>OLGA01000766.1_pt1 | contig 26905 bp, 20 predicted proteins | sample 1604881 | NCBI WGS metagenome assembly OLGA01 (sample SAMEA3888896, study PRJEB22519) | human gut metagenome | biome: human gut; feature: human-associated habitat; material: faeces | place: Denmark | collected 2009 | reverse complement strand
TCATCCATCTGAAGACGGACTCCAACTTCCTCTTCACCTATACTACTTATATGGTAGATGGCAACCATCTGCCTGTGCTCTTCCGCACAGAGGACCTCTATCATCAGGAGGGTATCGATGAGGAAACCCGTAAGATTCTCTCTATCCAGACCTATTATGAGAGTATGTGGATAGAACGTGGCTTGAACATCAAGTATCAGAAGTTCGCCTTGCCACGTGAGGGTGAGCTGGTGGAACCTGATATTGAGATTCCGCTGGATGATTATCGCAGTTATCGCCGTGATAAGAGAAGCTCAAAGGATACAGCGAAGTAGATTTCTACAATGATTTGAATAAACTTCCGCAATGCTTTGAATGCCTTTCCTCAAGCGTTATTGGCGTTTGAAGAATGCGTCATAAGTATCTGAAAGAAGTAACTGAAGTTGTTCGGAGATACAATAGAAGTTGTTGGAACAGTAAGTATCTCGAAGCGCACAACAGTTGATATGCGGTCGCACATCAGCTGTTGTGCGCTTGTCTTTCAGCTGTTGTGCATGCGTAGAACAGCTGTTGTGCGGCTTTTTAATGGCAATTCTATTGATTGTCTTTGTTAATCAAGTTGACGACTACTTTTACCATTACATCTTTTTCCTCAGTTCTGCTTTCTGCAATCATCAGTGTCAGTGCTACGAGTGTGTTGTCGGCAATCCTCTTATGTCCATTTTCTGCATACAGAATGCCATTTTTCTCCATAAACCAAAGAAAAAGCATGGCCGCAATTCTCTTGTTGCCATCGCTGAATGAATGGTTCTTTACGACAAGGTAGAGCAGCATGGCTGCTTTTTCCTCTACCGAAGCGTAGAGTTCTTCACCACCGAAGGTTTGGTAAATCTGACCTATGCTGCTCTTGAATGAATCATCCTTCTCATTGGCAAACCATTTACTGCCTCCAAACTTTTCTTTCAAAGCATTGATGGTTTCCATTGCATTTTCGTAGGTGGCATGGAACGGTTCGGCTTGAGTCGTCTTGTCTATGAGTAATGTCTGATAATCATATTTGTCGAGAGTATCCAGGGCATAAACATAGTCGCTGATGACATTGAACAGTCCGTTATATTCGCCCTCGGACACTTGATCTTGCAATGTAATCGCACGTGACATCAAACGAACCACTTCTTTCAGTTCGTTGTAATTGTCTAGGCGTTTCTGGTTGATGGCATAGCCCTTGATAATGTATTGCTTCAAGATGGAATTAGCCCATTGACGGAATCTGGTGCCATTGATTGACTTTACACGATAGCCTACGGAGATAATGACATCTAGGTTATACATTGTTGTTTCGTAGGTTTGGTCTCCGTCAATACCCATATGTGCAAATTTTGCACATGTGATATTTGGGTCGAGTTCACCTTCTTTGAAACAGTTATTGACATGTCGTGAAATCACAGTTCTGTCACGGCCAAACAACTCTGCCATTTGGCTTTGTGTAAGCCAAACGGTATCATTTTCTAATTTTACATTCAGCTCTATGTTGCCCTCTGGGGAACGATAGATTTCGATGGAAGAATTTCTCTGCTCCATACCTTTCATTATTTAAATGTCCTTACTCTAGTACCCAACTTTTGGATAATTCGGCAAAGATACGATAATTATCTGATTCCTACAAGGTTTTCGAGTATTTTTTCTTCTTTTTGACGAAATTTGCGAAAGATTGAAATGGAAGGAATGTTTTGTTTTTGATTACTTCCAGATTAAATCTCAGGACTAGTCTTAGGCTAGGGAGATGTATAGTATGTTATTCTCTTACTATATCTTTTGTTAAATCCGGGAATAATCTTGTTGAATTCAAGAAAAAAGGTGGAAATGCTTGGTGTTTCCACCTTATTTTATTATATTTGCAGCAAGTTTTTGAAGAAATGCAGTATTCTCAGGGACTGCATGGAACTGCCGAAACGACTAAAAGAACAGAAAAGTAATAACTAACTAAATAAACGACAAAATGATGAACTACAAGAAATTGGCTCTTACCGTTGCGGCAGGAGCAATGGCAACTACAATGATGGCGCAATCTGCACCAAAACTGAATGCCAATAACATCGAAGAAGTAATCAAGGCGATGACTTTGGAAGAGAAAGCCCAGATGCTGGTGGGCGGTGGTAACGATGGATTCGTGGGCAGTGGTGCTATGCTCGGACATCAGAAGAAGTTCGTGCCGGGTGCTGCGGGTATTACTGTAGCCATCCCTCGTCTCGGCATTCCTGCTACCGTACAGTGTGATGGTCCTGCCGGAGTTCATATCGATGCTCATCGCGAAGGTGACAGCCGTAGCTACTTTGCCACCGGTTTCCCTATCGGAACCTGTCTGGCTTCTACCTGGAACACCGACCTGGTGCGCAAGGTGGGTGAGGCTATCGGTAACGAAACCCTGGAGTATGGCTGTGATGTTGTGCTCGGACCGGGTATGAACCTGCATCGCAATCCGCTCTGTGGCCGTAACTTTGAGTATTATTCTGAAGACCCAATCGTAACGGGTCTTATCGGAACCGCCTTTGTACAGGGTGTACAGAGTCAGGGCGTGGGTGTAAGTGCCAAGCACTTTGCCGTGAACTCTCAGGAAACTGACCGTACCAAGGTGGATGAGCGATTGAGCCAGCGTGCTCTCCGTGAGTTGTATCTGAAGGGTTTCGAGATGATGGTTCGCAAGAGCAATCCTTGGACTATCATGTCTGCCTATAATAAGATTAACGGTGTTTATGCCCAGGGCAACAAGGGACTCTTGACCGATATTCTCCGCAACGACTGGGGATATAAGGGAATCGTGGAGACCGACTGGATTGGTAAGCGTGCCGACCTTCCTCTGGAACAGGAAGTTGAGGCTGGCAACGACCTGATGATGCCGGGTTATCCAGCTCAGGTGCAGGATATTGTTGATGCCGTAAAGAATGGCAAGCTGGATATCAAGGATGTGGACCGCAATGTTCGCCGTATGCTCGAATATATCGTGAAGACTCCTCGATTCAAGGGATATAAATATAGTGGTGAGCCAGACTTGAAGGCTCATGCAGCCATCACCCGTCAGAGTTCTACCGAGGGTATGGTGCTCCTGAAGAATGATGCTGCTCTTCCTATTCAGGGCTTGAAGACCGTGGCGCTTTTCGGTGTCAACTCTTACGACTTCATGTCGGGTGGTCTTGGCAGTGGAGCCGTTAATGTAGGCTATTCTGTAGATATGGTTACCGGTTTGAAGAATATCGGTGTGGCTACTACTACTCAGCTTACAGAAATCTATCAGAATTATGTGAAGTATGCCAAGGCTAAGTTGAAGGCAGACAAGAATCCGATGATGTGGTTCCTGGATCAGGGTCAGCCAAAGCTCGATGAAATCGAGATTACTGAGCGTTGTGTAGCTGGCGAGGAGCCAAAGGCAGACGCTGCCATCATCACCATCGGCCGTCAGGCAGGTGAGGGAATGGATCGCCAGATCAATGGTGAGTTCAACCTCAGTCAGATAGAGCAGGATATGATTTTCCGTGTATCTGATGCTTTCCATGCCAAGGGCAAGAAGGTGATTGTCATCATCAACTCTGGTTCTGTGATGGAGACAGCCAGTTGGAGAGACCGTGTGGATGCTATTCTCGTAGCTTGGCAGCCAGGTATCGAGGGTGGTAACTCTGTAGCTGATATCCTGACCGGTAAGGTGAATCCATCGGGTAAGTTGACCATGACCTGGCCTATCGCAGCTACCGATCATCCATCTACTGCCAATTTCGCCAAGGATTACGATATGTACACCTACAAGAATCTGCAGGATTCGAGCAAGGGTAATATCAAGGGTTACGATTATAGCAACCACGAGGAGGATATCTACGTAGGTTATCGCTACTTTGATACCTTCAAGAAGAATGTGGCTTATCCTTTCGGTTATGGTTTGAGCTATACTACCTTCGAGTTTGGCAAGCCATCAGTCAAGGCTAAAGGCAACAATATCGAGGTTAGCGTAACTATCAAGAATACCGGTAAGGTTGCCGGCAAGGAAGTTGCTGAGGTTTATGTTACCGCTCCAAAGGGCGCTTACGAGAAGCCAGCCAAGGAGCTCAAGACCTTCGGCAAGACCAAGTTGCTGAATCCAGGTGAGAGCCAGACTTTGAAGATGACACTTGAAAAGCGCGATCTTGCCAGCTTCGATGAGGCCAACAGCCAGTGGAAGGTAGATGCAGGTAACTATCTCTTCAAGGTAGGTAGTGATGTGGAGAACATCAAGGGTACTGCTACATTGAAGGTGGCAGAATACACCGAGAAAACAAGCAATGCCTGCGCTCCTAATGTTCAGTTGAACTATCTGAAGCAGAAATAGTTCGTAGTTTGTGCAAAATGAAATAGATTAAATAGAAACGCCTCTATCCCGGAAAAAGAGATAGAGGCGTTTTTTCTTTCATTTTATTCTTTATGCCAACGGCAATCATATCCTACTTTGGATGATATGATAGTAGTAGGTGTGAAAAACAAGATGCAGAAAAGTAAGTGCTGTGAAATCTATGAAGAAGTGAAAAGTGCATTGGGTATTGTCCCTTCAAAAGCAGGAAAAATGTGATGAAGCAATCTAAAACATTAGGAATATTGTGACAAAGTTGTTTTTTACAGCCTCATTTCCGATTTATCTGCCTCTTTTTTCACCAAAATGAGGCAGATAAATACATTTTGGGGCATATAACTGAGAAAATAATTATAATTTTCTCTTCTTTTTGATACAACTTTCAAAAATTATCATTATCTTTGCAATCGTAATCCTTGCTGAAAGCCCACGATTGGGCTAAGGTGGGGATACATATACATAAATAAAGGCGTAACTGACGCTTTGGTTTTGACGGTCTATGAACTTCGCAACTTCAACTATCTGTCAAGAAACAAAGCAATGGGGACGCCTCACAGGGTGTATTATATACAGCCCTCATTGGCTTCGGACGTATCATAGTCCGTTGGTAGGGAGGGTGGATTATATACGCATTCACGTGGGGCTTTCAGCATTGCTCGTTTCGACAGATAGGGGCAATGCGAAGGCCTATAGACCGTGGAACGAGCAGCAGACTGGCTCCACGTTTCTTTTTTTTGTATATCTAAGAAACATAATATTAACTGCCAATCAGGGAGTCGTTGGCTTATTTAAGCAATAAAGAAATGAAAGCAGTTGGTATTTTATGCGTCCTATTCTTTACAATGTGGGCTACACCTTCTATCGCTCAAATCTCAAAGGAGCAAGCTAAAGAGCGAAAGGTTCTCATGAAATCTTCAAAATCGGAGTTGACACAAAAAACTACAAAAGTTGCTAGAAAAGAAGCCAAGAAATTGAGCAAAGAAGGATGGACTACTACCCCAGGAACACTTCCTATCGAAAAGCAATTAGACAAGGCTTACATGATGTCATACGAATACGATGACAACATGTTCCCTAAGTACATCATGGGAGAAGCTATGAGCATTGGTGAGAACTATGATGCCGCCAAGATGCAAGCCTTGGAACTTGCCAAGCAAAATCTTGCAGGACAAATTCAGACCGAAGTAACGGCATTGGTGGAAAACACCGTTGCTAACAAACAACTTTCACAAGAACAAGCTGCATCCGTTACTCAAAGCATCATGGCAAGCAAAAATCTCATTTCTCAAAGCATAGGCAGGACTATTCCTGTGATGGAAGTGTATCGCACACTTTTCAACAAAAACAAGGAAGTACTCGTCCGCATTGCTTACAATAGCAACATGGCAAAAGAAGCTGCCAAGAAGATTGTACGTGAGGACTTAGAGAAGAAAGGCGACAAATTGCACAAGGACTTGGACAAATTGCTTGGTTGGTAAATGAGATTGCGCTATGTTTTCATCCTACTGATGCTTCTGAACCTTCTCTCCATATCTGCTCAAGAGATAGAGAAAGTTCATGGAGAATACACTTACCACGTACCAGATAACGTTTCGTTGGAGGAAGGTAAGCGTACAGCCCTCGAACGTGCCAAGATTCAAGCCCTTGCCGATGCCTTTGGTACTCTTGTCTCTCAAAACAACTCTACCATTATAAAGAATGAAAATGGAAAATCATCTGTTGATTTCTTATCGATAGGCGGAAGTGATGTAAAAGGGGAATGGATAGAGACGATTGGTGATCCAAAGCTTGACATATTTTATGAGAGCAACATGCTAACCATCAAAGTAAGCATTGACGGAAAGGCTCGTGAAATCAAGAATGCAAGCATCGACATTGAGGCAAAACTTTTGCGCAACGGCACGGAAGAGAAATATGAAAGCGATGAGTTCAGAAATGGAGATGATCTATACTTGTATTTTAAGTCACCCATCAATGGTTATCTCGCCGTTTATCTGTTGGATGAAAATACGCAGCAAGTCTTTTGCCTCTTGCCATACAAGAGTTCTGGAGAGCCTGCATACAAGATCATTCACGACAAGCCTTATGTATTTTTCTCTTGCCAAAAAGCAGAAGAGAAACCAAGCGAAGTCGATGAATACACCATGACTTGCGAGCATTCGATGGAACAAAACACCATTTACATCGTGTTTTCGCCGAATATGTTTGCAAAGGCATTTGCAGAGGATGAAAATGTTGGACTTCCAAGACAACTACCATTGAAGGAGTTTCAGAAATGGTTAGGGAAATGCAAGGCAAAAGATACAGCTATACAAATACAATGTTTTACCCTAAAAATAAGCAAATTATGAAGAAAGAACTTATTTATTCCATTCATTACAGATTGAATGGAAAAGAACAAACCAAAGCTGTATGGGCAGACAGAAGTCCCTCAACAATTTCTCATGAGGACTTCGAAAAGTCTTTGGAAATAAGCCTAAAAAAAGCTATTGGCTATAATCGCAATAGAGATGAACTCGACATCTTGAGCATAGAACAAATTTTCAATTAATCGAGTCAATTTCGCTCATGAATATTTATATTATATATTTCATTGGGGCAATGGTTTGCTTATTCCTGTCCTTCCTGATTATAAAATATTACAATAATGGAAAAGGAAGTATACATTCTTACCTCAAAGTTATAGCTATTATTGTTGCCATACTATTCTTTGCTTGCGGAATATTTTTAGTAAATTTGAGTGCTGAACATTACTGGAAAGACTGTCTCTTAGATCTTTTTGACAATCTCAGTTGTACATTTCTTGGAGTTCTGCTCGCATTTATATACAAGAACAACTTGTTGAGGATCGAAAAGCCTCATTCCGCTAATGAAGATTAACATAAACAAACGACGAATTATGAAAATTTTTATTATCGCAATACTACTATGGTGCTCCCCATGCCTATACGCCCAAGATCGACCAACTTTTGAGCAAGCGTGGCAAGCGGCACAAAATGGAGAACCAAATGGCTACTTTTTGCTAGGTTTCTTCTACTATCACGGAGAAGGAATCACTCAAAACTTCACTGAAGCCATAAAATGGTTTAAAAAAGCAGCAAATAATGGACTTAGCAATTCGTATGGCTTCTTAGGTGCTTGCTATATAACACAAAAAAATTATGTAGAAGCAATAAACTGGTTTAAGAAAGCCATAAACAACGGAGATTGTTGCTATGCAGACCTTGGTGTATGTTATTTACAATTAGGAAAGTTCACAGAAGCCATACCATGGTTGAAAAAAGGAATAGATGACAAGAGACCTGAATATTATGTCTCATTAGGTCAATGTTACTATTTATTACAAAATTACACAGAGGCTATACCTTGGCTAAAAAAAGCTGCAGATAAAGGGATTACCGATAGCTATTTTACTTTAGGTCTAAGTTTCTATTTCCTAAAAAATTATACTGAAGCAATTATATGGTTAGAAAAAGCCGCAAACAATGGAGTAAGTCAGGCATATGCGTACTTAGGACAGACTTATTATGAGCAGCAAAATTATTCAGAAGCATATAAATGTGCAAAAATAGCTGTTGATAATGGAGTTGAGAGCGCCTCTTTTTTGATGGGTATAATGCTTTACTACGGCCATGGGGTACAACAAGATTATGACCAAGCATTTAAATGGCTAAAGATGGCTGCAGGTTATGGAGCTTATAATGCATATGACATTCTTGCTAGCATGTATGCTTTTGGACAAGGAACTACTCAAAATCCTACAGAAGCTTTTAAGTGTGCAAAAATAGCTGCAGATAATGGAATCATCACTTCATATTTCAAAGTTGGTACAATGTATAGTAATGGAGAAGGGGTTGAACAGAACTACCAAGAAGCATACAAATGGATAAAAAAAGCAGCAGAAGCAAAAGACCCATACTCGTATGGTGCGTTAGGAATTATGTATTATCAAGGGATTGGAACAGCTATAGACCTAAAAGAAGCCTATCGCATAGCCAAAATTGGGGCAGAGTATGAAAATCCTGAAGCTATGGAATTATTGGCACGAATGTATCGAGAAGGAAAAGGTGTTTCGAAAAGTATCATAGACTCTTTTGAATGGCAAAAGAAAGCCGCAGAAAAAGGGTTTGTTTCGAGTTTTATATGGTTAGGGGTAATGTACGAGGATGGACTCGGCACTTCTAAAGATGTAAATGAAGCTATCACCTGGTATAAAAAAGCCTACGACAAAAATGTACCAGATGCCCCTATGATGCTCTGCACGGCATACTACACGCAAAAAGACTATGTCGAAGCAAAAAAATGGGCAGACAAAACAATCAACCAAAAAGAATTTGCCTTTGTTGGGTATCGAATACTAGCACTATTAAATATATACGGATTAGGAGTACCCCAAAACAAAGATAAAGCATTTGAACTCATTGCCAAAGCCCTAGATGGAGCCAGGCAAAAAGGAGATTCTATGCCTAATACTTTAGATGTAGAAGGTGAACTATATTTGGCAAATAACAACATCAGTAAAGCAAGGGAAATCTATAATGATATATTAAAAGAGACACCAGATTTCTATACTCAAAAAGAAACAAAACTATCCGAGTTCATGAAAGAACATAAAGGTGGTGACGTGGATTTTTATATTCCGATAGCTGACAACGTGAGTAATCATACTTTTGCCGTTGTTATCTCCAATGAGAAATACCAAATGGAAAAGCCTGTACAATATGCAGAGAATGACGGAAATACTTTTGCTGAATATTGTAAAAAGACATTAGGGCTTCCAGAAAAGAACGTACATTTCATTACAAATGCCACGCTCAACAACATCAAGCATGAAATAAAGTGGCTCGAAGATGTCATTGCTGTCTATCATGGTGATGCTAAAGTCATCTTCTACTACGCAGGACATGGCATTCCAGACGAACAAAACAAGAGTGCTTACTTGTTACCTATAGACGGCTATGGTTCTGATGTAACAACAGGCTATGCCTTAGAAGACCTATATAAAGCATTGGGCAGTTTACCATCTAAATCGGTAACAGTATTCTTGGATGCTTGTTTCAGCGGGGCAAAACGTGATGGTGACATGTTAGCTTCAGCGCGTGGTGTCGCAATAAAAGTAAAGCAAGCTACACCTGTAGGAAACATTGTTGTCTTTTCAGCAGCACAGGGAGATGAAACTGCATACCCATACAAAGAAGAAGAACATGGATTGTTCACGTACTATTTACTTAAAAAACTTCAAGAAACGAAGGGGAACGTTACATTAGGAGAACTTAGTGATTACATCAAGACGCAAGTTGAACGCCAATCCATAGTCATTAATGGAAAATTGCAATCACCTTCTTTTGTATCAACAGCAACTATTGCTAATAGTTGGAAAAAATGGACTTTAAAGTAAAAGTTATATTAAATTAAATAGTTATGAATAGAATTAAAATTTTTCTTTTATGTTTAGGCTTAATTAGCTGTACATATTCTTTCTCACAAGAAGAAACACTTGAAGTTTTGTTAGAAAAAGCAGAATCTGGCAATGCAGATTATCAGTACAAACTAGGTAGATACTATCTAAATATTAATGAAAGTTCCATAGGTTTTCCTTGGTTTCAAAGAGCTGCTTTGCAAAATCACAAAGTAGGAATGTATTTTACGGGATGGTGTTATTACTATGGAGAAGGTGTAAAAAAAGATTTACGCAAAGCATATTATTGGTTCACAAAATGCGCCCAAAAAGGAGATAGTCAATCTAAAAAAATGGTAAAATCCATAAAAAATCAAATTAATGTGGATGATATTATTTTTGCCGACCCATTCGATCCATCAAGACCACCAATTTTGGAAATTGTCCCAAATTCCATTCTGTTTACAGATGCAAATAAAAATAACGCCATTGATGCTAACGAGAATTGTTGTATAAAATTTAAAATCCATAATAATGGAAAAGGAAATGCCATAAATTGTTTTGCAAAAATTATACCAAATGAAACAACTAAAGAAATAAAATATGCAGATATAAATATACCATTGATAAAACCTCAAGAAACAATTGATGTAAGTATGCCTTTAACTTCTACGACTAAAGTTTCTGACGGAATTGCAAATCTCATACTTAAAGTAGAAGAGCCGCATGGATTTGGAACGGAAACAGCATCTATCAGTATAAATACTAAAAAATTTGATGCTCCACTACTACAAATAGTGGATTCTAAAGTCTCACCATCAGAAGGTAATACTCTTAAGAAAATGAGCCCTTTTTATTTGCAAGTTTTATTACAAAACACAAAAAAAGGAAGTGCAGACAATGTAAAAGTAAAAATTGGGCTACCAACTAATGTGCTTTTAATGGAGTCACAAAAAGAAGAAGATTTCGCTTATATTAGTGGTGGAGAAACAAAATCCATCAATTACCCGCTCATTATAAACAATAACTATGCTTCAAATGATGTCCCTATTACTCTATATGTCAAAGAAAAGTATGGTGAATATGCAGAGAACAAAACCATCAATTTACATATTAATCAGAGTATTACAAATAATAATATCATCATCAAAGAAAAGGAAATCAACACAAAAAATCAAGATATAAAAATTGCTTCTATCAGTTCAGACATTGACAAAAATATTCCTGAAGCAATTAATTCCAATAGCAACACCTTTGCCATTGTCATAGCTAATGAAACATACAATAAAGAGGCAAATGTACCATATGCAGTCAATGATGGAAATATCTTTAAAGAGTATTGCAGGAATTGCCTCGGCATTCCAGAAAAGAATATACATTTAATAACAAATGCTACACTTAATGACATCAGACATGAAGTAAAATGGATTCAAGATGTTGCAGAAGTTTACAAAGGCGATGCCAAAATTATCTTCTATTATGCAGGGCATGGTATCCCTGACGAAAAAAGCAAAAATGCTTATCTACTACCAACAGACGGGTATGGTTCAGATGTAGCTACAGGTTATTCATTAGAAAACTTATATAAAACTTTTGGAAGTTTACCATCAAAGTCTATCACAGTTTTCTTGGATGCTTGTTTCAGCGGAGCTAAACGTGACGGAAATATGCTAGCTTCAGCTCGTGGAGTAGCCATTAAAGTAAAACAAACTATACCTGTAGGAAATATGGTTGTCTTTACCGCTGCACAAGGAGATGAAACTGCATATCCTTACAAAGAAGAAGAACATGGGTTGTTTACTTATTATCTTTTGAAGAAGTTACAAGAGACGAAGGGAAATGCCACTTTAGGAGAACTTAGCGACTATATTAAGGAACAAGTTGAACGCCAATCGATTGTTACCAATGGAAAGTTACAGTCACCTTCTATTATGGCGACTTCTTTAATTGGTAATGAATGGAAAAACTGGACATTAAACAAATAATGGCAGCATGAATATCCCACATTTCAAAATAGCTTTTATTGCCGGAGCAATATTTTTTATTGCTCCGACAACTTCTTCTGCTCAAACTAACGACTTCCAGTCTCAATATGAGAACTTTAAAAAGCAAGCAAAGGCAGAGTATGAGGACTTTCGTGCTCAATGCAATGCAGAATATGTAGAGTTTGTAAAAGAAGCTTGGAAGGAGTACAAAGCCCTTCCTGCTATTCCTCGTCCAAAAGACGAGATAGTTTTTCCTGTTATCAGACCTAACAAAGATAAAGGGAAGAAGATGGAGGATAAGGCTATCACCATCAAGGATATAGTTTCACCAATAGAACAAGCTCCGCAACCCAAGCCTATCACCCCTATCTATGAAAAGGAACAACAAGCGGAAAACAAATGTCAATTTATATATTGTGGTACGGACTGTAGTGTTCGCTTCCCATCTGATATCTATATAGACTTGGACGTCTGTGATAATCAGCATATTGCAGAAGCATGGAAGAAACTGTCAACCGACCAACTTGACAATACCATTCGAGACTTCCTAGAGATAAGAATCAGAATGCAGCTATGCGATTGGGCGTATCTCAACTTAATAGATACTTTTGCCAAAGACCACTTTGGCATAGGGAACTTGGCGACACTCACCACAGCTTATATCTATAGTCAAAGTGGATACCAGATGAGAGTAGGTCGTAATGGCAACAAACTGTATTTACTTTTTGGTAGCAAGCATGGCATCTACGACAAAGGATACTTCCTCATAGATGGTATCCACTACTATTCTCTTAGCAATGATACTCAAAAAATGGAAGTATGCGACTTTGCTTTTCCAAAAGAACAATCCCTTTCGCTATATATGCCACAAAGTCAACTCTTTACTTACCAACCTACCCCGATAAGGAATCTATCTTCCGATAGATATAAGGATATGACCTTGAATGTGCAAGTCAACAAGAACCTCATCGACTTCTATAACACTTATCCAACATCGGAAGTCAATGGTAATTTCATGACGAGATGGGCAATGTATGCCAATACACCTATGGAGCAAGAAGTGCAAAAACAACTGTACCCTATTCTTCAAGAAAAGATTGCAGGTCTGAATGAACACGATGCCGTCAATAAGCTTTTGAACTGGGTTCAAACGGCATTCGTATATGACTATGATGATAAGGTTTGGGGGCACGACCGTGCTTTCTTTGCAGAAGAAACGTTATTCTATCCCTATTGCGATTGTGAGGATAGAGCCATTCTATTCACTCGTATAGTTCGTGACTTGCTCGGCTTAAAGAGTATACTGATATATTATCCCGGTCACCTCGCCTCGGCCGTTTGCTTCAACCAGCAAGTGACAGGAGATTACATCTTGCTGAGTGGCAATAAGTTTGTGGTTTGTGACCCAACCTACATTGGAGCACCAGTCGGTTTGACCATGCCTAATATGGATAATAAATCTGCAAATGTCATTATTTTGGAGTAAAAACAGCCGATAACGTGCGGAAGTTGATGTTTTTAAGTATGTTTTCGTGCGCTATCGGCTATTCCCTATACAAATTAAATCTTCATCACATCACATGGCAGGAATACTCGCATACCCTTTACACAATGAGTTGGAGACTCCTTTAAGAATAGTACAAGATGAACTTCCTGCCCTTTCTTAATAAAAGGCAAGTTCTTAGCTTTCTGCTCCAAAACATCCATGAGCCTGTCGGCATCTTCATCGTGCGTCCATTTACATTCTCCTACCAAGATATGCTTCTTATCAATAGACTCTGCCACAACATCCAACTCAACCATCTTACCATCCTTATTTTCTGGCGGAAATATCTTACCCCACCAACGAGATGCGACATTGTAGGCTATGCCATCTATAATATTTCCACTAACATATTCACGACAAAGTAATTCCCAGCATTGACCTATAAATTGTGGAAGTTGAGATAGAACCACTTGCATCACCATATCCATTCTTCCCAATTCCAAAATAGAACGATAAGGCACAATAAACTGATAGTGAAAACGTAAAAGAGAATCATTGATAAGATAAATTCCCTTCTTACTTTTCTTAGGACTCTCACCAAAAGGAACCTCTCGGCTAACATAGCCAAGTTCTCGCAACTTGCTTAAAGGTTCAGAAATCGTGCTGCTATCTTTACCTGCCCTATTTGCAATTTCAGACAATTTGTTGGCACCATTGCCTATAATAGTCAACAAAGTAGATGCCTGCACTGTATCTCTCATATCATCACGAAGTAGGCGTTGAGGTTCTTCTATCAAAGGTCCCTGCGGATCAAGCAATACCTTACGAATGGCCGTTTCCTTATCAGGATAATCCCTACGCAATTCCCAATAACGAGGCACTCCTCCCCAAATAGCATATTCCTCCACGGCTTGCACAGCATCACATTCCATAGCCATACTCATATATTGGGCAGGAATAGGCTGCATCTTCATAATTTCATTGGCAAGACCATAGAGGGGCGACTGTCGGTTGAGTACATACCCATGCATCAACTGCTGAGAAGAGCCACACAATACCAAATCAAACTTCAATATTTTCTCATTCAGGAGTTTCTGAATGATGGAGGGAAGTACATCACAACTTTTCACCAAATAAGGGAACTCATCCAAGCAGACCAATATACGCTCAGAGAGCTGATTGTTGAAACTTCTAAACAAAGTTTCCCAATCTGGGTAAATCACTTTGTCAAAACCATCTATTACAGAAGCTGCAACTTTGGAAAAAGCTACACGTTGAACTGTCTCTGACGATGTGTCGCTCAAAAAGTAAATCGCCTTATGCCGTGCTTTGACGATACGTTTGATAAGCTCTGACTTACCGATTCTACGCCTACCATAAATGACGATAAACTGAGTATCTTCTCTATGAAGGGCTTCATTCATTCGCTCTAATTCTGCCCCTCAATCTATGAGTTTCTTAAATTTCATAAGCTTTGCGTTAGAAATATCTTGCACAAAGATAATCTTTTTCAAAGATATTTCTAAATGTCTGATAATTAAAGTGATATTTATTATTGAACTTTAACTAAAGTTACTTGCTTGGATAATCAGCTTCGTTTGCATAACGAATAAGAAACTTAAGAAATATGGGGAATGCGTCATAAAAAAAATTGCAGATTCTTGATGCAATATTTATGGAATTGTGCCGTTTTTCTTATATAATCATTCTCAAAATATGAATAGTATGAAAAAGTACATGATGGCAGTCGCCTTGATGGTGCTTTCTGTAATGACAGCCGTGGCGCAAGATGTAGAAAATCCTGTGGGGAAAATATCTGTTATCCCTCGCATTGGTGTGGTGCTCTCTAATTGGAGTAATAATAAAATCTATTTCACGACTGAAGAAAATGCTGACTATATGAAATCCAAATATCAAGCTGGATTTATGGGCGGTGTTGATTTCGAATATCGGGCTACTGAACAGGTGGGCATCAGCTTGGGAGCTTATTATGCCAAACAGGGCTTCCGATGGCCAAGTTATCAGACGGAAAGTAAGGACAATGGCAAGACGGTGCTGACGGGGTATAACAACCAGCACGTGGACCTGAACTATATTCAAGTGCCTCTGATGGTGAAGGCTTACGTCACACGCCAGTTGGCTTTGCTGCTGGGCGTACAGGCTGGCTTCCTCTTGGGTGATGGTAAGTATAAGGGCGATTCTTCGGAAGTGACTATTGATAAGACAGGAAATTCGTCTTATGAGGAGAAGGAATCCTTTGATGAGAAATGGCCTGCTAAGAAATGTGATGTCTCTATTCCGATAGGAGTGTCTTACGAGTATCAGAATGTGATATTGGATGCGAGATATCAGTTAGGATTGAGCAAGGTGGATAAGGTCGCCAATATGCCAAGCCAGTCTAAGACGAATGCCTTTACGGTTTCTGTGGGCTATCGTTTTACGCTGTAAATCCTCTTAATCCTCCTGATGCAGGAAAATCAATCATTTATTGCATCCAAAAGAATTTGTTGATAAGTATTCTTCTTATTTGATTCGTATTAATAATAAACAATAACGATGAAAATAGGAAGAATACTTTTTTTTGATGTCTGCTCTTGCTTTCTCACAAGTGGGAATGACAAATAATCAGTCTTCGGATAAGAGGTCTGTGGCAGAATTATGTATATGTTATTCAATCTAAGTCTATTCTCCTAATAGATTCCATATGATAGATATATAAACGATATGATATATCCTTCTTTGTAATTATTTCCTTCCGAATTTTACCTGCTTGTTTTAAGTTAATGTAGCACTCAAAGACAGGATTTCTGCATAAAAAAGATTCTGATTTCACAACTTTACGTATCAAAAAATATGAGTAAAGCTTTATTCTGGTCTCATGTCGTACGACTATAGCGCTCATTCCTCATCTATACTATTAAGTATTCACCCAACCTTTAGTTCATAAAGGAGTGGATGACTCGAAAATGGTAGCTAAGGATATGTTGTGCAACCTGTAAGAAGTGAATAAAAACAAGTTGGGCTGCCAGAATATTCTGGCAGCCCTATTACGTTAGTATGTTATGAAAAATTTGAGAGAAATGAAACTTCACAGTTTCGAATTGTTTTACTAAACATGATTCTTTTTATATAGAGAAAGCATAGAAATTACTACTTTAATATGGTGGGAGAGGCTTGATCAACAGTCATTTTGTCGATGCTGGTGTGCTGCATGGAATCTACTTTTGCAGAATCTCCACTCAATGCAACAGAAGCGCCTCTTGTCGCCTTGATAACTCCCACGTTTTCAACATTCTGAGAATCTTCCTGGAATGGAACTTGGGCAGCATTGCCCAAAGTGAGGAAGATGGCTACGACAGCGGCAGCCTTGAATAATGGCTTCAGGCGCTCTGTCAGCGATACAACCTTTGCCTTGTTAGGCTCCTTGGTGTATTCATCTTCGATCATAGCCATCATCTTCTGGTCGAACTCCTCACCCAAAGCCTCGTTCTTGGTCTCGCTCAACTCATAGGCAAAGAGAGACTTATACGGCTCCAGCTCGGCAGGAAGTTCATCCTGGCTGAAGAATGTGCGGAGGATGTTCTCTTCTTCCAAAGAGGTCTCGCACTTCCAGTAGCGTTCCAAAAGTTGGTTGATGTACTTATAATCCATATCTGTCGAATTGTTGAAATCTTTGTTTTACTGTCTGACGAGCTCTGAAGATATTTACTTTTACTTGTTCCTCGGTTATTTCCAGGATTTCAGCTATTTCCCTGTATGCCTTTCCTTCGATATCTCTCAGTTGCAGGCAGGAGCGCTGTTTCTCTGGCAGCTCGTCTATCATTTTCCTCACGATGTCCAGCTTGTCTTTCTGAATCATTCGCTCGGATGGGGTAGAAGCGGTGTCTGGCTGCTCTATCTTCTCGTTTTCTATCGAATCATTCTGATTTTCTTTCTTCTTGATGCGATCGAGCGAGAGATTGCGGGCGATGGTGAGGCTGAATGCCTCGATGGATTCCAAATCCTGCCATCTTTCGCGGGCGTTCCAGACTTTAATCATTGTATCCTGCACGACATCTTCTGCTTCCTCTCTGTTGAGAGTAATGCGCAGAGCCAGTCTGAAGAGTTTATTCTTCAGTGGCAAAACATCGTTTCGGAAACTGATTTCTTTCATCCCTCTATTATCAATGACGACTATGTTATAAGAAAGTTACAACCAATCTTAAATAATTTCTATTTTTAACTCTTATTAAGGAATGAAGGGCAAATGAATTCTTCACTCTTCACTCTTTACTTAATCACCGTTCCGTGCTTTCCGTCAATGGCAGTAGCGAGGGTGATAATCACTTCCTTTACTCCTGCATCAATGGCTGCGAGTGCATTCTCCAATTTTGGAATCATGCCACCTGCTACGGTTCCGTCAGCTTTGTATCTCTCAAAATCGGCATGGGTAATCACAGGGATCACGCTATCGTCATCGTCTGGATTGCTGAGCACGCCTTTCTTTTCAAAACTGTATATCAATGTCACATCGTAGTAAGGAGCCAGTGCCTTGGCGGTCTCGCTGGCGATGGTGTCGGCATTGGTATTGAGGATATTGCCCTTGCCGTCATGGGTCAGCGGAGCCATCACTGGGGTGATGTCTTCTTCCAGCAATGTCTGGAGCATCTTGCCGTTGGCACGTTCCACATCGCCTACAAAGCCGAAGTCGATTCCGTCTTTCAATGGGCGCTTATGACTGTGGATGACATCCATATCGGCTCCTGTCAGACCTAATGCATTCACACCGTTTGCCTGGAGTCTTGCCACCAGGTTCTTGTTGACCAGTCCACCATAAACCATGGTCACCACTTCCAGCATGTCTGCATCGGTGATACGGCGACCGTTCACCATCTTGCTCTCGATGCCGAGGGCTGCAGCAACCTTGGTGGCACGGCGACCACCGCCATGCACCAATACCTTCTTGCCAGGAATGGCTGCGAAATCCTTCAGGAGCTGTGCCAACTGCTCGCTGTCTTCTACAATGGCACCGCCTACCTTTACTACTGTTACTTTTTCCATTGTTATAATGTTTAATGTGTAGTGTTTAATGTTTAATAGAAAAGCAATTGAACTCTTCACTCTTCGTTCTTCACTTACTGAAGATAAGTGTATCCGAAGAGACCATTGCGATAGGTGCCCAAGAATTCCTTGCCCTCATCGAGCGAAATCTTGCCTTCCTTCACACTCTTGGTCACCCACTGCTCCAACTGGCGGACGAGTTTCTTAGGATTGTACTGTACGTAGTCCAAAACCTCTTCCACGGTCTCGCCGTCGAATATCTGGTCGATGCAGTACTTGCCGTCCTTTACAGAGATATGGGCAGCATTGGTGTCGCCGAAGAGATTGTGCATATCTCCCAGGATTTCCTGATAAGCTCCTACGAGGAACACACCGAGATAGTATGGCTCGTTCTTCTTCAATGGATGAAGTGGGAGTACGTTGCCGATATGACCATCGGTCACGAAATTCGCTATCTTTCCGTCGCTGTCGCAGGTGATGTCCTGCAAGGTAGCATTGCGGGTTGGGCGCTCGTCCAGGCGCTGGATAGGCATGATAGGGAAGAGCTGGTCGATGGCCCAACTGTCTGGCAGGCTCTGGAACAGGGAGAAATTGCAGAAATACTTGTCTGCAAGAATCTTGTCCAATCCTCTGAGCTCCTCAGGCACATGCTTCATGTGCTTGGCAAGGTTGTTGATCTCGTGGCACACGCTCCAGTACATCGCCTCAATCTCGGCACGGGTCTTCAAATCTACGATACCATGAGAGAAGAGCTGCAATGCCTCATCGCGAATCTGCTCGGCATCGTGCCAGTCCTCCAACATGTTGCGAGGATTCAGGTTGTCCCATATCTCATAGAGATCCTTCACCAGCTGGTGGTCAGTCTCTTTTGCCTCAAACTCCTCTGGCATTTCCGGCAGGGAAGCAGTCTCCAAGACATCAATCACCAATACGGAGTGGTGGGCAGAGAGCGAGCGGCCACTCTCGGTGATGAGGTTAGGATGCTCGATATTGTTCTTGTTGGCTGCATCAACGAAAGTATAGACACAGTCGTTTACATACTCCTGGATAGAGTAGTTTACAGAGCTTTCGCTGCTGGCAGAACGGGTGCCGTCGTAATCTACGCCAAGACCACCGCCACAATCTACGAAATCTACATTGTAGCCCATCTTGTGGAGGTTGATGTAGAACTGGGCCGCCTCACGGAGAGCCGTCTGAATACGGCGGATCTTGGTAATCTGGCTTCCGATGTGGAAGTGGATGAGGCGCAGGCAGTCGTGGAAGCCCATCTCCTCTATCTTGTTGAGGGCGGTAAGGAGTTCGGCACTTGTCAAACCGAACTTCGATGCATCGCCACCACTCTCTGCCCATTTGCCAGAGCCAGAAGAAGCGAGCTTGATGCGGATGCCGATGTTGGGTTTCACATTGAGCTTGTTAGCCACCTTGGCGATGATATCCAGCTCGTTGAGTTTCTCCACCACGATGAAGATACGCTTGCCCATCTTCTGTGCCAGCAAGGCAAGTTCAATATAACTCTCGTCCTTGTAACCGTTGCAGATGATGAGCGAGTCGCTCTGAGCCTGCACGGCAATGACGGCATGAAGTTCTGGTTTGGAACCCGCCTCCAGTCCGAGGTTGAACTTCTTACCGTGAGAGATGATTTCCTCCACGACAGGCTGCATCTGGTTTACCTTGATAGGATAGATGACAAAGTTTTCTCCCTTGTATCCATACTCTTCCTTGGCTTTCTGAAAACAGCTGGCTGTCTTCTCAATGCGGTTGTCGAGGATGTCTGGGAAACGGAGCAATACAGGAGCGTTGATGTCCCGTAAAGCCAACTCGTCCATGATGTCGCGCAGGTCTATCTGCGTATTGTCCTTGCATGGAGTTACATAGACATCACCCTTTTCGTTGATGCCAAAGTAAGAAGTGCCCCAACCGCTGATGTTGTAGAGCTCCTTCGAGTCTTCAATAGTCCATTTCTTCATTTTCTGTTCTTGGTCTTGCTAAAAAGTTTGTTTTATAATATTTTCTGTTTATGATAAATCGTAGAAAGGTAAGCCGTCTCTAGTCTTGAGTTGGCTTACCTTTTATCTTTATACGTTCAGCAGGCTACGAACCTCCTGTACCGTTTCGTTTACTTTATCCAAGTTGTCCATCACATTGATGTCTATGATATGTTTTGCCTTCTCGTAGAAAGGCTCGCGCTGCTTCAGCTGCTCGCGGATGAATACCTGTACTTCCTCCGGAGTCTTGTTGAGCAGCAGGGGGCGTACGCCCTTGCCCATCTTGAGGTGAGCATAGAGGGTTTCTGGCGTTGCCTTGAGGTAGATGGTGTTGCCCGACTGGTTCATATACTCCATGTTGTCGAAGAAACAGGGTGTTCCTCCGCCACAGCTAACCACTACGTTTTCAAACTCCGCCACCTCGTGTAGCATGTTATGCTCTATCTGGCGGAATCCCTCTTCTCCTACTTCGTCAAAGATCTGCTTCACGGTTTTGCGCATACGGCTCTCGATGTACCAATCGAGGTCGTAGAACATCACGCCAAGCTCTTTGGCGAGGGCTTTGCCGACAGTAGTCTTGCCGGCTCCCATATATCCAATGATGATGATAGACTTCATTTTATTCTTTTTTACTTCTTCTGCCTCTTGCCTTTGGTTCTGGTGCTTCCTTGATGATGGTCATGCACTCCTCGTAGCTGAGTGACTCTACGTTCTCCTGCTTTGCTTTCGGAATGCGGTAGTTCTTGCCATCGAATGCGATGTAAGGACCATAGCGCCCGTTCAGAAGCTCCAGCTTGTTGTCTTCCTCAAAGGTCTTGATATGGCGTTTCTGCTCGTTAGAGCGTTTTTCGTTGATAAGTTCCACAGCCTGTTCCAGGGTGATGGCCATTGGGTCGATTTCCTTTGGAATGGATACATACTTGCGGTCGTGGAGTACGTATGGACCGAAACGGCCGCTTCCGATGGTTACGGTAGAGCCTTCGAACTCACCTACCTGGCGAGGCAGCTTGAAGAGTTCCAATGCTTCCTCCAGAGTGATGGTCTCGATGCTCTTGTCGGCAGGTAACTGGGCAAACTGTGGCTTGTCCTTGTCTTCGGCGGTACCAATCTGAACCACTGGACCGAATCTTCCGATTTTTACGAATACAGGGCGGCCGCTCTTTGGGTCCTTGCCCAGTTCACGCTCACCGGCCTTGTGCTCGCTGCGTGCTTCCATCACGCCCTTCACTTCCGGTTCGAAACGCTTGTCGAAGTCCTTCATCCATTTGGTCCACTCGGTCTTTCCCTCGGCGATATCATCAAACTTCTGCTCTACGTTGGCAGTAAAGTTATAGTCCATGATGTTAGGGAAGTTGGCCATCAGGAAGTCGTTTACCACAATGCCGATATCGGTAGGGAGAAGCTTGCCCTTTTCAGAGCCAGCCTGTTCCTTCTTGGTCTTCTGGGTAATCATGATACCCTTCAGCGTATCTACGGTGTAGGTGCGCTCCTCGCCCTGCTTGTCGCCCTTCACAACGTATTCACGTTGCTGGATGGTGCTGATGGTAGGAGCATAGGTAGATGGACGGCCAATGCCGAGGTCTTCCAGCTTCTTCACTAGACTTGCTTCGGTGTATCTTGCTGGTGCCAGAGAGAATTTCTCTGTGGCGATGATTTCACGGCGCTGCAACTCATCGCCTTTCTTCATGGCTGGCAGGAGATGGGTTGAATCTTCTACGTTCTCATCCTCATCGGTAGATTCACGATATACCTTGAGGAAACCGTCGAATACTACAACCTCACCATTGGCAACAAACTTCTCGCTGGTGTTGTCGATGCTGATATTGATGGTAGTCTTCTCCAACTGTGCATCCTCCATCTGCGAAGCGATGGTACGTTTCCAAATCAGGTCGTAAAGACGCTTCTCCTGGCTGGTGCCATCGATGCTTGTCTCGCTCATGTAGGTAGGTCGGATGGCCTCGTGAGCCTCCTGTGCACCCTTGGAGTTGGTATGATAGGCACGTGGCTTGCTGTATTCCTTGCCGTATTCCTTGATGATCTCATCCTTGCTGGCATTGCTGCAGAGGGAAGAGAGGTTCACGCTGTCGGTACGCATGTAGGTGATGCGTCCACCCTCGTACAGACGCTGAGCCACCATCATGGTCTGGCTTACGGTGAAGCCGAGCTTGCGGGCTGCTTCCTGCTGTAGGGTTGATGTGGTGAAAGGAGGCGCTGGTGTACGCTTCAGCGGTTTCTTGGTGACAGCCTCTACGGTGAACTTGGCATCCTTGCACTTCTCCAGGAAGGCTTCCACCTCTTCATGGGTCTTGAAACGGTGATCGAGCTCTGCCTTTACCTCTGTGGCTGCGCCATTCTCGCTGATCAGGGCGAATACGGCGTTGACACGATAGTATGGTTCGCTCTTGAACTTCTGGACTTCACGCTCACGCTCCACGATGAGGCGTACGGCAACACTCTGTACACGACCGGCAGAGAGGGCTGGTTTCACCTTTCTCCACAATACAGGAGAGAGCTTGAAGCCCACGATGCGGTCGAGCACACGACGTGCCTGCTGGGCATTCACCAAGTTCATGTCCAGGTGGCGTGGGTGCTCAATAGCGTCTAATATAGCAGGTTTGGTAATTTCATGGAAGACGATACGGCTTGTCTTCGCTTCATCCAGTCCGAGTACTTCGCAAAGGTGCCAGCTGATGGCTTCTCCCTCGCGGTCCTCATCGGATGCTAACCAAATCTTCTTAGCTTGCTTCGCTGTTGATTTCAATTCTGTGACGAGCTTTTTCTTTTCCTCAGGAATCTCATAACAAGGTTCCATGGTCTTCTCGTCTATACTGAGTTCCTTCTTCTTGAGGTCACGGATATGACCGTAAGAAGACATCACCTTGAAGTCTTTACCTAAAAACTCTTCGATTTTCTTAGCCTTTGCAGGGCTCTCGACGATTACTAAATTTTCTTGCATACGCTTCTACACAATTTCTTTTGGTCTGCAAAAGTAAATAAACTTTTTGCTTATACCTTATTATATAGTGATTTTTTTGGTTTTTTAAATGTTTTGGGGCGTATTTTCATTCTTTCGTCTTGTGTTTTGCAAGAAATTTGGCCACTCCCTGTCTTATTGATCCTAATCCGAACTCTTCGGGATGGAGGTTGCTGAGAGGAATCCAGTATGACTCCTCGGCATCGTCCATCGCCTCCACATGAGAGAGGTCTTTCACCTTTACAACATAGAACATATCCAGGGTATGAACCAGGAAGTCGGAATAGAGATAGAGGTTAGGGATGCTGAACTGATAGTTCACCCCGATTACTTCCAGGCCCGTTTCTTCCTTTACTTCTCTAGCCACGCCTTCTTCACCGGTTTCATCCATATCTACGAATCCGCCTGGCAAGTCGAGGGTGCCTTTGGCTGGCTCGTTTTTTCTGCGAACCACCAGAAGTTCTTCTTTCTCGTTGAGGATGAAGGCTACTGTGGCGCTGCTGGGATTCAGGTAATAGGTGAATCCGCAGTCCTTGCATTTTTTACTCTTGAAGTTGTTGATCTCGAAATGTTGAGAACCGCAAACAGGGCAAAACTTGAATTTGTCTAAAACGTGACTCATAATATATATATATTAAAGAGCGGTCGGTCTTTGGATTTCACAAAGATCGACCGCTATGTTATTAATTACCAATTGTCTGTTCGGAATGGGAAGAGAGGCAGACCGCCTGCATTCGCCATGTTGCCGAGCTGGAAGTTGCGGAAGCAGTAGCGCAGAGCTACCGGCTTCTTGACTTCAGGGCTGGTTACGACGATGCACTCGTTCCATCCGTCGTTGCCTTCCTGCCAGAAATGCTTGGCTGTGGCAGGATGGAACACCTTGTCTTCGCCGGCTACCTCGAAGCCCTTGATGCCTTCAAAGCGGTTATAGGCTCCGTAGGTGTTATCGAAGTGAACCTTCACAGTGTCGCCAACAATCTTCATCTCCTTGAAAGTCATACTCTCGCAGAAGAGTCCTTTCACTCCGTAGGTCTTACTGAGTGCCTGGAGGGCAAGACGTTCGCCTACAGGCTGCTTCTGGCATGGGTGAATCTGCTCTACCTCGTATGGATAAACCAGATCTTCGGTGCAGACGATGCCACTGTTCGGGATGATCTTGGCTGCATTAAACTGCTGCTCGCGAAGTCTTGGACCTGCATCACCATTCACATCGCCATTATGATAAGGTGCAATCTGCACGAAATAGAATGGCAGTTCGCCCTGCTTGAAGTCTCTGCGCCACTGGGCTACGAGGTCGGCAAGACGCTGTGTGTATTGACCTGCCGGGTCGCCCACGTTGGAACAGCCTTGATAGAAGAGGATTCCCTTCACGCTATAGTTGAGGATAGGATGGAAGGTTCCGTTGCCCCAGAGAAGAGGGTAGAGGAAGTCCCACTTGAACTTAGGATTCTTCGTCATCTTGAGGGAGTCGAGGTCTTCTTTCGTGTTCTTTTTCAGATAGTCACGATCGAGCCAGCTTTCTACTCGGCTTCCGCCCTTGTTTGCCATAACTAGACCTACAGGTACATCGAGAGCCTTGTTTACTACCTGGGCAAAGAAATATCCGGTGGCAGATGCATCGCCCACGGTTTCCGGATTAATCTCCTTCCATTCGCAGTTGGCGTCATCGAGTGGCTTGCTGCTCATCACGCTAGGAATCTTCACGTAGTGCACACCTTTATATCGGTTGGCTTCCAATACAGCCTTGTTGTAGCCTTCTACAGGACAGTTGCCGAAACCTTTCACCGGCATCTCCATATTGCTTTGTCCTGCGCAGACCCATACTTCACCAGCCAAGATGTTCTTGAGGGTGGTCTTTTCGCCATCATCGAAGGTAATGGAGAGCGGAGTGTAGCTAGCCTTGGGAGTCTGTACCTTGACAGCCCACTTGCCATCCTTTCCGGTCTTTGCAGAATATTTCTGCTGCGACCATGAAGTGCTTACCTCTACCAGGGTACCAGGCTTGTCCCAACCCCAGAGGTTGGCTTCTGAATCTTGTTGGATAATCATGTTGTCACCCAGGATGTGTGGCAACTTTACTTTAGCGTTTGCTCCTGCTGTTACGAGAGCCAATGCTGCGAAAGCTAAAAGTTTCTTGTTCATTTTTTAGTGCTTAAAATATTTTGTTACTGTTAATCTATTGTAGCTCGTATTGGATGATAGGAGCCGGAAGTCTGGAGAAAAGTCCAGACTTCCGACTTATCTGTTGTATGAAAGCTCGTATTAAAGAAGGTTCTTGATGGCTGCATCAATGTCCTTGATCTGTATGTCGCGGGCTCTCAGAGTATTGCTTCTGTCGATGAGGAAGAAGGTAGGGATGCTCTGCACGTTATAGAGCTGGAGACTTGTTCCCTGGATGCCGTTCTCTTCACGTACGCAGATCCATGGAAGGGCAGCGGTAGATGTTTTCCAGAAGTGCTCATCTGGATCTACGGAAACCTGATAGATTTCCAGTCCGGCAGCATGATACTTGTTGTATAGCTCACGGAGCATCATGATGCGCTTGGTGCTCTCGTTGCTGGCGAAGATATGGAAATCGAGCAATACCACCTTGCCGGTGAGGTCAGAGAGGCGGCGAACCTGTCCCTTGTTGTCCTGCAGGGCAATTTCTATGCATCCGTTTACGCTTACCTTGCTTGCCTCAATCTGCTGCTGTGCACGCTGCCTGTCGATGATACGGATATCCTTCATACCCTCGATGGCGATGTTGTGCAGGTTCTTGCCACGCTCTGCTCCTGGATAGTAAGTATCCCAGCTTGTAGCTACGGCAGCGAATACTTTCACGTCATCCTTGTTGTTGCGAGGGTTGAAGATGAGTGAGTTGGTGTTGCCCAACTGGATAGTCTGGAAGAGTGCATAGTAAGAGGAAGCCTTCATCGGCTCCTTGAAGATGTAGTTGGTCTTTACATCCTGCTTGTATGCAGCCAGCATGCGAGCCACGATGACATCCATGGAGTCTACCCCGATGTTAGGGCTCTTGATGATGCCATTGATGTTGCTCTGCAGAGTCATCTGCTTGAGCGAAAGTTCCTTGATCTTGCTGCAGTTCTCTGAGCCTTCCACCTCGTACTTGTAGCTCATCTGAGGATAAGCTGCCTTCACGTTGACGGTCTCGGTTGAGTCGATACTGAGGTTGATGCTCTGGTTGGCAATGCGGAGACGGTAGAATTCTGGAGTGATGCTGTCCATCGCATTCTCTTCGAAAGCGAAGGAGCCATCTTCACCCAGTTTCACCGAGTCGATCTTCACCGGACCATTCAGACTGAGGTTCTCCAGGTAGAGCATAGAGTCCTGAGCCTCGGTAATATTACCGTTGATATGAAATTTCTTGTTGTTACAAGAAGTGAAAGCCAGCGCAGCTACCATAATCACTGCCGCTGAATAGATTCTAGATATCTTCATGAATTTTAGTATTTTGCGAAATTATCGACTGCAAAGGTAGTAATAAAATCGGGAATAATGCACCTTAGATAGATAAAATTATTAAAAAAGTAGAAAATAGTTGCCCAAATATTCGTTTATTAATTATTAAAGAGGTATCTTTGCACCGTTTTAGATATTAGATGTTAGACAAAACAATAAGTTTTAATAATTAGATGAACGTAATTACAAAAAGTGTTCAGTTGCCTGATGGAAGAACCATCACA
>OLGA01000756.1_pt1 | contig 27175 bp, 23 predicted proteins | sample 1604881 | NCBI WGS metagenome assembly OLGA01 (sample SAMEA3888896, study PRJEB22519) | human gut metagenome | biome: human gut; feature: human-associated habitat; material: faeces | place: Denmark | collected 2009 | reverse complement strand
CAGCCATTGCATTCATACTCTTCTCAGTTACTACTGGTTTGAGGATTACATCATAGTACTGTACGTTTGCCATTATGCATATACCTCCTCGATTGTTGCTACAGCAGCCTTTGTAACTACTACTGTGTCATATTTTAATACATCGAATACGTTAAGCTCATTTGTCTGAGTTGTCTTAACTGTTGGGATGTTTGCTGCAGAAGCGATAACCTTCTCGTCCATATCGTTTAATACAACGAGCGCCTTCTCAACATTGAGGTTCTTTAATACTTCTACGAATTTCTTTGTCTTAATCTCATCAAGCTTAAGCTCATCTACTACAACGAACTTGTTCTCAACAACTCTTGATGTAAGTGCAGACTTAAGAGCTGCTCTCTTCTCTTTCTTGTTGAGCTTGAATGAGTAATCTCTAGGAGTAGGAGCGAATACAACTCCACCACCTGTCCACTGTGGAGATCTTGTAGAACCCTGACGTGCATGTCCTGTTCCCTTCTGTCTCCATGGTTTTCTTCCGCCACCGCGAACTTCAGAACGTGTCTTAGCTTTCTGAGTTCCCTGACGTTTATTTGCAAGCTGCTGAAGAACAGCCATATGAACTAAATGCTCATTAATTTCTACGCCGAAAATGGAATCATTTAACTCGATCTTGTCGACTTCTTTGCCTTCCATGTTATATACAGCTACGTTAGCCATCGTAAAGTTCCTCCTTTCTTACTTTGCACTATTTACCAGATTTTGTAGTCTCTTTTACTGTAATGAGAGCTTTCTTAGCTCCTGGAACTGCGCCCTTGATTACCAGTAAGTTCTTGTCTGCGTCAACTCTTACAACCTCAAGATTCTGAGTTGTAACTTTTACGCTACCCATGTGTCCAGGCATTCCTTTTCCCTTGAATACCTTACTTGGTGAAGAACAAGCACCGTTAGAACCCTGATGACGATGGAATTTAGAACCATGAGCCATTGGTCCTCTGTGCTGACCTAATCTCTTGATAGCACCCTGGAAACCTTTACCTTTTGAAATAGCAGTTACGTCAACCTTGTCACCCTCTGCGAAGATGTCAGCCTTGATCTCATCTGCTAAATTGTACTCATCTGCGTTTTCGAATTTGAACTCGCGAACGAATCTCTTTCCTGAAACACCTGCTTTTTTGAAGTGTCCCATCTGAGCCTTATTAACACCATGTCTGTGTGCTACGCTCTTTTTACCGTTGGCATCCTTCTCAACGACTTTCTCTTTCTTGTCGCCGAAACCAACCTGAACTGCGCTGTAACCGTCATTCTCAACAGTTTTGATCTGTGTTACAACACATGGACCAGCCTCTAATACAGTTACAGGTACTAATACACCATCTGCATTGAAGATCTGTGTCATACCGATTTTTGTTGCTAAAATCGCTTTCTTCATTTCTTTACCTCCTGTTTTCTACAGCGGAACGCCTCTTGCCTGTCAACCCAGCCCGCGAAGAATTAGCCGGAACAAGTAGCGGAACCGTTCATCCTAGAGCAGCCTACTAGATCGTTATGCTTTCGCACTGTATCTTCTATATAAACCATTCGGGGATATACTAATTAATTGTTGAAGCTTATTTCTGCTTCATTTTGATATCAATGTAAACACCAGCTGGCATTTCAATCCTTGATAAAGACTCTGTTGTCTTCTGTGTTGGATTGATGATATCGATAAGTCTCTTATGAGTTCTCTGCTCGAACTGTTCACGAGAATCCTTGTACTTGTGAGTAGCTCTAAGAATTGTAACTACTTCCTTCTTTGTTGGAAGAGGTACCGGTCCGCTCACCTGTGATCCATTCTTCTTTACAGTCTCGATGATTTTCTTTGCGCTTGAATCTACTAACTCGTGATCATACGCCTTGAGAGTAATTCTCATTACTTGACTTGCCATAAAAAAAGTCGCCTCCTTTTCGCACTTTTAACTTCAGTACGACAAGCGGTGACTGTACACATCTCCGTGTGTGTCCTGTGGACTTTCACACGTTGTTTCTACATTTTGTAGACCATATCTGTTCTGTACAGTGACTTGCCGTCAGTTTCCTAACTTGACATTCGCTCCGCCGAATTCTCTGTCTCATGGACAGTAACTTCAAACTTCATAGCTATCATGCCACAGCAAGTGATATTATACATGACGTTTACAATAATTGCAATACTTTTTTCAAAAAAAATTTATTTTTTTATTTCGGGTAATATTCCATTGAAAAATTACACTTTTGCACGTATATTATTATAGAAGAAACCCGATTAAATGCAAGCAACGTGTAGTTTATTTTTTACACGCAGATAAGAAAGGAATATAAACATATGTGGTTAGCAGATAGATGGAAAGATTACGAGGTTATTGACTGCTCATGCGGTGAAAAGCTTGAGCGTTGGTCTAAATATATTTTGCTGCGTCCCGATCCTCAGGTAATTTGGGACACTCCAAAGACTAATAAAAACTGGAAAAAGCTTAACGGTCACTATCACAGAAGCAAGAAAGGCGGTGGTGAATGGGAGTTTTTTGATCTGCCGCAGGAGTGGACCATAAACTACTCTCTTCCTATTAATAAAGAGCTCACATTTCACTTAAAACCATTCAGCTTCAAGCACACCGGTCTGTTTCCTGAGCAGGCTGCCAATTGGGACTGGTTTTCAAAGAAGATTTCTGATGCAAAAAAAAGCGGTCGTGATGTAAAGGTATTAAATCTCTTTGCATACACCGGAGGTGCCACTCTTGCTGCCGCTGCCGCAGGCGCCGCTGTCACACATGTGGACGCTTCAAAGGGCATGGTCACATGGGCTAAGGAAAACGCTGTAAGCAGCGGTCTTGGTGACGCACCTATCAGATGGCTTGTGGATGACTGTGTGAAGTTTGTTGAGCGTGAAATCCGCCGTGGCAATCATTACGATGCCATCATAATGGATCCGCCGTCATACGGCAGAGGTCCTAAGGGTGAAATTTGGAAAATTGAGGAAAGCGTATATCCGCTTGTGCAGCTTTGTGCAAAGCTCCTTACCGACAAGCCGCTTTTCTTCCTTATTAATTCCTATACGACAGGCTTGCAGCCTGCAGTGCTCACCTATATGATAAGCACTGCGCTTAAAAAGTTTGATGGTAAAGTAACCGCAAGCGAAATTGGTCTTCCGGTTTCTTCAAACGGACTCGTGCTGCCTTGTGGTGCAAGCGGACGCTTTGAAAGTATCTGCTAATCAGCTCTAAAATAAAATCAGCCGCAGTATTTCATTATTTTCTATGAAACACTGCGGCATTTTAATGAATACGCAATATATTACAATATTCTCTTTTTCTTCAATAAAATCAGTATCAGCACACATATGACAACTATAACACCTATTATAATCATAAATCCATGTGCTGTCGTCGCAAGCGGTACCCACTTTGAGCTGACATTCATACCATAGATTCCTGAGATAACTGTCGGAATAGCCATGATAAGTGTGATGATTGTGAGCGACTTCATGACATTGTTAAGTCTGTTGTCAATGACCGTGCTCATAAGCTCTCTGGTACCATTTATGATGTCCCTGTAAATTCCCGTCATCTCAATAGCCTGCTTATTTTCGACAATTACATCTCCGAGAAGCTCCTTGTCCTCCGGATACTGCTCAAGGCGCTTGTATCTGGTCAGTCTCTCTAACACAACTCCATTGGCACGAAGCGATGTGGCAAAGTATACGAGTGTGGATTCCAGCTCGTGAAGCGCGATCAAATCGTCCTCCTCTGTATCCTCTCCGACTCTCTCCTCAATCTCAGTACGCATCTTGTCTATGATGCGCAGATCATTCTGATACAGTACAGATATCCTGTAAAGAATCTGGTATACAAAGCGCATCTTTTTCTTGGTGGAAAATTCCTTTACACGGTTATTTAAAAATACCTGAAGCACCGGTGTATCCTCTGTACAGACTGTCACTATCTCATCATCTGTAAGTATGATGCCAAGTGGGATTGTGGTATATGACTCCTTGTCATGCCTAGTCTCTATCGAAGGTATATCCACAAGAATCAACGTATACCCATCCTGCAGCTCTATACGTGAGCTCTCCTCCTCATCGAGTGCTGCAAGTACGTCTTCAATATCGACATTCAGGTCATCCGCTACCATCTGTCCCTCTGCCACAGAAGGGTTGACCATCTGTATCCAGGTACCTCCCTGCATCGTATCCAGCTCATGTATTAATTTGTCATCTGTCCTGTAAAACTTGACCATGGTGCCTCCCCGTGGCTTTTATGACACACATAATGCCACAAAATATTTTGACATCACTAACGTATTGTCTTTGAAATAAAATATATTACTTCTCAGCGTATTTCTGACTCTGGCTCTTTATAAGCTCTGCATCCTCAAAGTAATTTATCCTCATGGCGCGCTTGACCTCTGCCATTGTCTGTGCTGCAGTCTCTCTTGCTGTCTCGCTGCCCTTCCTTAGTATCTCATATACAGCCGGAATATCCTTCTCATATTCTGCTCTTCTTGCGCGGATAGGTGAAAGCTCCTCCTGCATGATGTTGTTGAGGAATTTCTTAATCTTCACATCGCCAAGGCCGCCCCTTGTATAGTGATCCTTAAGCTCCTGAAGGTTAGCATACTCCGGCAGATACTCCTCAAAATGTCCAGGCTTAGAGAAAGCATCAAGATATGTGAATACTGTATTGCCCTCCACATGTCCCGGATCTGAAATCTGGATATGTGTCGGATCTGTATACATGCTCATGATTTTCTTCTTTACATCTGCCTCTGTATCTGCCAGATAGATACAGTTGCCTAATGATTTGCTCATCTTCTGTCCACCGTCTGTACCCGGAAGTCTGCAGCATGCCTCATTCTCAGGTAAAAGCACATCCGGCTCAACGAGCACCTCATCATAGATAGAATTAAACTTTCTGACAATCTCCCTGGTCTGCTCTATCATTGGGAGCTGGTCCTCTCCAACCGGAACAGTTGTAGCCTTGAAAGCAGTGATATCTGCTGCCTGGCTGATTGGATAATTGAAGAAGCCAACCGGTATACTTGCCTCGAAATTTCTTAGCTTAATCTCGTTCTTTACTGTAGGGTTTCTCTGAAGTCTCGATACTGTAACGAGATTTGAGTAGAAAAATGTAAGCTCAGTAAGCTCCGGTATCTGTGACTGCACAAACAGTGTAGACTTGGCCGGATTGAGTCCTGCTGAGAGGTAATCAAGTGCTACCTCTATGATATTCTGTCTGATTTTCTCAGGGTTGTCAAAATTGTCTGTGAGTGCCTGTGCATCGGCAATCATGATAAATATTTTGTCATACTCTCCTGAATTCTGAAGCTCCACTCTTCTGCGAAGCGAGCCCACATAATGGCCTATATGGAGTCTGCCTGTTGGTCTGTCTCCTGTTAAAATAATTTTTTCCATCTCTATTATTCCTCTGCTTTAATTCTATTATTACGATTGCAATGTAGGTTTATTCGCAAAACAATCTGTCTTAGCAATCGCCAGCTTTCTTTATTATAACACACTGACGTGTAAAAGCCTAGGAAAAAGACTCTCATTTTAATTATTTTATGATATCTGCATACTCTGCCTTTGCCGCCCTGCACAAATCATCCGGTGCCAGCGTAATCTGAAGCCCCAGCCTGCCTCCGCTGACTGTGATTTTGTCCTGCTCCTTAGCCGCCTCATGGATAAATGTAGGATACTGCTTTTTCATTCCAATTGATGTACAGCCGCCCCTTATATAGCCCGTAACCTTTGTCAAATCCTTGAGATGCAGCATCTCTATGGATTTCTCGCCTGCTGCCTTTGCGGCTTTTTTGAAATCAATTTCGTCATCTATCGGTACCACAAACACATAGTATCCACCGCTTTTGCCGACTGTCGTGATAGTCTTGTACATGCCTGCGTGGTCAAGCCCCAGCTTGTCTGCTATCTGAGCTGCATCCACAAAGTCATCGCACTCGTATGTGCGTGCCTCATATGGAATCTTCATTGTTTCCAGTATTCTTATTGCATTTGTCTTTGCTTCTTTTTTTCCCATTATACTATCTTTCCTCCAATAAGCTTAAGATATATTCCATATCTTTATGCAATTACCTCATTTTACTGATTGTCCGCACTCTTATCGGCATTTTTGTATGCTTCCTCAAAGAACTGCTCCTGCGAATCTATCGGTGTGCTGTTTATCTTTCTGTCCACATACTCACCATCGGCGCAAAGCTCCTTGCCCTTCTCGTCATCTGTCATGATTGTATCGAAGATATGGCGGATCTTGTCCTTAGCATGTGCATCGTATACCGGTGTTGCAACCTCCACACGTCTTACGGTATTTCTGGTCATAAAATCTGCTGACGCAATGTAAATCTTCTCATCATCGCCCACACCAAATCTGTATATACGTGAATGCTCAAGATATCTTCCTACAACACTTATTACAGTGATGTTTTCCGTGGCACCCTCAACCTGCGGCTTCACACAGCATATTCCTCTGACAATAAGCTCTACCTTCACGCCTGCCTGAGAAGCATCGATAAGCTTGTCTATAAGCACCTTATCAGTGAGAGAGTTAATCTTAACTCCGATGTATGCCGGTTTTCCTGCATTCTTATTGGCAATCTGCTCATCAATCATGTCAACAATCTTATTCTGCAGGCATTTTGGGGCAACAAGCAGATGTTTTACATCTCCGTCCGAAACAGTCTCACCTCTCTGAAGCGCCATAAACACCCTTGATGCATCTGCTCCAATCTCCTGATTTGCAGTGATGAGGGATAAATCTGTATAAAGACGCGAGGTCTTCTCGTTGTAGTTTCCTGTACCAATCTGAGTGATGTACTCAAAGCCATCGCCCTTTTTCTTTGTGATGAGGCAGAGCTTTGAGTGTACCTTGTAATCACCGAGTCCGTAAAGTATCTGACAGCCTGCGTCCTCAAGGCGGTGTGACATCTCTATGTTGTTAGCCTCATCAAACCTCGCACGCAGCTCGACAAGCACGATAACCTCCTTGCCGTTTTCTGCAGCCTCTATAAGTGCATCGATAATCTGGCTCTTGTCTGCAACTCTGTATAGTGTCATCTTGATAGAAACTACATCAGGATCCTCTGCTGCATCGTTAAGCATCTTGATAAACGGCTTCATGCTCTCAAACGGATATGAAAGAAGCACATCCTTTTTCTCAACCTGACCGAGTATACTCTCCTTAAGCGAAAGCTCAGGTGTGTCACGCGGTGTACGCTTCTCAAAGAAAAGCTCCTGCTTGTCTCGCAGATAGTGCTGAAGCTGGAATACGAATGACATATCAAGCGGTGTTTTTACACTGATAAAATGCTTTTTGCCAATCTCAAGGAAGCTCGAAAGTTCGTCAATCGCCTTGCGGTTGATTTTTCTTGAAAGCTCAACTCTTACAGGATCAAGACGCACTCTCCTCTTGATGAGCGCCTCCATCATATTACGGTAATCCATATCCTCGTCATACATGCTCTGCGCATCGATATCCGCATTACGGGTCACACGCATGATTGATTTCTCACGGATTACATACTTTGGATAGAGCTTTGATACAAAGTGTAAAATAAGTTCCTCTGACAGCATAAATGTGCCCGGTCTTGTAGGTATCTCAATCAGACGCTTGAATACGCTGTTTGAGCATGGCACGATACCTGTCTTTTTCTTTCCCTTCTGCGTAGTTAAAAGCACTACCGCATAGAGCTGTTTATTTGCAAGGAACGGAAACGGCTGCTGCTTTCCTATAATCATTGGTGAGAGGAAAGGTGCAATGTGTGCATCAAAATATGCCTCCAGTAAATCTCCCTCATCCTTTGACAGCTTGTTGAAATTGATTATGCGCACGCCCTTTGGCTCAAGCTCGCCCATGAGCTGCTCGTAAATCCTTGCTTTTTTCTTCTCAAGCTCGCATACTCTGTCAAGGATTGCCGATACCTGTTCCTCACTCGACATCTTTGTCTTGTTCTCGAAAATCTTTTCCTTTGAATTCATCTGCATCATGAGTGATCCTACTCTTACCATGAAAAACTCATCCAGATTTGTCTGGTAGATTGATGCAAAGGTCAGTCTCTCTGCAAGCGGTACTCTTGGATTGCCCGCCTCATTTAATACTCGCTCATTGAACTGTAACCATGACAGCTCCCTGTTTGTGTAAACTTCTTCCAGTTTTTTCATCTGCATATATGCTCCTATTCTATATGATATTTTTCCATTCGCATCCGCGTCTTTTAAGTTCGTTTTATTTTGTGCCCGCTGTATTTCAAGCAGCCTTGCCCGCTCTATCAGTTTATCCTCACGGCGTCTCCTTCTGTCTGCCAGATGAAGCTTATTTTCCACCCCGACAAGCAGCTGTGCAAGTGCCTTCAAAACTCTTTCCCTATGCAATATTTACCTCTCCGTTGATATCATCTGATAATATTCCAATTCTCGCTATACCGCACAGCACATAATGCTTCTGCAATGTCCGTGCACTCTTAAGTTCATTTTCGATATTTTTGTCTTTTTTGTCAATACATTCATGCAAATTTACAAACATTTCTTCAACAATATCAGCACATCTGAGAGTTTCCTTTGCAGCAAGCTGCATTACCACCTCTTTGACGCATTTTTATATGAATTAAGGCCGTCCACATTGGTAGTTTGTACCTCTTGTGAACAGCCTGTTATCATCGTTGCCATCATTCCTATGACGACCGCTTTCTTTAGTAATTTCTTTTTCAACATAATTAATCTCTCCATTAGCATGATAAATTATTAAAATTAATCAATAACTATTCAACAAGTTAATAGTATCAAGCTAATGTAAAGTCCAAAACGCAGTTATGTAAAATCATGGTAAAAACTTTATATTTCTTTACTCAGCTTTACATAAATTAATTTTGTGTGCATTTTATATATCTTTTAGGCATTTTTAACTATTTCAACAGCAATATCCGGATAATTTGTTATAATTGCATCTGCTTCTGCCTTGACAAGTGCCTTCATCTCATGCTTTTCGTTTACAGTCCATACATGAGCTCTAAGTCCTCTTCCGTGCGCCTTGTCAATGTAGTTTTCATCCTGCATATGGTAGGTTGCCGGATGAAGCGCATCCACATGAAGCTCGCTTGCATACTCTGCCGGATTTACTATAATGTCAGAAAAAAGCAGACCGCACCTCATATCAGGGCAAAGCTTTTTCATGCGCACAATCGACTCGTGATTGAATGATGAGCACCAGATTCGGTCAAGCATATCATACTCTTCCACGAGCGCCAGTACCTTTTTCTCCAGATTTTTGTACTGTACGATACCGTTTTTGAGCTCGATATTTATGGTCATCTCTGTGTTTTTGAGCAGGTCAAACACCTCATCGAGTGTTGGAATGCGAGTCTTCTTGTCATAGGACGGCATGTGCTTTGATACATTAAGGCGCTTTAGCTCCTTGAGTGTATAGTCCTTTACAAAGCCTTTCTCTCCACTCACTCTGTCCACGGTCTCATCGTGTATGACCACAAGCTCTCCATCCTTTGTGAGCTGCACATCAAGCTCCACGCCGTCAGCCTTCATCTTTTCTGCCTTCTTGAATGCCTCAAGTGTGTTCTCCGGTGCATATCCGGATGCTCCTCTGTGTGCCCAGACCTTTGTTCCCTCTGTGTTTATCATGCTTTAAGCCTTCTTTCGTTACTTTTTATTTTAGTTATTTTCATGCCTCGGTGCATCATATCTGTCTGCAAGCCTTAAAAATACAAATCCCACTGCAAAGAATATTGCCATAGTTGCAACCGCCACATTTATCGTGCCGCCTGCAAGCTTTACTGACGCTATGACAAGCGAGCCTAAAAATGAAGCTCCCTTTGCAAAAATATCATAGATTCCGAAATACTCTCCCGAGTTCTCAGGAGGAATAATCTTTGAAAAATATGAGCGTGACAGCGCCTGCAATGAGCCCTGGAAGCATCCCACACCAAATGCCATGATTCCAAAGCCAATCAGATCATGCAGTGTAAGTGCATATAGACAAACTGCAAAATATCCTGCAATGCAGACATACAAAAGCGTTGTAGTTTTGTACGTCTGTGACAGTCTTCCAAAAACAAGTGAACCGATGCATGCCACTATCTGTGTAAAAAGTAAAAACACTACCTGTCCCACTGAATCGAGCTTTAAATCAGTTCCTATGTTTATACAATTATCTATTATAGTTCCTACACCATCTATGTAAAGGAAAAAAGCAACCAAAAACAGTCCTACTTTTTTATCTTTTGTAGCTATTTTTTTGATTGTTCCAAAAATCTGTGCAAATGCGTCAGCTATAAGTCTTAGGACTCCCGGATTTTTGTTTGTTTTGTTTTTCTCCTTAATATTGTCTCTTATAAATACATCATTTTCAAAATTCTTATGAATATCTTTGTCTGCTGCATCCGATACATAATTCACCTGTTTATAGCTCTTAAACAGTGGAATTGTAACAACAAACCACCAAATTCCTGTAACCGCAAAGCCTATTATCATCGATAGGCGGTTTGATATGTATCCAAGCATATCCGGTCCACAGATGTACGCTGCAAGTGAAACAAGAAACGGCACACACGAGCCCAGATATCCCCAGGCATAGCCGTAGGAAGACACCTCGTCCATTCTATCCTTTGTCGTCACATCGACAAGCATCGAGTCATAAAACACCAGCGATGCATTGTAAAATATCTTTGTAAGCACATATATAACAAGAAACAGCACCCATGTAGGTGTAAAACCGTTAAGTATGCATGCCGACACTCCAACGACTACTGTTGTGGAAAAAATAGCCTTTTTGATGCGCATATGGTCTGCTATCGCACCACAGACAGGCCCGATAAGTGCTGATACAACTGTCATCACAGCTATTGCCACCGCATAATACGCGGTTGCCCTGTCAGATGAAATATGCCCTGCCCCATCTCCAACGGCAAGGCTTTTGTACCATATCGGTATGAGCGCACACGCAAGCAGTGTGTATGCGGAATTTCCCACATCATATAATACCCATGAGAGCTCCTTTGATGAGAGCTTTTTGGTTTTCTTTTGTGTATTGTTTTCTTTTGCTTTCATAAATTATACCTTCCCTGTTTTGTATGTCCCAGATTACGATTTTATTTTTTTTATGTAAAAACCGCTACCACCCATTTGCAAAGTTTATGTAAATAATCCGTCCAATATTAAATCAGCGACTCCCTCGCAATCTCCACATAATGCATGGCATTGCGATGATTCTCCTCTATCTCATCAGCGGTCAGTGCCCTGACCACCTTTGCCGGAGAACCAAATGCGAGGCTTCCGTCAGGAATATCGGTGCCCTGGGTGACAAGAGCGCCCGCACCTATTATGCAGTTTTTACCAATCCTTGCTCCATTTAACACGATGGCACCCATGCCGATGAGTGTATTATCACCTATAGTACACCCGTGAACAATTGCGCTGTGTCCTATTGTCACATTGTCACCGATTCTGACACTGTGGCTTAAGTCCACATGTACCACTGCATTGTCCTGTATATTCGAATTTCTGCCTATTTCTATCGGTTCTGAATCGCCTCTTACAGTTGCATTATACCATACGCTTGCTCCGTCAGCCATTGTCACCTGCCCCTTAACAACGGCACCCTCTGCTATATAATATGCCATATCTATCCCTCCATCAATTTCAGATAATCGCCCTTGTCTATATGCATCATAGAAATCTGATTATTATGCCGCCTGAAGCCATAGACACAGTCCACATTTCTAATAAGCGACTGCAGACGTTCATCCGGTACACAGACAATCAGCTGCAAGTCCATCTTCCTTGCATACTTGAGACACACCGCACTTCGCTCCTGATCCATCTTTGAAAATGCCTCATCCAAAAGCACCAGCTTAATCTTTGAATCACGATTGCTCTGCTGCATATAAAGCATCGCAAAGCCCGCGAGAAGCGCAACATACTTAGGGTTCTGTCCCTCGCCGCCCGAATCACGTCCTGCCATGTCATCTACAAAGTTCTCTCTGATGACACGGCCGTTTTCGTCCGTAACCTGCTCATACATGCTGAATGACAGATAATTGCGGTAATCCGCATACTGCTCCATTTCCTTGCGCTTCTGCATTCGCAGATGCTCATCCTCATCCCTTGGCGGCATGAACTTGTCTGTCAAAAGTTTAATTTTCTGCTCATATTTCTTATAAAAATCATCCTCACCAAAGCTTATCTGTCCAGCTATTCCGCCATTATCCGGATTTTTACTGTCCAGTTCTTCCGCCATAAGCATATCATAGAACTGACCGTTTTCGTTCTTTGCCGGCTCTATCTTAATCTGATAGGTACTGTCTGAGAAATTAGTCTCCCTAAGAAGCCTGTTTATCTCATAGGCATGGCGCTTTGCAGCCTTGATATCACCGTGGATTGTACCGATGACATTCTCTCTGAGACTTTTGTAAATCACCTTGCACTGCTCCTCAAACTCACTCTCATATTCCGGCTCATAATCCTTCTCGTACTTCTCCAGCAGCTCCTCATATGCCTTATTTGACTTCTCGGCTCCGCTGAACTGACCTGACGGAAACTCCTTTATATACCTGTAGCGGGCAGTCTGCAACGTCTCCACACACGACTGCTGCCTGCCACCATTTCCGTCTGCGCCTTGCAGCTCAATAAGCTTCTCACGCTGTTTGCTCTTGACCGATGCTCCTGAGCTATGCTGCAGCATATCCTGAACCTGCTTCTCAAGCTCCTCTCTGGCAACATAGCCCTGTAACATATCTTCCAGCTGTGCTCTTCGCTGTTCGTTTGCACCTATGATTTTCTCATGCTGGCTTATCTTTTCATTTATCTGCTGCTGATTCAGTGAAAAAGCACTCTTAAGTGCATCTATGTTTTTCTCAAGAAGCCTCTTTTTCTCCTTTAGCTCCTTGTACTGCCCATTCTCCATCGTCCTAATAATCTCTTCGAGCTCATTTTTCTGCGAATTAACTGCTTTAAGCTCATCTGACGCCTCAGAAAGGCCCACAAAATACTCCGGCTCCCCCTTTAAGCACTCAAAATCTCTCTGTGCCTTGAGACTTGAAATAATACCCATAAGCTGTATCTGGTCCTTCTCAAGCCTCTCCACATCTGCCTCATACTCGGCAAGTCTTGCCTTGGATACCCTGCCTCCGATGCAGGCATTTGTAGTATAATCGCGCTTCTTCAGATGTCTGAAAATAAAGTTGCTGTATGAGTAGCAGTCCGGTGTAACTCCATCTCGTACCTGCTCAAGCTCGTCAACACTCCGACACTTTATAATATGTCCCAGATATCTTTTCAGGCAGACATCTACATACTTTTCCTTTGTATCCACCGCCTCATAAAGCGAACCATCCATGGCCTTTGGTTCACTGTCCATAATAGCCTTGGAATTTATGAGGTCGACATCCTCAAACTGCTTCATGTCCCTGAAAATAACAGCAGCAGTATGCGCATAACGCGGCTCTGTGATAAGTGAGAACTTGAGCCTGCCCATACGTCCTTCTATGGCATTCTTCCATTCCTCGTCCTGTACGTCAAACATATCCGCAAATACCTGTACCTTCACAGGCTCGCCAAATCTATCACTTAAGTCTCTCTGCAGCGCAGCTCTTGCCGAACGCAGGCTCTCACTGTACGACTTGCGGTTGTTCTTCATATCATCGACCAGACGTTTTTTCTCTTTAAGCTCTTTTGTTATCTCATTTTTCTGCGAAGTATTGTCCTCGAGCTCATCCTCGATATCCTTCTTTATAGACTCAAGCTTTAGATGAAGCTCCTGACATTTTGCCTCTGTGACATCGCCATCCACAATCTCTTCAATGAGGTTTAAAACTGCATTGCTCACATAATCTGTGATGACCTCATCCTCATCCCAGGCCTTTAGTCCGTTTGTGATTTTAATCCACTGACGGCTGTTGTCGGTAAGCATGAGACTTCTCTTCTCAAGCTCCCTAAGCTGATCCTTTTTGCTTCCTAAGTCGCTCGATTTCAAATCCGCACATACCTGGATATACTCTTGCTGCACATCTGCCTGCTGCTCGGCTATATCCTCTGCCTTTTCTGAAAGCCTGTCCTGTTCTTCTTCGATACGCTTTTTATCATCCTCAGCTGCCTGAATCTTTGCACGCATATCCTCGATATCTATGCACCTGATCATTGTCTCTGCCATGACAATATCGCTCTGGATATTTACCAGTTCCTGCCCTGACTCCTTTATTTCCTTAAGAAGCTCAATACGCTTGCGCATATCCTCTATTTTTTCCCTGATTTGTCTGTATGCATCAAGCTGCTCACTGATAGTCTCTATCGTGCCCGAGTCACTCTTTGGAAACATATAATCACGTATAAACTGGCCTGTTCCATTTGACATCCTGAGTGCAATAGCACTTTTTTCCATTGTGATAAAACGATTCGGGTCAATATATCCTAAAATCACATCATATAATGTGCCAAGGTATGCCTCCTTCGATGCGTAAATACGGTTTACATCCCCTCTGGCGCGTCTGTCAGCTGACTGTGAGCGAGTATTTACAAGCTTTTTAATATCATTATTTGAATAGCAAAAGCCGTCCGCTGTCACATATGAAGGCTCCGGCATCCTGCCCGAATGACTGAAGTACACAAATCTCTTAATCTCAGAATCGTTTTTTCGTACCTCAAATGCTATTCCTATACATGTAAACGTATGACTGCCTGTATCCTCTATCTCAAGCGCTATGACCGAACAAAAATCACAGTCGCCACGATTTGCGGAGCCATCCTTCTGCTCACCCCTCAAATAGCTCAGAACACTTCTCCTGTTTTTTGCATCATCTGCAGCCTTGTTCAAAAACGTGGGGCTGAAGCTGCCGTAGAGGATTACCTGAATCGCATCCATGACGGTTGATTTTCCCGAGCCACTCTTACCACTGAACAAATTGACATACTCATTAAATTGCAAAACCTTGTGATTTATTCCGCCCCAGTTGTTTAGACACATTCTGGTAAATATCTTCTTAGACTGACTCAATTGGTAACTCCTCCATTTCACTGTCTTTGGCAAATTCATGGGTATGGTTTACAGAACTGCCTTCTGTATTCAATCCGGCAGCTTCAAGTGTTGCAGCCGACTCGTTATCATACTTAATCATCTCCACCTCATCACTGTACATGCGCACAAGCTCATTTATATCCATGGCTGAGCAGAATATATTTACTGTGCCATAAATATAGATTGGTGTGTTGTCCTCCAGGTTTGCAATAGCCCCCGGCAGTTCAATCATCTGATGTGTTTTCATAAGCAAAAGAGCGTCTGACCATTCCTGATTATTGAGCTTTCTGGTAATCAGATTGGTATTTCTGCCATACTCACGAATCTCCGCCAGATTCGTTGTTGTCGCATTAAGCCCCTCGCCCATGATTTTATCCCTGTATATCATCTTCATTATAATGACAATCCTTGCAGTAAGAAGAGTCATCTTCTCAAGCATGACACCATCACCCGTTATCCTAAAAAGATGTTCCTGCTGGTCATGAACCAGCTCACAGTCAAGCACAGCCAGATAATCAGAGATAAACTCTCTGTTTCTAAGACACACCTGATACCTTGGATTGTCTCTTTGAATCAATGTAACGGGGTCACACTTCATTTGCAAAATACAGGTCTGCCTCAACAGATCCTGAATAGTTTTTCTAATATTTTCTGCCTCATTTGGCGAAACATTCTCCATATATTCAAACATACATTGCTCTCTTTTCTATGCCTCTCGTTTAGAGTCCGATTTGGATATTACAAGCCTTGAGTAGCTTACGCCATCACTCTTTGTTATCTCTCCATCCAGACTCACCGTATCCTCACCCATGCGCTCATTAGTCTCCTCCTGCCATAAAAACAGAAGCTTTTCCAGATCCTCCATGGATTCCACAGTTTGTTCATCTGTCACAAACATGCCATCACGCATATTTTTATCTCTGAAGCTTTGAAGCTCCTTTTTGGTATACAATGGCTTTGGCACAAAATCTGCCATATCATCTTCGCCTGCCGAAGCATCGTCAATAACAAACGGAACAAACTCACTTCTTCCCCTCTCTCTTCTTCCCGGAAAACTGTCGTCCGTTACATTGTAAAACTGTCTGGTGAACTTCATTCTGTTTCGAAGAGCGCCAAGTACCTCATCTGTTTTATCACTCTTATCTATCAGGTTAATGAGCTTTACTATATTATCCTCGTCATCTGCGCCTTCCTGCAGGATATAGTGTATCCTTGCAAGCGCCCTCTTTGCAAAAATCGTCTTCTGCTCAATAAGCTTGTTGTACTTTCTCTCAATCAGGTCAAACTCATGCTCCACCTTATAAACAAGCTCACTTGCCTTATCACAGTACTCCACGCTGTACTCATAGCGTTTTCTCTCAAACGTACCGGGTGTAGTCTGCGAAAGAATTCCCTCAAGCTCAGCCCTTCTATCATCGTTCTGATTAAGAATTTTACTTATAAGCTCCTTTACAGCCTCCTTGTAACGATAAAAGCTATCCGTAGTTGTAAGGATGGCATAACGTCTGCTATCACTGTTATTAATTTCCTTAATCAGTACCTTCTGTATACCTATAAAATCCTTCATACGTGACAGCTCATCAAAATATGCCCTCATACCATCCTGCATATTTGATAAAAGCTGACCAAGATTTTTTGACGTATACAACGCATTTTTCAGAATATCATTATTTTTTTCCGGATCTGAAAAATATGTAAAAAGCGCACTGTAAACAGCCAAAATGCTCTCGCGCTCCCTGCTGTCATCATCCACAAGCAGCTTTTTAAATAGCTCAGCATACATCTGGCTGTACTGAGGAAATGCAATCACATATGTGTTGAGCTTTTCATCAAAATCACTCCTGATCCAGCCCCAGTTTATAAGCCTGCCCAATATAGCTGATGGTGTCAGGGTGTATGCGAAACTGGCCTGGTCATATATAACATCAATTTCGGAATCAGGATTATAATCATCATGATTATCCATGCTGCCACTATCTTTATCACTCTCATCTTCATTATAATCAGTCTGCCATACAATGCCTGTTTTTGATATGGTATCCGCTATGATTATCTGACACTCCTCACGTGTCAGTCCCAGTGATGCATAGACCTCGTTATTCTCCTCATATAACGCAACAACTATCTGCATGTATGCATCCATATTTTTCGTGCGGAATAAGCTATAAAATTCTTTTGGTATTCTATCTTTTAATGTCATACTCATATAATAACATATCCCCACGTTTTTCGCCATATACATGGAAATAAACGTGGGGATATTAATATTGCTGCTTCACACCTCAGTCTTAACAGTAACATCCGGTTACCGTCAAATCACTGCTGATTGTGACCATCAATAATTCTATTCAATATAATATGCTTACTGCTCAGCGACTCTCAGATGACTTATAAGCTCATTTAAGCTCTCTGCCTCACTGCTCATCTCCTGACTTGCAGCTGCACACTCCTGTGAAGAAGCTGAGTTAGTCTGAACTACATCGTTAATCTGCTCTACGCCATTATTAATCTGCTTGATAGCATCTGTCTGTGTCTCAAGTGTCTCTGCGATTCCATTAACCTCATCTGTGATAGTCTTGGAATTGCCTGCAACCTCCTCAAGCTGTGATGCTGTCTTGCCTGCAATAACCATTCCTTTTTCAACAGCCTTGACCGAAGACTCGATAAGAGCAGCCGACTCCTTAGCAGCATTTGCACTCTGCTCTGCAAGCACAGTAACCTGGTCTGCTACAACTGCAAAGCCTTTTCCTGCCTCTCCTGCTCTGGCTGCCTCGATAGAAGCATTGAGTGCAAGAAGGTTTGTCTGTGATGCAATCTCATTGATTGTTGCGATAATTTTACCAATCTCCTGAGATGCCTCATTGATTTCATTCATGGATGTAACCATCTCATGCATCTGTCCGTTACTGTCCATAATCTCAGTTCCGAGTCCGTCAACCTTCTGGCTTATTTCCTTTGCATGCTCGGCATTCTCAGCTACCTGATCCGCTACAGAAGCAAGTGTGGCTGTAAGCTCCTCTACAACGGCGGCCTGGTCTGTTGCGCCCTGCGCCAGATCACTTGAGCTGGCAGCTACCTGCTCAGCACCATTTGAAACCTCATTTGCCGCTCTCTGGATGCCACTTACTGTATCTGACATGCTCTCCTCGAAAGCAACAATTGATTCTTTAATTCCTACAAAATCGCCTTTCCACTCCACCTGTGGTTTAAAGCTGAAATTACCATCTGCAAACTGTCTCATAGTCTTGTCAATATCATCAATATATGAGCCAAGTGCCCTGATAGACTTTCTAAGGTCATGTGCAAGCTTGCCAATCTCATCTTCTGAATGATACTCCAGATTGCTGTGAAGATTTCCATTAACAAGCTCTCCCGCTACTACTTCAATCTGCTGTAATGGCTCAAGCACAGAATCAATAACCTGATCACTGATTTTTTTTGCAATCATTGTGGCTACAATTCCAACTATTATTACATTAGCCAGTCCAATAATCAGGAAAAACGTAGCAACTGTTCCCGACTCGGCACCAAAGATATTAGCCTTTCCACCAAAATAAACCAATAAAATTGCAACAATTGATATGCCTCCCGATACAAGCAGCATATCCAATACTTTCTTATAGCCATATTTCAATCTCTGCTGAAGTGGCATTTCCGTTATTTTGCTTTTAACTTCCTCACCCATATGTAATTCTCCCTTTCTCATTTAGGTTTCGTTCTATACAATAAGATTATTATATCATTACCATAGTACTATTTCAATGATAATTTGACAATATTCGTCATTTTTGACATATCGCCTAATTTTAGAAACGATTTATAGTCAAATACACTAATTTCCCGCTTATTACACCTCGAAATCCATACATGCCCTATTTGCAGTAAACGGTCTCACCTTGGTATCTGCCACTGCAACATGCTTAGGATTCTTTGCGTATGCTGCAAGTGCATCAGCATCTTCAAATGTAGTATCAAGCATCACATCTACGGTAGATGTCGGAAGATAATCTGTGCGCACTGAAATGTCGATCATTCCCGGAATCTGCCCTTTAAGTCCCTCTAACCCTTCCTTTATGCCGGCACGTATTTCCTTCTTCTGTGCCTCTGTGTACTCATCCTTGAGTGTCCATAAAATAATGTGTTTAACCATTGTGTGCCTCCTGAGTTTTATCCAAGTTGAAATTGAGTAGTGACTATAGAACTCACCCGCTTTTTTGTTACCTGCGGCTCTTAATAGTCACGATTTTTAATAGATATGATTTTTAAATTAAATATTGGATTAAATTGTAATTTACCTTGTCGTCCCTGCAGCAAATTGCTACTTTCTCGATGTATACCTTAGTGACCATTTAATCATATGGATTAGTATAGCATTAATATAATGAAATGTCACTTCATATTTGATTAATTAAAATATTCCAAAAGTGTTTGATCAGGTTATTTGACTTAATTAACCTGTTGCTTTGTAGCTATAAAATTCAAAATAATTCGTTTTAGAGTCAACACCCCAAACACTATATATATTTAAGTTATGTGAAAGTAAAAAGGCTCCCCGAAAAATCTCGGGAAACCTTGATATTACTGTGTTTGTTATCAGAACGTAGTTCTGCTCGTAACACTCACAGAACGACTTTCTCACTAACTGTAGCAACATGTCCAGAACCTACTGTACGTCCATCCTCACGTTTCTCTTTTTACATTTGGTGACGTGTTCTCATTTATTTTTCGTTGATTTTACTGGATTCTGTGTATTGTTTATTGCATAATATTTGTTTTTTTCAAGATTTTTTACGCCAAATTTGCGCCACACTATTATTCGTCTGTATCTTCACTTCTCGTTGATAAATATTTTTCGAACCACTTATATTTCTGAATAATTTTCGTATTACCAGATTTTTTTGCATATTCCCTAAGAAAAGTTATATGACGATTTATCTCATCTTTACTCATAGTATATTTTTTATTTTTATGTAAGAATAGCAAAAAATCAAAATATTTAATTCCATCTCTATCTTCTTTAAAATACTCTCCGCTCTCACAATCAACTATTTTATTTGAAATAATAATTCTTGGATATATTGCAATTTGACTTTCCAATATGTATGCTTCATTAACTGCTGGTCCAAGTAACGTATTCAGTCTCTCATCAACTATCAAATTGCCTTTCGTAATTGCTCCTCGAATTAAATTAATATCAGTTTCCTTAGCAAAATTAGAAACCTCTATTTTTGATGCTCCTAATAATTGAATCGAAATGCAAGCAAGTAATTCTAAAACTTTCTGCAATTCATCCCCAACTATATACATACAATCCGAAAAAACAAAAGTAATCAACTCATCCATAGCATCAATACGATTATTGTTCATTATGAAATTTAATAGCGCAACATCCTTCAAATTACCTTGTTTTTCACATTTATCAATTTTATCTTTGTATCCAAGTATATCTATAAATGCGACGTATTTTTCAGTCTTTTCTATTTCTGTAAAAATGCTACATGCATCCGTTTTTGTCAATTTATTTTCCTCCACGTTTACCTTCTTATCCAAATATTTTTCTTCCCCAGCTACGAATTCCACTTCCAATTTTAGTAGCAATGCTCTTAACACCACTCCATACCTTTTTTGCAGCAGATTTAATTACGCTTCCTACCTTTTTTAATCCAGAGTAAACCGCACTTCCAAATTTTGAACCTGCCATATATCCGATGGTTCCACCTACAACACCACCAACAATTGGTCCTACAATTGGAACCCACGATAAAACAACTGCTCCTATTGCAATTCCAGTTGCCCCCCATCCTAAACCATAAACCATAGCAGTAGTAGTTCTTCCCATCATGTCTAACGCTTCGGTCATTGTAATTTCACCGCTTGCAACTTTTGCAAGTATTTTAGCATTTTCAATTCCAACGCAAGCAACTTGGGCAATTACACCAGCCGGTGTCCCTGGCGGAATAATCGCAATTACTCCCTTTTCAGAAACAACTTTTAATGCTCCCGCCGCTGCAGCTTTTATACCTGAATCAGTCCCAGTTTTTAACGCTAATTCTATCGTTTCATCTCCATCTATAGGTTCACCTTTAATCTTCCTCGCAACCAAATCAAAACCAGTAGTAATAACAGCAGCTTGAAGACCTGCTAGTCCAGCATTCTTCCCAATGTTTAGTGCAAGTTCTTTAGTATTAAATGTATTCCAATCCTCACGCGGAAGAACACCTCTCTCTTGTGTATCTAATTGTAATTTCTTTGCTTCATCCTTTGTTAAGATTCCTGATTTTGTTTGCACAGTATCAGTACCACCCATATATGCCTCAACAGATTTTCCAGGAAAAGCTTTTCTAACTTCATCTACCTGATCTGCAGGAACAACATATCTCTGATTATTGTAATTTCCATCCTTCAATAAATCGATTGTTGCCTTAGCATCTTTTCCAAACTTGAATTGATATTGATGGACTATTTTTCCTGTATTTACATCTTTTATAACGGTATCAAACGAATTTAATCCATATGTCTCTCCTGGCTTTGGTACAAGAACCTCTGCATAGTATGGAGAGCCTTCTAATTGAGCATGCATATTAAATGTATTTACAGCATGCTGCTCAGCTATAAAACCATCCAAATTCATGCATTGGCTTATTTCTCCTGCATTAGTTGTGACAGTTCTCATCATCTGAGCATTTGCATTTGAGATAGAATTATCAATTGCATTTAAATAATTACCGTATTCTATTATAGATACGCCAGTAGAAACTTCTGATACTTTATTAGCTAACCATTTATTGCCTTCAATTCCTTTTTTTGCTGCTTTACATATATCCTCATAATTTGAGTCATATTCTTGTATTGAATCATAAATATCATCTGTAATTTTATGTATTTCTTCATCCGATTTTTCAGGTAATTCCGTTCTTAATTCTTTTTCAAGCCACACCCTATCGTCGACTTTCCCATCTTTCTTAGAATAATCTCTAACAAATTTTTCTATCTTATTAGAAACTTCGTTGGCTTCTGTTTCCGTAATTCCTATCATTTTAGGAGTATTCTCATCTTCACTGCTATTTGCCTGCATAACACGAACATCTGACATATATAATCACCTATTCCTCTACTGATGCATTTTTGAATTTTCTATTTTCATATTCCTCTGACATTTTTTTCAATGGTTCTTTCATAATTTCAGATAATGAATGCGTATTCTTTATAACATCTAATATATCTTCAGTAGTCAACCTGTCTTTTCCTGCAACATAAACATTCTCGATGCTTTCTTTAACAACACCCTCAATGTCGGCACCACTATATCCACGCGTTCTTGATACTAACTTTTCAAAGTCAATATCATTCAATTCATCGCTATTCTTTCGACGCTTTGCTATATGAATTTCAAATATTTTCTTTCTTTCACTATCATTCGGAAGACCAACATAAAAGATTTCATCAAATCTTCCCTTTCTTAACAACTCAGGTGGAAGTTTTGTTATATCGTTTGCTGTTGCTACTACAAATGCAGCACTTTCTTTCTCTTGCATCCATGTTAGCAAACTTCCAAATAATCTTGTTGTTACATCCGCTCCACCACTATCTCCGCCAATTCCTGCAAATCCCTTTTCCAACTCATCTATCCATACAACGCATGGAGAAATTGCTTCGGCTAAAGATATTGCTTTTCTCATATTTGCTTCTGACTCTCCGACATATTTCCCCATTATTCGCCCCATATCAAGTCTAAGGAGAGGAACTTCAAATAGTTCTGCAGCAGCTTTTGCATTAAGAGACTTTCCACACCCCGGAACACCAGCAATTAAAACCCCTTTTGGAATATCCACTCCAAACTCTTTGGCCTTATCAATATTCTTAAATATTCTAGACTTTTTTGTTAACCATGTTTTTAGATTATCTAAGCCTCCAATATCCTCAATGGTTTCCTTTCTCGGAATCATGTCTAAGATTCCAGACTTCATAATCATTTGTCGCTTCTGTTCGAAAATAAATGCTAAACTCCTTTTTGTGAGGTCACCATTATCCTCATTTACAGCCAAGGCTAAAATATTCTCAATTTCAAATTGAGATAATCCTTTAAATGAAATAGCTATTTCATCTAACAAGTCTTCTCTAATCTGATTTAGCCCATTTTCATCAATCACTTCTTGAATTATCTGCTTAATATCCTCGGTGTCTAAATAATCCATCTCAAAAATTGAAGTATATGGCTCTAACTCTTTTGGAATGTATTCCCTTGAAGACTCTATAATAATAGTTGTTTCAATATCGCATACACTAATTTTAAGAGCAATATTTTTCAAAATGGCAATTACTTCTGGATCATCTAACAGACTGTGAATATCTTTAAGTACTATTATTTTTCCGTCAAGTTCCTCACTACTGATAAGATACTTAAGCGATCCCTGCAAAGAAGCATCCAGCAAATTAAATGAATTTTTAGTTTTAAAATCAGAAAAACCTGTAACTCCATTCCACTCAAATATTTCACGCCCAGCAGCCGAATCCTGAATAATCTTATCGATTTTATTTTCTTCATAACTGTGTATAAATAAAATTGGGAACCCAGCATCAATATACAAAATTAATTTTTCAGATAAACCCATATATTTTTCCTCCTGTTATTACCTAATAAAAAATCCTTTTGCTGCTTCAGTTTTGTACTCTATTTCATTCAACTTTTTCCCTTCAAGTACCCCCTTGACAGCAACAACCCAATCGGCTAGTCTTTCTTCATCAAATCCAAGTAAATACGCCACATCAGAAACAATACTTAAGTTTTCATTATAATTTTCATTATCAACGCTTACGATAAAAATCAGCCAGAACATTAAATGATTAGGCACACTACATTTATGGTTGAATGTACCAAACAAATTGTAGCATTTATTACATTTTCTAATTTCTTCAATAAATAAATTTACATCTTGTTTCACATAACTACTTAACTTAAAGTCACATTCGCCACAACAACAAGATGTTCTAAAACTATTTTTTAGTATAATACTCAGGTACTCACTTTTCGTATTGCTTTCAATAAATAACTCTATTGGCGAAAACAGTATTTTATCTTCATTTATGTCTTCAAAAAAATTTACTGGTGAAAACTTTCTTTTATCTTCATTTTTTTGAGAATTATTTCCAGAGGTATTTTCGTCTTTTTCAATATATACGTCTTTAAAAATCCCTGACTTTCCTAAATACTCGTCAATGTCACGAATCAGCATTTCAAATTTTTTCAACTTCATCTCTGCACTTTTCATTATTATATCCTAACTATTTTTACTCTCAAATTTCCAAAACGCTTCATCCAAATGAGCATTTTTCATACAGGTAAATTGTGCCTGTCCAATTTTGTCTATATCAAAAACATCATATAAATTCCTCTTCACCATTTCCTCATACAATATTCGACTACGTGAATCAATATCATACTTCACTTCAAAAAGTTCATTTTCCAAATAATCAAATAATTTTTTTGACTCATTTCTATCTTGATCACTTAATCTAACATCAAAGATATTTGATGCTCTATAGCATTGATGTTTCTTGTTATTTCTGTGTTCAATTTCATATTTATAATCATCAATTATCTTTTGATATCCGTTTCCAAATATGACACCAGAAATAGTAACCTTTCTACTCTTAAAATCGATCATTTCATCAGAATCGATCTCTAACGTTGGATTATTAATTCCAATTATTCTCATATTCGAAATTGTACCTGGTATAATAAAACTTTTTTCAAAAAGATATACTTCACTACAGGAGTTTTCAATTAACCTATCCAATTCTTTTTGATTCATTGCAATACTATCAAGCCTATCCAATATTTTTTTATCATCCACATATTGTTTGATTTTTTCGATTTTCTTATTTTTATTACAAATTTTCTTTAAATCTATGGACTCACTTACGATAACATCACTCTCAATTTTCAAAACCTCACATATCGATTGCAGTATGTTGTCTTTTTTAGGATCAATCCTACAAATTTCTTTGTAATAGTTGGCATAATGCCGATCTTCTAACCATCCTTGCAATTTTCCATTCAAAAAATACATAACTGCTTTTTCTGAATCAAAATAAGTTCTAAATTCTTCTATTGTTCTAACTTTATTTCCATCTTTCATTTCTAATGGAAATTTAATTCTTTTTGCCATCGTCTATTTTCTTTCCGGTTTCATATAATTTTACATTATACAATTCAAGCGATTTATGTAATCTATCCACTATCTCATTCTGAATCGACTTAGGTTCCATTACGTATACATCTTCCTGTCCTAGAACCCAATTAATAAACCCTTGTTTATATGTACTGATTCTATATAAAGAATAATTTCCATCGGCAGAAGATATCAATGTATTATTAGGGAACACATCAGCTATTACTCTTCCAAAACTACTTCTGACTTTCAATTTTATGTCAACCTTTTCTCCAGCCAACATGTGATACATTCCTCTGCTTTTACAATCGTCTAAATAAGTTATTACTTTTTCTTCATCAAACCTATATTGATTTAAAATTTTAAAACTTTTTATTCTATCTAAACGAAAAAAAGCTGGACTGTCATTCTCCCTCCCAATAATAAAGGCGCGCATATAAAAGAAGCCATCATCTGTTTCAATACTAACCGGAAACACTGTTCTCTTTTTCATAGAACCATCGGCAATCTCATATTGCATATCTATAGCTTTTTTATTGTATATCGAAAATGCTATATCCCTATGCATTTTTAGTATCGACTTGTATCCCCATTTATTCTTTAAATTAAACTTATTTAAAATATATTCCTTCAATTCTACGCCTGCATGAAGACCAGTAGCAGAAATTACTTCCTCAATAACACCTTCAGTTTCTGCCTTAGTAATTGTTTTGAGTGATAGCAAAATATCAATCAGTAAAAACGCAGTCTCAATCGGCATTTCCTCTCCTAAAGTTTGTGTCAAATAATATGTATTATTTTTTCTATCATAATCTAATTCACAATAGGCCTGTTCATCACTTAAGAAAAGTCGTATATCCTCAATGTCTCTATCAAAAGACCGTTCAGATATTCCATTTTCCTCACAAAAATTTTCTTTGTTTAAATTTTTTCCCACTAAAAGTTGATAATATAATTTTAACATCCTAGTAACTTTATCTGTCTTTGGCATCTTTCTCCCCTACATTATATCGATATAGTCCTATTGTATCACATTGTTTCGTCAGAATATGACGTTATTTTGATTTTTCTAATTTTCTAATTTTTTTCGATTGATTCAGGAAAAAACAGCTATCCCTAATTCCACTGCGTCAGTAGATTTAAAATAAATATCCTTTTTCTCTCTAATAATAGCAAGTGCCACCGTCATAATCCGACGTTTACATATTAGATTTTCAAAATTTTATATTGCTACATATAATCCGTATTTTCTCTATACCTACTTATGTATTATTTCACCTTAGCGCCTTTTTTCTTTTCTTCCACGATTCTGATATGCCATAACAGCCTGAATATCTTCCAGAATCTTATCGATTGAATGAAGTTCTGCCTCCAGTTTCAAATATTTCTCCATATGCATATCTACTTCAAAAATTGCGTCATGCCAGGGTACACGCCTCTCCAAAGATCGATCAGCACGATATGAATACGAATCACGATAACATTTTCAATTGTAGCTATGTCATTGTTATCAATAGCTCTTGCAATACTTCCATCAGTATCATATCCATTGTATGCTTTTCCACCTTTGTAAATTAAATAAGGGAGCGTATAGCTCCCTTGAGTTTAAAATCGCCCACTTATTGGTAGGGACTCACCCGAGTTTAAAATCTTCCACTTTATGGCAGAAACTCTCCCAACGATAGCTTCCCATCTAAAAATAGTATAACACGATTTCCTCAAATACAAGTCTGATATAAGCTGCATACCATAATATTATTATACGCCACGAATAGCAAAACGCCTATTTTTTTACGTCATTTTTACGCCTCGAGCCTTTACTCATCATTCCACTAAAGTGAATTTGATATGTAAAAAGGGTTCCAAGCAAATGCTTGAAACCCTTGAATTTACTGTATTTAACGTCAATCAGCGAATAATTACTCGATAACTGTAGCAACACGTCCAGATCCTACTGTACGTCCACCCTCACGGATAGCGAATGTA
>OLGA01000750.1_pt1 | contig 27231 bp, 33 predicted proteins | sample 1604881 | NCBI WGS metagenome assembly OLGA01 (sample SAMEA3888896, study PRJEB22519) | human gut metagenome | biome: human gut; feature: human-associated habitat; material: faeces | place: Denmark | collected 2009 | reverse complement strand
TAGCAGATTATCTGACAAGACTCAGAAATGCAATCATGGCTCATCACCGTGTTGTTGAAATTCCTGCGTCTAACTTGAAGAAGGAAATCACAAAAATCCTCTTCGAAAAAGGTTACATCCTTAACTACAAGTTCGTAGAAGACGGTCCTCAGGGCACCATCAAGGTAGCGCTGAAGTACAATCCCGCAACTAAAGAGAACGCAATCAAGTCGTTGAAGCGTATCTCAACACCGGGCTTGCGTAAATATACGGGCTACAAGGAAATGCCGAGAGTTATCAACGGACTGGGTATCGCAATCTTATCTACGTCTCAAGGTGTAATGACTGACAAAGAAGCTGCCGCTCTCAAAATCGGTGGTGAGGTTCTTTGCTTCGTTTATTAATTAATTGGAGGATTTGAAATGTCAAGAATAGGTAAATTGCCAATTGCTATTCCTTCTGGTGTTACTGTTGAGTACAAAGACGGTATCGTTTCAGTGAAAGGCCCCAAGGGCGAATTGTCACAGAAGGTAGATTCTTCTATTAAGGTAAACGTTGCTGATGGTCATGTGACTTTTGAGGTTGACGAGAACAGTCCTGTTAATATCAAGCAGAAACAAGCTTTCCACGGTCTCTATCGTTCACTCGTAAACAACATGGTTGTTGGTGTAAGCGAGGGATACAAGAAAGTGCTCGAACTCGTAGGTGTGGGTTACCGCGTTTCTAACCAGGGCAACATTATTGAGTTCGCACTCGGTTATACACACCCCATCTTTATCGAGCTTCCCAAGGAAGTAAAGGTAGAGACTAAGAGCGAACGTAACCAGAACCCCCTGCTCATGCTTGAGTCTTGCGATAAGCAGTTGCTTGGTCTCATTTGTGCAAAAATTCGTTCTTTCCGCAAGCCTGAACCTTATAAGGGTAAGGGTATCCTGTTCCAGGGCGAGGTCATCCGCAGAAAGTCTGGTAAGACAGCTGCTGCTAAGTAACATTTGATTTTTAAATTTACGATTATGACAACAAAGAAAGTAGAAAGACGAATTAAGATAAAATACAGAGTTCGTAAGCGCGTTAACGGCACCACAGAGCGCCCCCGCTTGTCTGTATTCCGTAGTAACAAGCAAATCTACGCACAGGTTATTAATGACCAGACTGGTACAACCCTCGCTGCAGCTTCTTCACTCGGTCTCGAGGCTATGCCTAAGATCCAGCAGGCTGCTAAGGTAGGCGAGCTTCTCGCTGCTAAAGCTATCGAAGCTGGCGTTTCTACAGTAGTGTTCGACCGTAATGGTTACCTCTATCATGGACGTGTAAAGGAGTTGGCTGATGCTGCTCGTAAGGGTGGTCTTAAATTTTAATCGTTATGGCAATGAATAAAGTAAAAGTATATAATGACGTTGAGTTGAAAGACCGCCTCGTAGCTATCAATCGTGTTACTAAGGTAACCAAGGGTGGACGTACTTTCACATTCGCAGCTATCGTTGTAGTAGGTGATGGCAAGGGCGTTATCGGTTATGGCCTGGGTAAGGCTGGCGAGGTAACTGCTGCTATCGCTAAAGGTGTAGAAGCTGCTAAGAAAAATCTCGTTAAGGTATCAATCCTCAAGGGTACATTGCCCCACGAGGTTGAAGCTCGCTTCAGCGGCGCTCAGGTGTTCATGAAGCCTGCTGCTGCTGGTACCGGACTCGTAGCTGGTGGCGCTATGCGTGCTGTGCTCGAGAGCGTAGGTGTTAAGGATGTGCTCGCTAAGTCAAAGGGTTCTTCTAACCCCCACAACTTGGTTAAGGCTACAATTCTGGCCCTCGGCCAGTTGCGTGACGCCTATACCGTAGCTGGTACACGTGGTATCACCATGGATAAAGTGTTTAACGGATAAAGGAGATAAACAATGGCAACAATTAAAATCAAACAGATTAAGAGTAATATTGGCGCACCCAAGGACCAGAAGAGTACACTCGTGGCTTTAGGTCTCCGCAAAATCTCTCAAGTTGTTGAAGTTGAGGATACTCCCAGCAATCGTGGCATGATCCGTAAGGTTCATCATCTCGTGACTGTAGTTGAATAATTAATGTTTTAAAATTCGTACAAGTATGAAATTACATAATTTGAAACCTGCAGCTGGCTCAACTCATTCACGTCGTCGTATCGGACGCGGTCCTGGTTCAGGACTGGGTGGTACCTCTACTCGTGGACACAAGGGTGCTAAAGCTCGCTCTGGTTATAAGAGAAAGATTGGTTTTGAAGGTGGACAGATGCCTCTGCAGCGTCGTGTACCTAAGGCCGGTTTCAAGAATATCAACCATAAGGAATATCTCGCTGTTAACCTGTCTTCTATTCAGAAACTGGCTGAGAGCAAGAACCTCGCTAAGATTGGTATCGAAGAACTGAAGGCTGCTGGTCTCGTTAATGGTAATGTTCTTGTCAAGGTTCTTGGCAATGGTGAACTTACCGCTAAGGTTGAAGTAACCGCTAATGCTTTCTCAAAATCTGCTGAAGAGGCCATTAAGGCTGTCGGTGGTAACGCAATTATACTCTAAGATAGATGAAAAAGTTTTTTGAGACACTAAAGAACTGTTGGATGGTTGAAGACTTGCGTCAACGCTTGCTTATCACCATCCTCTTCACGGCAATATACCGTTTCGGGTCGTTTGTGGTGCTTCCTGGCATCAATCCGGCTAAGTTGGATCAACTTCAGTCGCAGACATCTGGCGGTCTAATGTCGTTGCTCGACATGTTCTCTGGTGGAGCATTTTCCAATGCGTCGATTTTCGCGCTTGGTATTATGCCCTATATCTCAGCATCTATTGTAATGCAGCTTCTCGCTGTCGCTGTACCTTATTTCCAAAAGATGCAGCGCGAAGGTGAAAGCGGCCGCAAAAAAATCAATTGGTATACACGTGTGCTTACAATAGCAATCTTGTTATTCCAAGCACCGTCATACCTCTTGAACCTGAAAGCCCAAGCCAGTGGTGCACTGGCTTCGGGTATCAGTTGGACCGTCTTCATGTTCCCTGCTTCTATCATCCTTGCAGCAGGAAGTATGTTTATCCTATGGTTAGGTGAACGTATCACTGATAAGGGTGTAGGAAATGGTATCTCTATGATCATTATGATCGGTATCATCGCACGTCTGCCTCAGGCCTTCGTTCAGGAGGTTGGCTCACGTTTCACCGCTATCTCTGGTGGTGGTTTGGTGATGTTTATCGTTGAGATACTTATTCTTTACGCTGTAGTCTGCGCATCGCTTCTCTTGGTGCAAGGCACACGTAAAATTCCAGTACAGTATGCAAAACGTCTCGTTGGCAACAAACAATATGGTGGAGCACGTCAGTACTTGCCATTGAAGCTTTTCGCTGCTAACGTGATGCCTATTATCTTCGCACAGGCGCTGATGTTTATTCCTCTCGCTATCGTGCAGTATCAAAGCGATAACGCCTCATGGGTGGTTCGTTCTTTGATGGATAACAGAAGCTGGCTTTATAATTGCCTCTATGTTACGCTGATTATCGCATTTACGTATTTCTATACCGCTATTACGTTAAATGCTAAGCAGATGGCTGAGGACATGAAACGCAACAATGGTTTCATTCCTGGTATTAAACCAGGACGTGATACTGCTGAGTATATTGATACAGTGATGTCTCGTATTACTTTTCCAGGGTCGTTATTTATCGCTTTTATAGCAATAATGCCTGCTTTGGCTGGACTTTTGGATGTACAACAGGCTTTCTCACAGTTCTTCGGTGGCACTTCTCTGCTGATTCTCGTGGGTGTAGTTATTGACTCACTCCAGCAAATTGAGAGTCATCTCTTGATGCGTCATTATGATGGACTGCTGAATTCTGGTCGTACACGTAATAGTGGAATGACAGCTTATTGATATTTTCTTTAGAAAATGAAAATATTTCTGAAGACTGAAGATGAAATTCAACTCATGCGAAGTGCGAACCAACTCGTTGGACGCACTCTCGCTGAGTTATATAAATTTGTTCGACCGGGAATAACCACTCTACAGTTGGACAGAATAGCGGAAGAGTTCATTAGAGACAATGGAGCTGTTCCAACATTCAAAAATTTCCCTAACCCTTTTGGTAAACCTTTCCCTGCAAGCATTTGTACATCTGTCAATAATGTCGTTGTTCATGGTATTCCTGACAATTTGACCGAATTACGTGACGGAGATGTCATATCTATCGATTGTGGCACACTATTTGCTGGCTTCAATGGGGATAGTTGCTACACGTTCCGTGTCGGCGAGGTAAAACCTGAAGTTGAACAATTACTGAGGGTTACCAAAGAATCTCTCTATAAAGGTATAGAACAAGCCGTCGCTGGTAATCATCTTGGCGATATCAGCTATGCTATTCAACATCATTGTGAACAATATGGCTATGGTGTTGTAAGAGAACTAACTGGTCATGGCATTGGAAGACAAATGCATGAAGATCCCAAAATTCCTAACTACGGTAAACGTGGAAACGGAGTCTTATTAAAAGAAGGTATGTGTTTGGCTATCGAACCTATGATTACGTTGGGGGATCGACATATCGGGCTGCTACCAGATAGATGGGGCATCGTTACTGTCGATGGAAAACCCGCTGCACACTATGAACATACTATCGTAGTGAGAAAAGGTAAGGCAGAAATTTTATCTTCATTTGATGATATAGAACATTTAGAAAGATTAGAAAATTAATTATGGCAAAGCAATCCGCTATTGAACAAGACGGTACTATAGTAGAATCACTGTCCAATGCAATGTTTCGCGTTGAGTTGGAGAATGGTGTCCAGATTATAGCACATATATCTGGAAAAATGAGGATGCATTATATTAAGATTTTGCCCGGAGATAAGGTAAAGGTGGAAATGAGCCCCTATGACTTAACGAAGGGAAGAATCGTTTTCAGATACAAATAACTTTTATACAAATGAAGACAAGAGCATCGTTAAAGAAACGTACTCCCGACTGCAAGATTGTTCGTCGTAAAGGTCGTCTGTTCGTTATTAACAAGAAGAACCCTAAGTTTAAAATGCGTCAGGGTTAAACCATTTCGGGAATTGGTAGGAATTGAGAAATTTTGTACCATGACCCTTTATTTATTTATTAATTTTTTATTTTTATTTTAAACAATGGCAATAAGAATTGTTGGAGTAGATTTGCCCCAAAATAAGCGTGGCGAAATCGCATTGACCTATATCTACGGTATCGGTCGAAGTAGTTCAGCAAAGATATTGGACAAAGCCGGCGTTAGCCGCGACCTGAAGGTCAGCGAGTGGAGCGACGACCAGGCTGCCAAGATCCGTGAAATTATCGGCGCTGAATTCAAAGTTGAAGGTGATCTCCGTTCAGAGATCCAAATGAATATCAAGCGACTCATGGATATTGGTTGCTATCGTGGAGTTCGTCATCGTAATGGTCTTCCCGTTCGTGGTCAGAGCACAAAGAACAATGCCCGTACACGTAAGGGTAAGAAGAAGACTGTTGCTAATAAGAAGAAGGCTACCAAGTAAAATTTAGTTATTTGTAAGTTTACTGAACTTTATTCTTTCCGCTTCTGTGGATAATGAAAAAAGTCTTTTATGCTTACGTTTAACTTTAACTTAAAAGAAATTATGGCAAAAAAAACAGCAACATCAAAGAAGAGAAATGTGAAGATTGATGCTATTGGTCAGCTTCATGTTCACAGCTCATTCAATAATATCATTGTGTCTTTGGCAAACAGCGAAGGTCAGGTTATCTCATGGTCTTCAGCCGGTAAGATGGGCTTCCGTGGCTCTAAGAAGAACACTCCCTATGCAGCTCAGATGGCTGCTGAGGATTGCGCAAAGGTGGCTTACGATCTCGGCCTCCGCAAGGTTAAGGCTTACGTAAAAGGTCCTGGTAACGGTCGTGAGTCTGCTATCCGTGGTGTACACAGCACTGGAATCGAGGTGATGGAGATTGTAGACGTTACTCCGCTGCCCCATAACGGTTGCCGTCCTCCCAAGAGAAGAAAGGTTTAATCTTCTTGATATTTAACGATACAATAATAAGCAAATAAATTAATATTATGGCTAAGTATATAGGTCCGAAATCTAAAATTGCACGTCGATTTGGTGAGCCCATCTTCGGCGCCGACAAAGTTTTGTCCAAGAGAAACTTCCCTCCTGGACAGCATGGCAATAACCGTCGCAGAAAAATGTCTGAGTATGGTGTCATGTTGGCAGAGAAGCAGAAAGCTAAATACACTTATGGTGTATTAGAGCGTCAGTTCCGTAATATGTTCGAAAAGGCAGCTAAGGCTGATGGTATTACCGGTGAGGTTCTCCTTCAGAATCTTGAAAGCCGTCTTGATAACGTTGTTTTCCGTTTGGGTATCGCTCCAACTCGTGCTGCAGCTCGTCAGTTGGTTGGTCACAAGCACATCGTTGTTGATGGCAAGGTAGTTAACATTCCTTCTTTTGCTGTTAAACCAGGTATGGTTGTCGGTGTTCGTGAGAAGTCTAAATCTCTCGAAGTTGTAGAGGCAGCACTTGCTGGTTTCAATCATAGCAAATATCCATGGATCGAATGGGATGACATTTCTAAGAGCGGTAAATTCTTGCACAAGCCAGAGCGTGCCGATATCCCTGAGAACATTAAGGAGCAGTTAATCGTTGAGTTGTACTCTAAATAAATCATTAAATTAATGGCGATATTAGCATTTCAAAAACCTGATAAAGTAGTAATGCTGGAGGCTGATGATAAGTTCGGAAAGTTTGAATTCCGTCCTTTGGAGCCTGGCTTCGGTGTTACCATTGGTAACGCCTTGCGCCGCATTCTCCTTTCATCATTGGAGGGTTACGCTGTGAACACCATCCGTATCGCGGGTGTTGAGCATGAGTTCTCTTCAGTTCCTGGTGTAAAGGAAGATGTTACCAACATTATCTTGAATCTCAAGCAAGTTCGATTCAAGCAAGTAGTAGAAGAATTCGAGAATGAGAAAGTTAGTATCACCGTTGAGAATTCTACAGAATTCAAGGCAGGTGATATTGGTAAGTATCTGACTGGATTTGAAGTGTTAAACCCTGATTTGGTGATTTGTCATTTAGATGCCAAAGCTTCGATGCAGATTGATCTTACTATTAACAAGGGTCGTGGTTACGTTCCTGCTGATGAGAATCGTCAATTCTGCACTGACGTCAACGTTCTCCCAATCGATTCCATCTACACCCCTATTCGTAATGTAAAGTATGCAGTTGAGCCATATCGTGTTGAACAGAAAACTGATTATGACAAGCTGACTCTTGAAGTTACAACAGATGGTTCCATTAGTCCAAAGGATGCATTGAAAGAGGCTGCGAAGATTCTTATTTATCATTTTATGCTCTTCTCTGATGAGAAAATTACTCTTGAAAGTCCAGACCAAGAGAGTAATCAGGAGTTTGATGAAGAAGTTCTTCACATGCGCCAGTTGCTTAAGACTCGTCTCGTAGATATGAATCTTAGTGTTCGTGCACTCAACTGTCTGAAGGCAGCTGATGTTGAGACCTTAGGTGATTTGGTTCAGTATAATAAGACTGATCTCTTGAAGTTCCGCAATTTTGGTAAGAAATCGCTTTCAGAGCTTGATGATTTGCTCGAGAGTCTGAATCTTTCTTTTGGAACTGATATTTCAAAGTATAAATTAGACAAGGAGGGTTAATCTCTTGTCTTAAATGATTTAAATTAAAATGAGACATAATAAAAAATTCAACCATTTAGGTCGTACTGCTTCTCATCGTAACGCGATGTTGGCTAACATGGCTTCATCACTTATCTTGAGCGAGCACAAAAGAATCACTACGACCCTCGCAAAGGCAAAGGCTCTTAAGAAGTATGTTGAGCCATTAATTACTCGTTCAAAGAATGATACTACAACTTCACGTCGTGTTGTTTTCCGTTATCTTCAGAACAAGTATGCTGTTAAGGCTCTCTTTGGTGAGGTTGCAGAGAAGGTAGCTAATCGTCCTGGTGGTTATACACGTATTATCAAGTTGGGTACTCGTCAGGGTGATGCTGCTGAAATCGCATTCATCGAGCTTGTTGACTTTGACGAGAACATGGCTAAGACTCCTAAGGCAGCAGCAAAGAAGACTCGTCGTAGCCGCAAGGCAAAGACTGAGGATGCTCCAGTTGCTGAGAATGCAGCTGCTGAGACTGTAGCTGAGGAAGCTCCAAAGGCTGAATAATTTCAATATCTCAATATGAGCGCTTTCATCTTTTTGATGAAAGCGCTTTTTTGTTTTTTAGGGATTTTCCCTATATTTTTAGGGATTTTGTTGTTAGACTTTGCTTTTTATTTCTTATTTTTGCACCATCAAATGAATATATAGTATGTTCACAAATGTAGGATTTAATTTTATTTAGATATGAAAAAGCCTTTGATTTTATTATTCAGTTCTGCGTTACTTCTTAGTAGTTGTGGAACTTATACTGGTAGTGGCGCATATGTTGGTGGATCGTTTGGTTCTATTTTAGGTTCTGCTATTGGTGGAATAGCTGGTGGCCCTCGTGGCTCTGATATTGGTACAATCATTGGTATGGCTGGTGGTGCTGCTGTAGGTGCGGCTATAGGCAATCAGGCTGATCAGCAACAAGAGGAGCGTATTCAACAAAGACGGGAGCGTATCCGTCAAAGACAAGATGCAGATTATCAAAGAAACCAAGGATATGACAGGTCTTCGCATAATGCTGATGATACCTATTTATATAATCCTAACACTAATAGTGGTTTTGATTCTACCAATAGTGGAGATGATAGATTATATGATTTTACGGGTTCAGACTATACAGGTTCATATAGTGCTCAACAGCCTATAACTTCTTATCCAAGTTCAAGCAGCACAGTTGATGAAATTAATGCTGCTGGTTTTTCTTATTGTCCTTTATTGGAAATTGTCAATGCTCGTTTTGTGGATGATAATCAAGATAACGAGCTGAATAGGAATGAAACTTGCAAAGTTATATTTGAAGTCTTCAATCGTGGAAATCGTCCTGTCTATGATGTAGTTCCTACAGTTGTCGAAACCACAGGAAATAAGCATATCTACATATCTCCAAATATACATGTGGAAAAAATAGATGCCGGTAAAGGTATTCGATATACTGCTATGGTAAAGGCAGACTCACGTTTAAAGCCTGGTATAGCTCGATTTTGTGTATCCGTAATTCATGGAGATAAAGCAATTTCTAAGGTGAATGAATTTAATATACCTACGACTAAATAGTGTATGTGTTTTCTTAGTTTCTTAAGACATTCATTTTCTCTTATTTATTTATGAGAATGGTATTTAGAATATTTTAAAGCCTCAGTAAGATCTTGAAGTTTTCTTACTGAGGCTTTTTTGCTTTTATTTTGAAAATGATTATCTCAAATTATTCTTTATCTTTGTTTATTCTATTTCCTTTTTGTCTTATTTCCTTCTTTGCTTTGATAGTGTTCCGTATTATGTTTATGTTCTGAATTATGTTTTTGCTCAGCAAAGTTCCCGGTTTTGTTTTTATGTTCTTGTCGTTCTTCTTTAATATCCTTTTGATGTTTGTTTAAATGTTCTTTTTTGCCTGATTCTGCTCCATGTTGGTGCGGCTTACTCTCATGTTTTTCTTTGTTATTCCATTTCTGAGGAAAATCATAGTCTGATTCTGCTACTTCAAAGTCGATATGAGGTAATTTTGGATCTTCTGGGCGATAAGGAATAGGCTTGTCTAACATTTCTACTTTTACAGTAGCTACACCTTGTGATAACATACCTATAGCTTTAGCAGCACCCCACGAGAGATCTATAATTCGTCCTCTACCATAGGGGCCTCTGTCTGTAACCTTCACTATAACTGTTTTTTTATTACTGAGATTTGTTACTTTCAGCATGGTACCAAATGGATAGAATCTATGGGCGCACGTCAAACTGTCGTGGTGAAGTTTCTGTCCACTGGCAGTTCTGGCACCCGTTATTTTTTTTGAATAATAGGATGCTTTTCCATGCTGCTTTTGCGCCATACACGGCATGCTGAATATAGTGAAAAAGCACGGCAAGATTTTCAGGAGGATTTTTCCTCCCTCTTTAATGCCTGCTATCGCTTTTCCTTTATATTTAGCAAGAAATGCTTCTTTAAATCTAAACATAGTTTATGGTTTTATCTATTGATTTTACAGCGTAATATATCTTTAAATTCTATTATAATGCTGCAAATTTAAAAAAATATGTTGAAAAATGCAAGTAAATATAAGAAAAACAGTATCTTTGCATTGCTAAATCTTACAATTATGGAGAATAATGTACCTCAAGAGTGGAATAAATTCTATTTAAAGGATGTATCATTTGTTAATCTGATGATGCGTCGCATATACAATGTACTTATTGTAGCTAACCCTTATGATGCCTTCATGTTAGAGGACGATGGGCGTATTGAAGAAAAGATATACAATGAGTATATGGAGTTAGGATTACGTTATCCGCCAACTTTTACCCAAGTTTCTACCACAGAAGAGGCAGCTGGAGTCTTGCGTTCTACAATTGTAGATCTGGTGATTTGTATGCCAGGTAATGCTGATAATGATGCTTTCGATGTTGCCCGCGATATCAAAGGTAAGTTTCCTAATATTCACTGTGTAGTGTTGACTCCATTCTCTCATGGTATTACCAAGCGTATGCAGAATGAGGATTTGAGCATCTTCGATTATGTATTCTGTTGGTTGGGTAATACCAACTTGATCCTTTCTATTATTAAGTTGATAGAGGATAAGATGAATTTGGAGCATGATATTCAGGAGGCAGGTGTCCAGATGATACTTTTGGTAGAAGACTCTATACGTTTCTATAGTTCTATTCTGCCAAATCTTTATAATTATATTCTTGAACAGAGTAAGAACTTCTCCAAAGAAGCGCTGAACCGTCATGCAGCTACCATGCGTATGCGTGGTCGTCCGAAAGTGGTATTGGCACGTACATATGAAGAGGCAAAAAAACTGTATGACAAGTATTCAGATAATACCCTTGGTGTCATTAGTGATGCTCGTTTTCCTTTAAAGAGTGCAGCCAAAGCTTTTGGTAATGTTGTGGATGAGGATGTGCAGCCAAAGCATGGAACAGATACCTTTGGTCGTGAAAAATGTCCAGATGCGGGTTTGCAGCTTTTCCGTTATATCCGAAAGAATGATTCCTTTGTGCCTCTTATCCTCGAGAGTTCTGAGAGTGAAAATCGAGTAAAGGCAGAGGCTGAAGGTTTTCGTTTTGTAGATAAGAACTCCAAGAAGATGAGTGTAGATTTGCGTCGTTTGATGGAGGAACACATGGGCTTTGGAGATTTCATTTTCAGAGATCCGAAAACTCATGAGGAGATCATGCGTATCCGCAGTTTAAAGGAACTGCAGGATAATATTTTCAATATTCCTAACGACTCGATGCTTTATCACATCAGTCGTAATCACATGAGCCGTTGGTTGTGCGCCCGAGCCATCTTCCCTGTATCTGCTTTCTTGAAGCATGTCACCTGGCAAAAACTTCAAGATGTGGATGCCCACCGTCAGATTATCTTTGATGCTATTGTGCAATATCGTCATATGAAAAATCTTGGAGTCGTGGCAGTCTTTGATAGAATGAAGTTCGATAAGTATGCCCACTTTGCCCGTATCGGTGAAGGCTCCTTGGGTGGAAAGGGTAGAGGACTGGCTTTCCTCGACAATATCATCAAGCGCCATCCGGAGTTTAATCAGTATGAGAATGCCACTGTTCAGATTCCAAAAACAGTCGTGCTTTGTACTGATATTTTTGATGAGTTTATGATGAGCAATAATCTCTATCCGATAGCTTTAAGTGATGCCAGTGATGAGGAGATATTGAAGCATTTCCTTCATGCTCAGTTACCGGATTCCCTGATTGCTGATTTTTTCACTTTCTTTGAGGCAACGAAGAGTCCTATAGCCATCCGTTCAAGTTCGCTTCTTGAGGATGCTCACTATCAGCCTTTCGCAGGAATTTATTCCACCTATATGATTCCATATCTGGAGGATAAGTATCAGATGCTCCAGATGTTGGCTTGTGCGATAAAGGGAGTATATGCTTCTGTTTTCTATCGTGATTCGAAGGCGTATATGACAGCTACCAGCAATGTGATTGATCAGGAGAAGATGGCTGTTATTCTGCAACAGGTAGTGGGTAAGGATTATGGCGACCGGTTTTATCCGACGATGAGTGGTGTGCTACGCTCCCTCAATTATTATCCGATTGGCGACGAAACGGCGGAGGAAGGTATTGCCAGTCTGGCTCTTGGATTGGGGAAATATATCGTTGATGGCGGACAAACCTTGAGAGTTTGCCCTTATCATCCAACCCAAGTGCTACAGACTTCAGAGATGGAGATGGCTTTGCGTGATACCCAAACCCAGTTCTATGCTCTCGACATGCAACATGTGGGTGAGGATTTCAAGGTGGATGATGGCTTCAATATCCTCAAGCTCCGTGTGAAGGATGCGGTAGAAGACCAGAGTCTTACCTATATCGCCTCTACTTTCGACCCATACGATCAGGTCATCAATGATGGCGTGTATGAAACGGGAAGAAAGCTGATTACCTTTGCCAGTGTACTCCAGCATGGCGTGGTACCACTGCCGGAGCTGATGCAGATGTCGATGAAATCTGGATCCGAGGCGATGCGCCGTCCTGTGGAAATCGAGTTTGCATGCAATATCAATGATGATAAAACCTGCGAGTTCTATCTTCTCCAGATTCGTCCGATAGTGGATGCTAAGGAGATGCTTGATGAGGATGTGAAGGCGATACCAGATGCAGATTGTCTGCTCCGTTCCCACAATTCGTTGGGACATGGAATCAGTGAGGACGTCACAGATGTAGTCTATGTTAAATATGATGATCAGTTCTCTGCGATGAACAATTTCTATGTGGCTGATGATATTGAACGAATCAACCGCAAGTTCCTTGCCGACGGCAAGACTTATGTGCTGATAGGTCCAGGCCGCTGGGGTTCAAGCGATCATTATTTAGGCGTTCCGGTCAAGTGGCCGCATATCAGTGCCGCCCGTGTCATCGTAGAAGTAGCGTTGAAGAACTATAATATCGACCCAAGTCAGGGCACCCATTTCTTCCAGAATCTTACCTCTTTCGGGGTAGGATACTTTACGGTAGATACAAACACAGAAGAAGGAGGATTCGTCAATAAGGAGATATTGGATGCGATGCCGGCGGTAGAGGAAACGCAGTATGTGCGCCATGTTCGCTTCGAGCATCCGATGAGAATTCTGATGGATGGCAAGAAGCAGGAGGGTGCTGTGCTCCTGCCTGGGTAGTTTAGATTAATTCCATGAGATAATAATTATAGTCATAAAGAATGGTAGCAAGGAATTTTTCCTTGCTATTTTCTTTGGGCTGCACCTTGAGGAACTTCGCGACTTTATCTGCCAAGGTCTCTATTTGGTTTTCATGGTTGTCATTGGAGGAATACAGGGCTTTCTCTATGACGGCGACTTGTGCTTGTGAGAGATTCTTGGCTTCCTCATATATAGGATGGTAATCTTTCTTGGCATAATAGAATTCGTCCAGGGAGATGTGTATCTTTCGGATGTCGGTAAGTTTGATGACCATTGTCCCTGCTGCCAAGTCTCCTAATCGTTGTGAATTTTTGGTGAGTAAGATGAAGAGCATGCCAATGCCCCCACATCCTATGTCTATTGTGCTGAGAAGCCATCTCATGAAAAAAGAGCCCATGGTTGGTCGTGACCCATTCTTGTTGATGACTCTTAACTTCATGATATATTTCCCCGGAGTCTGTCCGTTGTTGAATGTTTCCCACCAGAAATCATACATCCAGATAAATATGACAAGCATAAAGAATAAGAACATGAGCCAACGTGTTTCGTCCATGCTCCCCATAAGCCCATCAAACAAAAAATAGACACCAGTGAATCCAAAAGATATGAATATGGTGTCAAGAATGCGAGCCAACACTCGTTCACCGATACTCGCTGGTGTTTGGTTGATTCTTACAAATTGATTGGTTATGATGTTTGAATTTGTCATTTTTCCATTGTTTTAAGAAGATAATGCTTAAATTGTTTGCAAATATAAGAATAATTACTTAAATTTGCATCAATTTTTAGGAAAAATAAAATAATCGTAACCGAATTTTCCCTTATAATAAAAGAATTGTGAAAGAATTTGCCTTTATAAGAAATAACATAGATAAATGGCAACGTGCAGAGATCATTATTGACGATGCCGCTTCCCAAACGCCTGATGTTTTGGCCGATACTTATACCGACCTTACATCTGACTTGGCTTTTGCGCAAACACATTACCCTAATTCTCGTATTACCCTTTATCTCAACAATCTGGCTTCAAGCCTTCATAATTCCATTTATCGTAACAAACGGGAGAAGTGGTCTCGCCTGATTACGTTTTGGACGCAGGAAGTTCCTTTGACGATGTTTGAGGCTCGAAAGTTACTTTTGGCTTCTTTCTGCATATTCTTCATCAGTGTATTCATCGGTGTGGTATCCCAATGTTTTGATACCGACTTTTGTCGTATTATATTGGGAGATTATTATGTGGATATGACATTGCAGAATATCAAGGATGGAAAACCGATGGCGGTTTATGATGGTGGAGATGAACTGAATATGTTCTTGGGCATTACCCTCAATAACATTAGTGTGTCATTCTTGGAATTTGTTTCTGGTATATTTACCAGTATCGCCACGGGTTTTCTGATATTCCAAAACAGTGTGATGCTGGGATGCTTTGAGACATTCTTCGCCCAGCATGGTCTCTTGTATGAATCTTTTCTTGCCGTTTTCCTTCATGGAACGCTTGAGATTTCTGCATTGATTATAGCAGGAGCGGCAGGGTTGGCGATGGGTAACAGCTGGCTGTTCCCTGGCACGTATTCGCGTATCGTATCTTTTCGGCATGGTGCGAAAAGGGGAATGAAGATTATTGTCGGTACTGTACCTATATTTATATTCGCTGGTTTTATCGAAGGATTTGTAACACGACATACGGAAATTTCTAATTATTTTCGCTTGTCGATTATCATCGTCTCTTTCGTCTTTGTCATAGGTTATTTTGTGGTTTTACCCCAGATCAGACATCGGCAAAGAAAAAGTAAGTTGATAGGCAGAAAAGAATGTCCTTTAGATTACAACTTCATTCATTAAGAACCAGTCAGTTTTGAATTATTTAATAAAGATAGCTTATGGATAAAATCGTATTTTACAAAGAGAGGGATTTCGGAGAGAAGTTTAATGTCACTTTCGAGTTTGTCAAGCAGAATTGGAAAATACTGCTTCGTTATGCTTTGTATGGTATCTTGCCGTTGGCATTCGTAGGAGCCTTGTCGCTGAACAGTTTGATGCAAACTATGGTGGATGTTAGTTCTGGTAATTCCATGTTTGATGATGAACTCAGTTACAGAATGCTCTTTTCTTACGCCCTCTTGTTGCCAACTTCTTTGGCAGCTTATATTTGGATAGGAACGGTTGTGTTTTCTATGATGCAGTTTTATAATGCTCACGACGAGGGCTTGCAAGGTGTTACTTTCCAGGAGTTGAAACCTTCTTTCCGCCGAAATGCTTGGCGTTTGTTCAAATGCGGACTGGTTGGTTCTCTGATAGGCATCGTGTTCTTGGCAGTCTTTTTTACCGTGATAGCTTTAGGGGTAGCGATAGATTCTGGAGCGATGACAGCCATCTTTTGCTTCTTGGCAGTAGCGGCAGTCGTTGCTTTTGGTGTACCTTTGATATTGGTTACACCTACCTATATATTTGAGGATATCTCTGTATGGCGGGCTTACGTTCGTGGCTTTCGCTTGGGATGGAGCACATGGGGAGGAATCTTTGGCTTGGGATTTGTCTTGAGTCTGTTGTCGAATGTCGTTTCTTTTGTCTTTGTCATGCCTTGGGAGGTGTGTGTCTTTGTCAAGACGCTATTCGTGCAGGCTTATGCAGGTGAGGAAACATTTGTTGGTAGTGTTGCCTTTGTTATTCTCCAATATATCTTTGGCGTTGTCATGTGGATAGGCTCTTATTTGATTTACAACTTGTTTTTTATCAGTACGGGTTATCTCTATAGTCATGCCGCCGAGAAACTCGATGATATGTCCGTTGGTCAAGGTATTGACGATTTTGAGGAAATGGCAGACAAGAGTCAGGATGATGACGATCTATTCAAAGTCTAATCATTTTATACATTATTTATATTTGTTGTAGAGAGATATGTTTTCCAATCCTTCCGACACCTTGGTTATTGATACCGCCCGACTGCAAGTTTGGCGGCGGGATGACGATTACGCTTATGGTCGAGAGTTAGTGCCTTCCCAAGATAGCTTGATGGACTGGGTAGCGAAAAGGCTGAACGAATTTTTCGAGAATATCTTTGGCAGCAATTTCTATCAGGACCATCATGACACTTTGTGGATATGTATCGGATTGGCGGCATTGGGAGCTGTCTTGGCGTTCCTCTTGTGGAAGCATCCTGAGCTGTTTGCTCGTTCTGGACGAAAGAAACCGATGGAATACGAGGTTACGGAAGATACGATATATGGCGTTGATTTCCCAAGTGAAATAGAAAAAGCTTTGGAAAATGAGAATTTCCGTGAGGCATTGCGATTGATGTATCTTCAGACATTGAAGTCTTTGAGTGACTATCACCAAATAGAGTGGCAACCTTTCAAGACTCCTACTCAATATACGTTTGAGTTCCGACAGGCCGACTTCAAGAGAATGACCAGTCTGTTTGTGCGAGTTCGCTATGGTGGCTTTGGTGCTGACAAGGACATGATTCGAGATATGCACAATCTGCAGGCAAGTGTGGATAACTTTGTAAAGAACTCAGGTAGAGCTGGTTCCGCCGAACAAAATGGAGGAACTTTCAAGAAGGAAGGAGGTCGTGATGAAAAGTAGTCGTAATTTCCTTTTTGCCATGTTGGTCCTCTTTGTGCTGTTCTGTCTTTTGCAAGTCAATCTGCCTAAGAAGTTCGTATGGTCTCCTACCTTTAGCCATGTAGATAAGCAACCTTTTGGCTGTTTTGTCTTTGACAGTGTCTTGACCCAATCTTTGCCCAATGGTTATCACGTGACGAAAAAGACGTTTTTCCAACTTGATCAGGAGCATGCCAAGGAGAAAATCTCCGTGTTGATGGTCGTGGATCAGCAAGATTTGAAACAGTTGGATGTCAAGTACCTCTGCAATATCGCCCGCCGTGGAGGCAAGGTCATGGTGGTTGCTTCAAGTAGTTTAGATGATGGTAGGAATGCCGATACGGTAGTGGTGGGTGAATTGGAACGTACCTTCAAGGTGAGAATAGAAGACGGAATGTACTTTTCGTTGCGTGGCATCTTAGCCGGTCTCAAAGCGCATGACAATGATATGTACGATACCATTTATTGGAATAACCGGGAGACGATGTATGCTGCTCAGTCTTATAGAATGTTCTACAACATGGTAGGTGGAACCCTTTTCGTGGATTCCGTTCCAAAGGTGAAAAGACTGGCTTATACTTTGTCAACGGCAGGGTATGATTACAAACTTGACTCTTTGTATGTCGGAGATTTTACTAGCTTTGACACTATTGTGGATGAAAAAGAAAGGATAGAGCGAATCGATACTTTCGCCATCAAGAAAGTACCTACGGCGGTGTCAGTTCCGTACGGCAAGGGTGAGGTCATTTTCGTCTCTTCGCCATTGCTTTTCACCAATTATGGAATGTTGGAAGGCAACACATCTGTCTATATATTCCGATTGATGTCTTATCTGGCGGATTTGCCAGTGTATAGAACGGAGGCGTATGTCAAGACCGATGCCATGCTTGTGGCGGAGCAATCTCCATTCCGGGAGTTCTTCAAGCGACCACCATTGCGATGGGCCCTTTATCTTGCGCTGTTGGGTGTCGTTCTCTTTATGATATTTACCGCTCGTCGTAGGCAACGGGTCATCCCTATCATGTCGAAGCCTGCCAATCGGTCTTTGGAGTTTATCCAACTCATTGGAACACTCTACTATCAACGTAAGGATCATGTGGATTTGGTCAGGAAAAAGTTTAAACTCTTCGCAGAGGAATTGAGAAAAACGGCTGGTGTGGACATATCTGATGTGAATACTGATGACCGTGAATATCTGCTCCTTGCAGAGAAAACAGGTATGAACAGCGATAGATTGAAGAAGGTGATTCGACAAATTCGCTTGGTCCTACATTCGGAGGGCAATATCTCAGTTGAAGAAATGCGGAGCTTGATAGATGCAATGGATACTATAGTTAGGCACGCTAAGAATGGTTAGCGTAGGATAAGAAAAGTAAGTCTTTTATTTAAAATCATAGGAAACAATGGAAGAACAAAGATTGGATTTGACTCTTTTTTCAGAAAAGATAGAGTGTCTTCGTGAAGAAATATCCAAGGTGATAGTAGGACAGGACAAGGCGGTGGATCTGGTCTTGACTTGCCTCTTGGCTAATGGTCATGTGCTCTTGGAGGGTGTGCCTGGAGTTGCCAAAACCCTTTTGGCGCGATTGATGGCCCGGTTGGTAGATGCCAAGTTTAGTCGTGTACAGTTTACTCCCGACTTGATGCCGAGTGATGTGTTGGGTACAAATATTTTCAATGTCAAGAATCAGGAGTTTGAGTTCCATGAAGGTCCTGTGTTTGCTGATATTGTATTGGTGGATGAAATCAACCGTGCACCAGCAAAGACTCAGGCTGCTCTTTTCGAGGTGATGGAAGAACGTCAGGTCAGCATAGATGGCTGTACCCACAAGATGGGTGACCTTTATACCATCCTTGCTACCCAGAATCCTGTGGAACAAGAAGGAACTTATCGCTTACCCGAAGCGCAGCTCGACAGATTTCTCATGAAAGTAACGATGGGTTATCCTACGGCAGATGAAGAACTGGAAATATTGAAGCGCCATGAACATCAAACTGATTTGGTGAAACTGACTGATATCCAACCTGTGTTGACAAAGAAAGAATTGCTCCAGTTGCGCTCTTATATGCACCATGTCGTTGTTGATGAGAGCCTTCTGCGTTATATCACACAGATCGTTCAGCAGACCCGCACCACACGTGCCGTTTATCTGGGTGCTTCCCCTCGTGCCTCAGTTGCCATGTTGCAGGCGAGCAAGGCATACGCTCTTTTGCAAGGTCGTGATTTTGTCACTCCAGAAGACATCAAGTTCGTAACACCATCTATCTTGCAGCATCGACTCATGCTTACGGCAGAAGCTGAGATGGAAGGCTATACGGCTTATAAGGTGGCACAACGGCTGATAGATAAGGTGGAGGTGCCGAAGTAAGTGAAGAGTGAAGAACGAAGAGTGAAGAATTCAATTGGTTTAAGGTGTATTTAACGAAGAGATTTTATATAGTACTTGCCTTCTTGGTCTTGATGACGGGGGCTGGGTATGTTTTCCCCCTGCTGTTTGATGTAGGGAGATGGATGTTCCTTGCCCTTGTCATTCTGGTTTTTGTTGAATTATTCCTGTTGTATCATGAGCGGGGAATGATGGCCAGTCGCACTTTATCGGAGCGATTTTCCAATGGCGACGACAATGAAGTGAACATCCGGGTGGAGAGTATCTATTCCTTTCCTGTTCGGTTGGAAATCATAGATGAGATTCCGCCAGTTTTCCAGCGCCGAGATGTTCTCTTTCGTTTGAAGTTGGCGATGGGAGAGGGAAAGAATATCAGGTATAAGCTACGTCCTACGGAGCGTGGAGTTTATTCCTTTGGGCATGTCCGTGTTTTCGCTTCTACACCGATAGGTTTGGTGCAGCGTCGGTTTACTCTGTGCCAGCCTTGTGATGTCAAGGTGTATCCTTCCTATCTGATGCTTACCCGTTATGAATTGTTGGCTATGAGCAACAATCTTGCGGAAATGGGTATCAAGAAAATACGGAAGGTGGGCAATCATACGGAATTCGAACAAATCAAGGATTACGTTTCGGGCGATGATTTCCGGTTGATCAACTGGCGAGCCACAGCCCGCACTTCCAGATTGATGGTGAATGTATATCAGGACGAGCGTTCTCAGCAGGTTTTCAATATTATTGATAAGGGTAGGGTGATGCAACAGGCTTTTCGGGGTATGACCTATCTTGATTATGCCATCAATGCCTCGCTGGTGCTTTCGTATATTGCGATGAGAAAGGAAGACAAGGCAGGTGTTGTAACGTTCAGCGACCATTTTGAGGATTTTGTTCCAGCCTCCCGTCGTACAGGGCACATGCAGAATATTCTTGAAATGCTTTATCGCCAGCAGACCCGCTTTGCCGAATCCGATTATTCAGCTTTGGTGGCAGAGGTCAACCAGCACATCACCAAGCGCTCACTCCTGATACTTTATACGAACTTTGCCAATCGCATCAGCATGGAGAGGCAGTTGCCTTATCTCCTTCAGCTCAACCGCCGTCATCGACTTTTGGTGGTGTTCTTTGAGGATCATGAAGTGAAAGACTATCTTGCCACTCGTTCCGAAAGTGATGAGGAATATTATCGTCATGTTGTTGCCGAGCAGTTTGCTTACGAGCAGCGTCTCATCGTTTCTTCGTTCAAGCAGCGTGGCATCTTGGCTTTGCTTACCACGCCCGAGGCTCTTTCGGTTGATGTACTTAATAAATATCTCGAAATCAAGACTCGTGAATTGTTGTGATATGAAAATGATTTAAGAAAAAGCAGGTATAGTGTCACTTTTTTACGTATTAAGATAACTTTATGTATGAAAATGCAGAATATATTTGCTTTTTGCACGATTTGCACAAAGATTTATATAAAAATGATCTGTTTTTTGGCACACCATTCAAGGAGCATCCCTTTATAGTTTAGTTAAATTTCAAATCCCATATCACGCACCATTTGCTTTACGACATTGGTTTTGACAGTTGAAGCATCTTCCTTGTCGTAGATAAGGAGGAGGACAACCTGTCCATTTTGAACATCGGTAAGGATGTTGAATGTTATGACCCTTGCACCGCCAGACTTACCCTTGCCTTTTGACCCGATAGCCATACGGATTTTGCGTATGTTCTTGGTTATCTCGTCACCTTGCAGAGGGTTTTCTTTGATACTTTTCAAGAATTCTGCGTAGTCATTCTTGAAGCTGCGGTATTTTTTTGCAAGTCGCTTGACTTCCCTTGCAAAGTCATCAGAAACCGATATTGTAATATTACAACTCATCGAGCAAACTATCAGCGGATTGGAGTACACGCTTACCAGCGATAGCTTCCTTCACCTCGGTCAAAGCGTTTTTAAGTTCTTTCATCAAGTCGCGCGGTGCGTCAATGGTATCACTTCCGTCATCGGGGAAGATGCGGAAACTGCCAGCACGTGATTTTAAGACGACGTGCTCTCCTGCTTTTGCCAAATTCAGATACTTCGTCTGATTAGTGCGAAAGTCTCTTGTGCTAACTACAACCATAATCAATACAATTTGTTTACGGTACAAAAATACGACTTTTAATTGAAACAGCAATATATTTGGTAACCAATTAACATAATTTAGTAGCCAAACTACCTATACACCTCCACTCCATTTACCTCGAATATACAGACATCACGGAGTTGGCGGATTTCGTTGCTATCTAATAGCTTCATGCGGCGAGCGTACTTGAATTTGACAGAAGGGTTATCCACATCACGATGCCGTAGCATTCTCACACGTAGGTAAGACCCTGTTTGAGGTATTCAAGTATCTCGGCATCAAGGACATCGCTTACAATCAGCCAGCAAGTCTGCCTTATCCTACAGAGAATCCTTGGAAGTAATTATAAGAAACATTATATTACCCTATAATCACAAGAGGGTGTGTCATAAGTTCATGACACACCCTTTTTCGTAAAAAGATACTGTAGCTATAGACAATGGAAATTAATCTTTTTTATTAACAAATATATATTTAAGTTCCATTTCCTCTAAAGAAGTGCAAGTACGAACTCTAACGATGCGCTTTATTAAGGTCTAATGATGCGCATCGTTAGGTGTTAATGAAGCGCTTCGTTAGGTCATGCAGATTTTCTATCATCTATGTTACTGAAAATCAGCAAATTACACTCCGCCTCAAGACTGCGAACTCTTGCCGTCAACAGGAAGAACTGAAGTATAAAAGTTTGTTTCATCATTATTTTGTATCATTAAACTATGCTATTGCAAAAGTATAAAAACTTTTACAATAACATACTATTTAGTTACTGAATCAATATTTTGCCGCTTATTATATAACATCCAGCAAGCCACAATTCGTTTCATACGAATAACCAAAGCGACCCAATTTTCTAAAATCGAATTCTGCAGAATCCAATTGTTGAGTACCTAAAAAATACTTCCCTTTATAGTAATAATAGTGATGTATCCACACTCTCCACCGCATCCTGATAACATTGCATTGCCTTGGGTCTCTTTCATATCACGATAGATACATCCCAAGAGATAATGAGCCTCCATCTTCTCATTAGGGGTACCTTTGCTATCATAATAATCTACGACTTCTTGAAACAAGGAATCTGAAGGCATTGGCTTGAAAAGCTTATTCAATGCCTTTGCTTCCAACATACGATAACGCATTTCTACTTTTTCACTACTTTGTGACATGTCCTGGCGATGATTGCACAAACTGTCATACGCTGCCTGCGGATTCTTCTCCATCAGACTATTCATTTCTGCCAACCATGCCATTTGGACACGATGGTCAGAACAACTTCCTGCCAACAAAAGCAAGAAGAATAAAAAGAAAAACAGAATCTTCTTCATCAATTTAAAGTTTAGTTAAGCAACCTGTAAAACGCTGCACATTTATTGCATTAAGAATAGTAGCATCTCCGTCAAAAGACCTATTTTAAAAGCTTGCGCAAATATAAGTCTTTTCTTATAAAAGAAATCTTTACAAAAATATCATACATTCTCTTTTCATCTTGTATAATCCGTCTTTACGTCATCATTGACTATTTGCTTTTGAGTTTGCTTGACACGACTCTTCAAATGACCAAGATTATATCTTGCTGAAATCACAAATGATGCCTGGTAGTTACGACCCATACCTTTGTACTGGTAACCATTTGATTCCGTGAAACTTGTCCATCTGTAATGAATGGGAAGAAAGCTATAGGCAGAAGCCATCAGCGTAAGACGATTGCCAAGTACTTTCTTCGTAAGGCTCAAACCATATTCATATCCCTCAGAACCATAACCCTGGAGCATAACATACTTGGTATGGTAGTTTCCCTCCAGTTCAAGATAGTAATCCTTGGGAAGCTCATATTCTGCCATACAACGCAATCTGCCAAACCATCCCTTGTGCCATTGCCCTATTCTTTGAGCGGAATACTGAACATAGGCCAAAGATGTGACTGTGCGGAAAAAGAATCCGCCAAAACGCTTACGCAATGACAGTTCGAGATTGGTATTGTTCTTATGACCTATATTATCCTTCGTAGTGTGCAATACGCTACCAGCAAGATAGCTATAGCCCAGGAGAAGCCGGTCGGAATATTGATGCGCCAACGACATGCTCAAATACCAGGCATCACCACTTCCCATCCTGAAAGCTGTGGTTAAAGATATGTCCTGATTCCTCTGCGGCTTCAAGCCTGGATTTCCATAGCTCAACTCATTGACGGTGCTACTGTCAACATAGGGATCTAAAGCAAAAATATTGGGACGAGATACAGACATCGCATACCCTAAAGATAAGGTTCCCCTATCCGACAGGATATAGAAAATACCCATGCTGGGAAGAAAATCACAAAAACTCACCTTGTAGGTATAACCTTTGTCTGCCCTGGCCAACTTCTCCCAGTCATTTTCGAACTGGAGACCAGCTGAAATCCGCCATTTACGATCATTGTATGTATAGCCCAAACTGGACTGCAGAAAATTCTGAGTGCGCTTGCAAAGACTTACTCCCGTATTATCCCGATAATATCCAAGTCCTATCGGGGAGTATTTTTCCTCATTATCGTCATGATCCAAGCGCAGCAAGCCCTTGAGACAGAAGACAAACAAATGATGCTTTCCTACACGCCTATTGTACTCCAACTCGCATGTATGCCAGTCTTCTCCACTACTGGTCATGAGAAGACAATCCATCAAGCCAGAAATAGAGTGGGCACATCCTGCTACAGAATCAAGGTCCTGATAGCAAATTTCTTTCTTTTCCATATAAGGACGGCCATAATAATTGTATCCCACAAAAAACTTTCCTCCTTCACCTCCTGGACCGAATACCCGTTCATAGTTCAGCGAGGCCTGGTACTCTGGCGACTTGAGCCTATGATTCAGCTGCTTTACATAAGAATAGCTGGGAGAATTATCTGCCTGGGTTACCTGAACATCATAACGGGAAGACGAATGCATATTGTTACGCAAAAAAATCCGGGCATAGGCTGACAACAAACTATGATCATCTACATCATAGCTCGCAGACAGCTCCATATTATGATCCTTGGAACTGGTTCCACCTATTTTGCCTTCAGTTATACTCATGTGGTCAACGAGAACTTCGTGACGCAACTCTTCCGAACGAGACATTGAGGAATGCCCAAACATGTCGTTAAAGGAATAGCAACCGGAAAAACGGATACGTTTTATCTTAGATGTTCCCCAAATGGAGCCAAACAAACTACTGTCGGTTCCCTTTCCATACATGGTGAGCATATAACCTTCCAGTCTGCCTTTGGTTGTAATATTCAAGACCACGGCATCATTTCCATACTGTAAGTCGGGATGTGTTACAAGCTCCACCTTCTTTACGTATTTTGAATTCAACGCACTAAGCAGCTCTATAGGATTATTGACCAGCGGATCTCGCAGACCATTTAGCTTATATACTATCTTTCTATTATCATCCGCCGAAATTTCACCTTTCCTGCTGACGATAAGCCCCGGCATCTTTCTCAAAGTCTCAATCAGTTTTTCCTTCATGGCACTGCTGTCTGCATCGACATGGTAAATGATTCTGTCTGTTTTCATTTGAACCAACTGCCCTCTCACAACCAGTTCTTCCAACTGTTGTACTTTGTCCAAGGAGCGCTGTTTAGGATATTTACGCTGCATATACAAAGGCTTTCTCAAGGTTATGGACCTCTCTTTTTTGTAAAATTTCTCTATTTCAAAGCTCTCGTAAACATCTTCATAATCAGGATGTGAGGCATGAAAAATATATTTGCCTGGTTTTTAAGAATAAACATGGCAGCGCACTTCTTGCCATTGATGTTACAATTACTGAAGCTCGTAGCAATGAGAGTGCTGTCTTCAGACAACAAATCCACCTTGGCGTTCAAGACAGGCTCCTTAGTGAAGATGTTGAAAACTTTCTTCCATATCCAAAGTTCCTGCTCCCGAGCAGATGCAGAAATAGAAAATAGGACGCTGAAAATCAAAAATAAGCTAAATCTCATAGACAGAATATTTAGGAGTTCAATCATTACTTTTTTGTTTCTGTATTGCCACCTTTAATTGTTTACAAGGCAACAACAGCAATATCAAAATTAATACTATTATTATTTTAATAGAATTAAAGTTCGGCAACAAAATTAAGAAAACAAATACAAATATGCAAATTTTGAGATAAAAAATAGTCCACTAAAAATCCACCAAAATAGATTTTTAGGCTTGTAAGTTACAGAGAATAAGGATATTAAAAAAATGCCCACCAAAAATACATCATGTATCTTTTGGTGGACTTTCTCTTAAAATTTCAATAGATTTTCGTCTAATGTAGAAGCACTATCATCACCAAACAATTTCCTGTTTGCCTTCTTTCGGGCATTACTTATTGTCTTAGACGATGTTTTAACAAGAACAGAAATATCAGTATTGTCTATATTCAAATAGGTAAGAACACATACCCGAATTTTCTTATACTCAGAAATGGCTTTCTTGCAAAGCGCCTTCTCCTCATCAGTCATATTCTTTGGCTGGATTTCCATACCCAGACGACCACTCATCGCCACATCAATACGATACTTCAAGGAAGTGGTACGGAAGACGGTATGATTAGGAACCGCAGAGATATGGCTTGCCATAGCGATGGCTGGAAAGAAATAGCTGGTTCCCCAGTTGGCTCTACCACCACTCGCACAGCACTGGATAACTACATCTTTATATTTGGCACGGATACGGTCGGAGTGCAGTAGAGAGCTTTTCTTCTGTTTTCGAATGCAAAATATAAAAAAGAGCAATATATACCAATACTTTTTTGATTTATTTTCTGGAGAAAGCAGAAAAGGGCAAGAAATTGATAAATAAAGCAAAGAAAAATCAATAGGAAAGAGATGCGAAATCATCTCTTGAGAAGATTTATGAAAAAAAGTTTGTGCATTTCAGATAATAATACTAATTTTGTCCACGAATACAAGATATAAAAGCAATAGAAATAAACAGGTTTAATAGAAAGGTATTAAAGATAAAAACATAATTAAGCAATATGAAACTCAAAATTCATTTCAACCATAAGGAGGAACTCTGGAACTCCTGGTCTCATGCCGGAGGCATCCTGCTGGGTGTCATCGTGGGCATCATCTTCCTCTATTGGTGTTTCACTCAGCACAATGGTTGGGCCACAGCGGGCATCATCCTCTATCTTTTCGGTATGCTCATGTCATACATCGCTTCCACCACCTATCATGCCATTTCTGCCTGGAGCAAGTGGAAGGAACGTCTGCGCAAATGGGACCATGCCGCCATCTATTGGCATATTGCCGGCTCCTACTCCCCTATCACGCTCATAGCCATGCGCGAACAGGGTTACTGGGGATGGAGCCTTTTTATCTTTATCTGGGCTTGCGCCATTGCTGGAACCGTCATGAGTTTTGCTAAGCTCAAGGACCACAGCAACTTAGAGACTCTTTGCTTTGTCGGCATGGGTCTCTCTGTTCTCGTTGCCTTCAAGCCTCTTATCGATTCTGTTTCCCCAGCCACAGTCTGGTGGATTATTGCAGAAGGTATTTGCTACATCACGGGTGCTGTGTTCTACAGTATCAACAAGAAGAAATACATGCATTCCGTGTTCCATTTCTTTGTTCTGGCAGGTAGTGTCTGCCACATCATCGCCGTTTGGGACATTCTCATGAAATATATCTAAACGACTTAATAAAAAGTATCAAATATTACAAGACATTCATCCATATCATACTCTTCATATAAAAGGTGGAATTGTTAACAATACGTTAAAGTATGAAAATAATTGCCCCAAAGTTTGGAACTTATCGCAGAAAAGCATACCTTTGCAGTGTTCTATTGAAGTAGTACACTAAAA
>OLGA01000748.1_pt1 | contig 27285 bp, 29 predicted proteins | sample 1604881 | NCBI WGS metagenome assembly OLGA01 (sample SAMEA3888896, study PRJEB22519) | human gut metagenome | biome: human gut; feature: human-associated habitat; material: faeces | place: Denmark | collected 2009 | reverse complement strand
CCAAAATTCGCAGCCGAAACGTTCGACCATCATGTTGTCCATCTCGTCGGCCTTCAGCGCGAGGTTCACGATGTTGCGCCGGATCTCCTCCTCCGAGGCGTCGGTGATGTCCGACAGGTGGATGCGGTAGGCGATGTAGATCTGCCGCCCTTCGATGCCGAGTTTGTAGGGACCGAAATCCTCCGAGAGCATGTAGTCGAGCACCGGTTCCACCTCCTTCTTGGGCAGCAGGTTGATCGGCGAGGTGGAGAAGAGGTAGGCGCCGTCGTAAACGAAGATGCGGATTTCCGAACTGCCCTTGTGGAAGAGCCACGAGTCGTAGCCGTCTCGCGCCAGTACGGGGTCGATGCCCATTTCGCGGATGGCGCTCTCGACGAAGCCGCACAGGGGCGACTCCTCGCGCTCGTCGAAGGCCCCTTCGGGCAGCTTGTCGCCGCACGAGGGGCAGAACTCCTCCTCCTCGGCGATCAGCTCGTCGCAACTGCCGCACTGCACCTGGAACTGCGTGCGGTCCACCTCGCCGAGCGAGTCGAGCAGCTTGCGCAGCGTCTCCACGCGGATACCGAAGCCCATGTTGTCGGCCTGCGTGAACTTGCTGACCGTCACGCCGACCACCTCGTTGCGGTCGTTAAGCATCGGGCCGCCCGAATTGCCGGGGTTCACCGCGGCGTCGGTCTGGAGGTAGTACTGTCCCTCCATGAGCTGCCTGGGGGCGGAGACGGAGCCTTCGGTGATGGTGAAGGGCATTCCGTAGGGGTATCCCGCGACGTAGATCTTGCGGCCTACGGAGACCGTTTCGTCGTCGGCCAGCGGGATTTCGGGCAGTGCCGCGAAGTCCCCCTCGGCGGCCAGCAGCGCGGCGAACATCGTCGCCAGAAGCTTTCGGTGCAGCGTCCGGAACCGCGGCTTTTTCGGCTTAATCAATCTGATACCCCTTTCCCCAGATCGTCCGGATGAGGCGGGGGTTTGCTGGGTCGTCCTCGAGCTTTTTGCGCAGGTTCACAATATGTACCATGACGGTGTTGTTGGACGCGGGCATGTATTTTTCGTGCCACACGCCCTCATAGATCTGCGCGACCGAAACGACGCTTCCCCGATGGTCGGCCAGAAACTGCAAGATGGAATACTCCGTCTCCGTCAGCTCTAACGCCTCGCCGCCGCGCAGGATCCTCCGGTTCTCCTCGTCGAGCACCACGTCGCTTTTGAGCTGCTTTCCCGTGACCTTGCCCTTATAGACGCGGTAGCGCCGGAGCAGCGAGTCAACCTTCATCAGAAGCTCCCCGTGGGAAAACGGCTTTGCCAGATAGTCGTCGCCGCCGGACTGGTAGGCCTCCAGCTTATCCTGCTCCTGCGTTCTGGCTGTCAGAAACAGGATCGGTGCGCTGCTTATGCTCCGGATTTCCCGGCTGGCCTCAATGCCGGAGAGCTCGGGCATCATGATATCGAGCAGAATCAGATCGACGTCCGGCTCTTTTCGTATCGTCTCGACTGCGAGCCGCCCGTTCGGCGCCTCGAGCACGCGGTAGCCCCGGCTCTCGAGCAGAATGCGGATGATGCGGCGGATGTCCGCCTCGTCGTCCACCACTAAAATGCGGATAGAATCATCCATAACATCCTCCAAAAATAGTCAATAAAGCAGGCGCTTTGGGGCGCGCTGACGCCCCTGTCCCCTGTGTTTTCCCCATTGTATCACACGCGAGCGGCATTTTTGTGGTTTTTAAGAATTTTTAAGAACATGGACATTTGTGAAAATTCTGATATAATAAAAATGATATCCCCCTTAAAGGAGGCTTTCATGGACATTCTATACGAGGACAGCCGAATCCTTGTCTGCATCAAGCCCGCGGGTGTTCTTTCGGCGGGCGACGAGCCGGGCGGGATGGTCGATCTTCTGCGAAAGGAGCTCGGAGATGAGCACGCGTGCGTCCGCTCTGTCCACAGGCTCGACGCGCAGGTCTCGGGGCTCATGGTCTTCGCCCGGTCCCAGGCGGCCGCCGGTATTTTATCCGAGCAGGTACGCGAGCATGTATTTGAGAAGGAATATCTCGCCGTCGTGCACGGAAGGCTCAAGGATGCTTCCGGTCAGATGGAGGATCTGCTCTGGTACAACCGCTCGCTTCGAAAATCGCGCGTCATGGACGCTCCCGGCAAGGATGTAAAGCGGGCACTGCTTTCCTACGACGTGCTCGGCTATGCGGAACGCGCGGACGCATCGCTGGTCAAGATCCGCCTGCACACAGGGCGGACGCATCAGATCCGCATCCAGTTTTCCTCCCGCGATCACGCGCTCTTCGGAGACCGGAAATACGGCGCGGGAGACGAGGACGGCTGTGCGTCCATTGCGCTCTGGTCGTGGCGGCTTGCGTTCTTGCACCCGCAAAATGAGACGCCTGTCTCATTTTCCAAGACCCCGCCTCCTGTTTTTCCGTGGAATCTGTTTGATTTCTCCGAATAGCAGAAAAAACGGTTTCTTTTCTCAACAAAGCGTTGCTTTTTTCGGATGCACGCTCTATAATACCGCTTGCGCCCGCCAAGTTTCGGGTCATCAGCTTTAACGTTTCGCAGAACAGGATATTCTTGAATTATTTGGAAAATGGTGTGGAAGGGCCCAAGATAAGGAGAGAGGATATGGCGGCTACGATTGAACAGGTTAATATGACGGAGGGCGCGCTGCTCCCGAAGATCATCCGCTTCTCGCTTCCGCTGGCAGCAACGGGTGTTTTGCAGCTGCTGTTCAACGCAGCGGACGTGATTGTCGTCGGCAAGTTTGCCGGTGCAACAGCGCTGGCCGCAGTCGGCGCAACGACGGCGCTTGTCGCGCTGCTGGTAAACGCGCTCATGAGCATCTCCGTCGGCGTCAACATTCTTGTCGCCCGCTATCTTGGCTGCCGGGAATATGACCGCGTGCGCACGTGCGTGCATACGGTGTTTGCGCTGAGCTTTGTTCTGGGCCTCATCGTCATGGTTGCCGGTCTCACGCTCTCGACGCCTCTGCTCGAGCTCATGAAAACGCCGGAGGACGTGCTGCCGCTCTCGAGCCTGTATCTTCGCATCTATTTTATCGGCGTTCCCGGAACGGTCATGTATAACTTCGGCGCCGCCCTTCTGCGCGCGTTCGGAGACACGAAGCGCCCCATGGTCTTTCTGACTGTCTCCGGCGTTGTGAATGCGTGCCTGAACCTCTTTTTTGTCATCGTCTGCCACATGAGCGTCGACGGCGTTGCAACCGCCACGGTCATCTCGCAGTACATTTCGCTGTTCCTCGTCGTCCGCTGCCTGTGCAGAAGCGAGGGACTCAGCCATCTGGAGCTGAAGGAAATCCGCCTCGATAAGGAAGAGTCCATCCGCATGATTCAAATCGGCTTTCCCGCAGGGCTCCAGAGCATGCTTTTCAGCATCTCGAACGTGCTCGTGCAGAGCTCGGTCAACTCCTTCGGCGCAAGCGTCGTCGCGGCCAACACCGCCGCATCCAACATTGAGGGCTTTATCTACACCGCGATGAACTCCGTGTTCCATGCGGCCATCACCTTCACCAGCCAGAACCTCGGCGCAGGAAAGCTCAGCCGCACCAAACGCGTCTACGGCTCGTGCATCGCAACATCCTTGATGATCGGCCTTCCGATGTGCCTTGTCTACTTCCTGTTTGCGCCGTCTCTGCTCTCTATCTACGTTTCGAGCGCCGACCCCTCGTATCAGGACGTCATCAACTACGGCCTCATCCGCATGCGCTGGCTCGGCTGCTTCCAGTTCCTCGGCGGACTCATGGAGGACGCGTGCGGCATGGTGCGCGGGCTCGGAAAATCGTGGCTCCCGATGTTTGTCACCGGGATCGGCGCGTGCCTGAGCCGGATCATTTGGATCTATACCGTCTTCCAGGCCGTCCATACGCCGGAGATCCTCTATCTGTCGTATCCCCTGAGCTGGATCCTGACGGCCCTGATGCACGTCGTCTGCTTCATTCTCACCTACCGCAATTTGGCACAGCGTCTGGCGAACCGCCCGTCCGCCGCAATCTGATATTTGAAAGGAAGGATTCTTATGCGCGTTATCGACATGGCTGACATCATCCGCGCCATGCAGAACGAGACGCAATTCGTTCTGCGCTGCGAAGAGGTGTTCCACGACAAAATCAGCTCCGCCGCCGCGTCCATTTTATCGGCGCAGCCGCAAAAGCCCTTCGTCTGCCTCACGGGTCCCTCCGGCTCGGGCAAGACGACGACCGCCATGCGCCTGAAGGCCTATCTTGAAAACCTCGGCGTAAAGGTCTGCCAAATCAGCATGGACAATTTCTTCCTGCCGCTTGACCAGCGCCCGCCCGAGGCCACCGACTGGGAGTCTCCCTACTGTGTGAACCGCGAGCTGCTGTTAGATACCGTGGATAAACTCAGCCGGGGCGAGACGGCGCAGGTACCGTGGTACGATTTTAAAAATAACAAAACCGGCGGCTACACGCCGATGGAGGGAAGCCGGGAGGCCATCATCATCGCCGAGGGGATCCATATGCTGAACCCGCTGCTCTTCGACCCCATGCGCTCGCGCGCAACGGGCGTGTATGTCGCACCGCGTACGAGAATCATCACCCCCGACGACCGCATCGTCAAGCCCGAGCAGGTGCGCGTAGCCCGGCGCATGATCCGCGACTATCTCTCCCGCGGCCGGACGCTCCGGGAAACCATCGAGCGCGCGCAGTCGGTCGACCAGGGCGAGGTGCAGTACATTGCGCCGAACAAAAAGAACGCGTCCATCCACATCGACACCTTCCACGACTATGAGCCGTGCATCCTGACAAAATACCTGCGCGAAATTCCGAAATTCTCCGAGGAGCTGACCCCGGAATTCATGCGCGCGCATAATCTGGATATCCTCATGGACGTCGTGAAGGAGCTCCCGCCGCTCACAACGAACTACGTCCCGAAGGATTCCATCGTAAGAGAATTCGTCGGCGGCAGCATTTTCAAATACTGACCCCTGCGCCCGATCCAGAAAGAAACGAGGAAGCGTTATGGACGAAATTCGCATCAGCCATGTCTCCAAGAGCTACACGACGCTCTCTACAGACCTTGTCATCGGAAACGCCAAGCGCCCAAGCCGGACGCGGAAGGTGCTGGAGGATGTGAACCTCGCCTTCCCCGCCGGGCAGCTTTCGGTGCTGGTGGGACGAAGCGGGTGCGGCAAGAGTACGCTTTTAAAGATGCTCGCGGGAAAAGAGTCACCGGATTCCGGCGAAATTTTGCTCCCCCATGGCTGGCACGCGGCGCTTCTCAGCCCCGAGCCCTACGTCATCACGTGGACCAACGTGCGGCAGAATGTGGCGATGGCCTCCGGCGTGGGAAAAACGCCCGAGGAGCGCTATGAGCACGCGCTGGAATACGTCCGGCTCGTTGGGCTGGAGGACTACGCCGACCTTTCACCGGTGGAGCTATCGACCGGCATGAAGCAGCGGCTGGGCTTGGCTCGCGTATTGGCAAGTCAGGCGGAGCTTCTTTTAATGGACGAACCGTTCGCGTCTTTGGACTTCATCACCCGCGCGGAATTGCAGAACCAGGTCCTGCAGCTGCAAAAAAACATGCCGCGCACGATCGTTCTCGTCACGCACCAGTTAGACGAGGCGCTGCTGCTCGGACAGTCCGTTACGGTTATGCACGAGCTGGGGAAAACCGAGACATTCGATCTGTCCCATATTCCGTATCCGCGCGATTTATCAAGTCCCGAGCTGCTTCGTCTGCGCGAGGCTGTCACCGAGGCCTGCCGCCGGTAAAGGAAGTTTGCCATCAGGATTTTTTGCAGGGCGCACGGAAAAAAGTATTTGCAAAACCGTGCGCCCTGTGCTAGAATAAAGCCAACGAAATAAAAGGATAGCGCGCGCGCCGTTTTGGCGCAGGCTGAATGGGGTGAGATGCCCCGCGAGTCGGTCACTGTGATGCTCTTTGAGCTAAGTCAGGTCTGCTGAGCGCTGTCCCGTACCTGCGCCGGAACCGGGGTCGAACGTGTATTTCTCTCAAACGCAGAGAGTGTATCCGTGCGGCCAGTGGGTTTGGCTGTGCGGATTTTTTGTTTGTATTTGCCGTCTTTATGGGAGAAGGCGGTGATTGCAATAGATGTCTCTCTTTTCTCCGGCAGTTAAGACCGCTTACGCTCCCCCTGCGTAAGTTCTGCCATAAAAACCGGGCGCCTGCTGACTGGGAACCAGCGGGCGCCCGATTTTTGCGGAGCCAGAAGCACCGACGCGCCCGCAGGCAGCGCTTCTTAACGTGGGCACCCGGCATTTTTAGCGTGACATTTATCGTACACATGGGTATAATACCCGTGAGCCGATTTTACACAATGCGGAGTTTCTGAAATTCCCCCAAGTTTGCGTAGGGTGGATGCCCACATCGACCCAAGGGCAATCACGAATTCGCCGGAAATTTCCGTAAAAACAGATTGTTCTGCCGGGGCGATGTCGGCATCGCCCCCTACGCAATGTTTGAAACATTACCGAAACCCGTAAGGACAGGCGGTTTTGATTTGTATTTCTTTTTCTTTGGAGGTTTTTATGCGCGGTATTCCTTCGCTGATTACGGACATTCGCAAGCAGGTCTTCGCCGAGGTGGCGCGGATGGCGTATTCGGGCGACTACACACAGATGGAGGACATTCCGTTCCGGATCGTCCCGGGCACGAACCCTTTGCACCGGGAATCGGTATTTCTCGAGCGTGCGATTGCGGGCGAGCGCGTACGTCTGGCGATGGGCCTTTCCTTGCAGCCCGTGCAGACCCGGACGCTTCTCACCGAGGGCATGGACCAGGCGGCGATTGCCGAGCAGTACTATGAAGCGCCGCTTGTAAACATCATCCCCTACGCCTGCCACGCGTGCCCGACAAAGCAGTACCGCGTGACCGAGCTCTGCCAGGGGTGTCTGGCCGCGTCGTGCCAGCGGGTGTGCCCGAAGGGCGCGGTGAAATTTGTAAACGGCAAGAGCCGCATTGACCAGAAGCTCTGCATCAAGTGCGGCAAATGCGCCAAATCCTGTCCCTATAACGCGATCACCTATCTCGAGCGCCCGTGTCAGGCGGCGTGCGGGATGGACGCGATCGGCGTGGATGAATACGGCAAGGCGAAAATCGACTACGACCTCTGCGTCTCGTGCGGCCAGTGTCTGGTCAACTGCCCGTTCGGCGCGATTGTCGATAAGAGCCAGATCTATCAGGTTATCCGCTCGATTCTGGAGGGAAATGACGTCGTCGCGATTGTTGCGCCGTCGTTTGCCGGGCAGTTCGGCAAGGACGTAACGGCGGCGAAATTTGTCGCGGCAATGAAGGCACTCGGCTTTTCTGATGTGGTCGAGGTCGCGGCGGGCGCGGACATCTGCGCGATTGAAGAGGCACGGGATTTCCTCGAAAAAGTGCCGACCAAGCAGCGCTTCATGGCGACCTCGTGCTGCCCGTCGTGGCGGATGATGGCAAGAAGACTGTTCCCGAATGAGTCCGGCAATATTTCCATGACCTACACGCCGATGGTCTATACGGCGCGGCTTGTCAAGCGCGAAAAGCCGGAGGCAAAGGTCGTCTTTGTCGGCCCATGCGCGGCCAAAAAGCTGGAAGCCATGCAGGAAGAGCTCCGGCAGGACGTGGATTTTGTCCTGACCTATGAAGAGCTCATGGGTATTTTTGAGGCGAAGGAAATTGACTTCTCGAGCCTCCCGGCAAGTGAGCCCCTCGCACAGGCGACAAGCGCGGGCCGCGGCTTTGCGCAGGCTGGCGGTGTAGCCGCGGCGGTCGAGGAGATCATCCGGCGCGAGCACCCGGATTTCGAGGTAAAGACCCAGCGCGCGGACGGCCTTCGCGAATGCCGAAAGCTTTTGATGCTTGCCAAGGCGGGAAAATTCGACGGGTACCTGCTCGAGGGCATGGCCTGCCCCGGCGGGTGCATCGCGGGCGCGGGCACGGTCATCTCCAGCGATGCGGCGGCAAAAAAACTTCAGCAGCATATGGCCGAGGCGGAGATCCAGTCCAGCGCGGACAGCCCGTATGCCGATCTTGCCGACCAGCTGAACGAGCCGTGATGCGCAAAAACGCCAAAAATCAGAGACAGATTTTGTTCAAAACTGCCTTTGCAAACGGCGTTTCCTCCCGGTAAAATAAATAGGACAACGTGTGGCACTTTGCGTAATTCCGGTTGCAAAGTGCCCGCGTTATTTTTTTTGCGCATTTTTAGGAGGAACAATATGGAACAAAACAACGCATTTCTCGGGAGCGCGCCGATCGGAAAGCTCATGCGCGGCTACGCGCTGCCGTGTATCATCTCGCTTCTTGTGGGCGCGCTTTATAACATCGTCGACCAGATTTTCATCGCGAACGCCAGCTATTTGGGCTCCTACGGCAACGCGGCCAATACGGTCGTGTTCCCGCTGACGGTCGTGGCGCTCGCCATCGCGGTCATGGTGGGAGACGGCTGCTGCGCGTTCGTCTCGATCAGTCTTGGGCGGCAGGATGGAAAGAAGGCGAGCCGAAGTGTCGGCAATGCGGTCCTTCTCTGCGTGGCGGCCAGCCTGATCCTTACCGCTGTCTATCTGATTTTCGCTGACCAGATCATCGCCATGTTCGGCGGCACGGTCAACGAGGAGACCTTCCTTCATTCACAGGAATATTTCTTCTATATCACCATCGGTATCCCACTTTACATGTTCGGCCAGGCGATGAACCCAGTCATCCGCGCTGACGGGAGTCCGCGCTTTGCGATGGTCTCGACGCTCGCCGGCGCGGCTGCGAACATCATCTTAGACCCCGTTTTCATCTTCTGCTTCCGTTGGGGCATGATGGGAGCCGCCGTCGCAACTGTCATCGGACAGGCCGTCACGGCGGCGCTCGCAGTGTGGTATTTGTGTCACATGAAGATCGTGAAGCTCTCCAAGGCGGATTTTCGGCTCGATGGCGCGGTTTGCGGCCGGACGCTGGGGCTCGGCATAACGAGCTTTCTCTCGCAGATCTCCCTCGTTGCGGCAATGGCTGCCATCAACAACATGCTCCGCAAATACGGCGCGCTGGATGAGATTTTTTCGCAGGCGCAGTATGCGCAGATCCCAATGGCAGTCGTCGGAATCGTGATGAAGTTTTTCCAGATCGTCATTTCCATCGTCGTCGGCATGGCGGCGGGCTGTATCCCGATTGTGGGCTTCAACATGGGAGCCGGGTTGAAACCGCGCGTGAAGGCTCTTTTTACGAAGCTTCTCATCTGGGAGGCACTCGTGGGCTTTGCGGCGCTCATTCTGGTGGAGTTCTTCCCCCGGCAGCTCATCGGCATTTTCGGCGCGGCCAATGAAAGCGCGTACTATACGGACTTTGCCATCCGCGCCTTCCGGGTGTATCTTTGCATGCTGCCGCTTGCGTGCGTCAACAAGGCCTGCTTCATCTTCTTGCAGGCGATGGGAAAAGCCGCTTCGTCGACGGCGCTGTCCATGATTCGGGAGGTCGTCTTCGGCGTGGGCTTTGCGATATTACTGCCCAGGTTTTTCGCGCTCAGCGGCGTTCTGTACTCCATGCCCGTCTCGGACGTTCTGACGTTTGCGGTCGCGGCAGTTCTGATTGCGAAAACCTACCGCGAGCTGGGCGCGGCAGAATAATTTACAAATCCACGGTGGATTGGAAGCTACCCTTTGTGGTATGCTATGCACTACAATACGCATAAGGAGGCGCGTGCCATGTGTACGGCGGCAACATATCAGACAAAGGACTTTTATTTTGGGCGAAACTTAGACTATGAATTTCCCTACGGCGAGGAGGTCTGCATCGTGCCGCGGAATTTCCCGGTTCCGCTGCGGCACCTGCCGGAGCTCACGCAGCACCACGCCATCATCGGCATGGCGCACGTGGCGGACAATTACCCGCTTTTTTACGATGCGGTGAATGAGACGGGGCTCTGCATTGCGGGGCTCAACTTCGTCGGAAACGCGGCGTATGCGGAGGTTCAAGACGGAAAGACGAATGTTGCGCAGTTCGAGTTTATTCTGTGGCTGCTCGGCACGTGCCGCGATCTTGCGCAGGCGCGCGAGGCCATTGCAAACCTCAACCTCGTCGGAACGCCGTTTTCCGCCAAGCTCCCCTCGGCGCAGCTGCACTGGATGATTGCCGACAAGACGGGCTGCATCGTGCTGGAATCAATGGTGGACGGGCTTCACGTCTATGAAAACCCCGCAGGCGTTCTGACGAACAATCCCCCCTTCCCGACGCAGCTGTTCGCCCTCAACAATTACGCCCAGCTCTCGCCGAAGCCGCCCGAGAACCGGTTCTCCGAGAACCTTCCGCTGCAAACATATTCCCGCGGCATGGGCGCGATCGGCCTTCCGGGCGATCTGTCGTCGGCGTCCCGCTTTGTCCGCGCGGCGTTTACCCGGCTGAACGCAAAATCGGAAGACGGCGAGATGGCGTCCGTCAGTCAGTTTTTCCACATTTTAACCGCCGTCGAACAGACGCGCGGCTGCTGCGAGCTGGAAAACGGGAAGTTTGAGATCACGCTCTATTCGAGCTGCTGCAACGCAGACAAAGGCATTTACTACTACACGACCTATGAAAACCGGCAGATCACGGCAGTCTCGCTCTTTGAAGAGGATTTAGACGCGCGCGGGCTTGTGCGCTTTCCATTGGTGAATACCCAGTCCGTCCGCTACCTGAACGGCAAACACGCATAACGCTCCGGCGGTGCATCTCTCATGCGCCGCCGGTTCCTGTTACCCGGGAAGGATACCGCTCAAACTCGCGGAAAGCACCGGGCTGACGCGGTGGAAAAAGATTTGACAGGCAGCAAAAAAGTGGATATGATATACGCGATCCGGCGGGCGCTTTTCTTCTCTTTGAAATCACCGTTTGCCCGCCCACAGCCCAGAGATATGGAGGAATCCCGATGAAAGAATCCATTCACAAATATTTTAAGCTCGGAACGCTGCAGTGGATGAGCTTCCCGAACAGCGCTCCCTTGGATGCATTGACGGCGATCGCGCGCGACGACTTCTTTGACGCGGTCGAAATCAAGTCCTATGGCGCGGAAAAGGAGCAGGCCAAGGCGATTCTGGACCAGAGTCACCTGACGGTCGCCTTCGGCGCGCACCCGATGCAGCTCAAAGACAAGCTGAACCCGAACGCGCTGAATGAGGCGGAACGGCAGAAAGCCGAGGATGCGCTCAAGGGCGCAATCGACGAGGCGGCATATCTTGGTGCGACGGCCATGGCCTTCCTCGCCGGTCACTGGGAAGAGGCGACGAAGGAGCAGGCGTACGCGCAGCTTGTAAAGACCACGAACGCGCTTTGCGATTACGCGGCGGAAAAAGGGCTCGGTGTGGAGCTTGAGGTGTTTGACTATGACGTCGATAAGGCCGCGCTCATCGGTCCGGCTCCCTTAGCTGCGCGCTTTGCCGCCGATGTGTGTTTGAGGCACAATAACTTCGGCCTCATCGTCGATCTCAGCCACATTCCCATCACGCACGAGAACACCCGCTTCGTCATCCGCACGCTCCGGCCGTACATCACGCATTTCCACTACGGAAACGCGGTCACGGATCCCAGCTGCGACGGCTACGGCGACAAGCACCCGCGCTTCGGCTATCCCAACAGCGCAAACGACACGAAGGAGCTTCTGGACTTCTTGCGCATCTTGAGGGAAGAGGGCTTCTTCAACGCCGAAGACCCCTATATTCTCTCCGCCGAGGTCACGCTTCGCCCGGGCGAGGACGAGCAAATCGTTCTTGCCAACACCAAGCGCGTCCTGAACCGCGCCTGGGCCCTTCTGGAGGACTGAGTCCGAACCTATATCGCGGCGCAATTGCGTCAGAAATTCACGGTTCTTTGACATCTTCCGGGCTGCTCATAAGGGGCGATTGAACGCATCGACTTTCTCTCTTTTCATAGGGGGCGATGCCCACATCGCCCCATGGGCACCAGCGGATTCGCCGAAAGTTTGTGTAAAATCGGCTCTCTTTGCCGGGTCGATGTGGGCATCGACCCCTACGGCATTATAGAAAACGTCGCCAAAGCATAGAAAAAGGCCACGACCGATCGGTCGTGGCCTTTCGTTTTTCGATTAGATCGCTTTCTTCGCGGTCTCGACGAGAACCTTGAAGGCCTCTGCGTCGGTGATGGCCAGCTCGGACAGAGCCTTGCGGTTCATCTCGATGCCGGACTTCTTCAGACCGTTCATGAAGCGGGAATAGTTGATGCCGTAGGGAGCGACGGCCGCGGAAATACGGGAAATCCACAGCTGACGGAACTCTCTCTTCTTCAGCTTACGGCCAACGTAAGCGTAAACGCCGGACTTTGCAACAGCCTGCTTGGCCATCTTAAAGTGACGGGACTTGGAACCCCAGTAGGACTTTGCGAGCTTCAGGGTCTTATTTCTTCTCTTGCGCGTCATCATTGCGCCTTTAACTCTTGCCATTCTTGTATCCTCCTATGTGTCGTCAATCCTTACCGATTATTTGTAAGGAATCATCTTTTTCACGATATCTTCCACGGTCACGTCGGCATAGCCGTTCTTGCGAAGGTTACGGGTCCGCTTCGTGGGCTTCTTGGTGAGGATATGGCTCTTGAACGCGTGCGCTCTTTTGACCTTACCGGTCTTGGTCAGATTGAATCTTTTCTTTGCGCCGCTATGGGTCTTCAGCTTAGGCATAGTGGTTCTCCTTCCGTGTTTTGCTTTTTCGCAGGTTATTTGGAATTCTTGGGGCTGAGGAACATGGACATGTTGCGTCCCTCGAGCTTTGCGCCCTTGGCCACAGTGGCAATTTCATCACAGTCAGCGCCAAACTGCTTGAGCAGCTCTTCGCCGAGCGAGGTGTGCGCCATTTCGCGGCCGCGGAAACGAACGGTAACTTTGACCCGGTTGCCATCTTTCAGGAACTTCTGGGCATTTTTGACCTTGGTATTGAAGTCGTTGGTGTCGATGCTCGGGGACATGCGAATCTCCTTGACCTCGACGACCTTCTGGTTCTTTCTGGCTTCCTTTTCCTTCTTGAGCTGCTCGAACCGGAACTTGCCGTAGTCCATGATCTTGCAGACCGGGGGAACGGCGTTCGGCGCAATCTTGACCAGATCGAGATTTTTTTCTTCGGCCAGCGCCAGAGCAGCGGCGGACGTCATAATACCAAGCTGATCGCCTTCAGCTCCGATCACGCGGAGTTCCTTGTCCCGGATTTCCTCGTTGATCTGATGTTCTAATTTACCGATGGGAAAGCACCTCCAAATGCAAAGTGCGGATGCCGACAAGCACCCGCACAAAAACCCCCGAATGGGGACGTCTTCGTATCAACCTCTTCGCAAAGCTGGAGGTGAGTTGCGGTGCTTACCGCTCCTTCTTTGTTTTCTCCAGCTATTATACTGGCAAAGCGGCCGGATGTCAACACAAATTTGCGGAAATTACAAGGTTTTTTCGCTCAATCCAGAAAAATCGGCAGCGCCGGGGGTGCCATCGTAAAGAGAATCAGCGCCGCCCCGTAGAGCCCGGCAGCAATCACCAGCACCCCGCAGAGCCACGAGAGCCCGCCCGTTTTCGTAAGCCTCGCCATGAGCCAGAACCCCAGCGCAAGCGAGAGCACATAGAGCGCGATGTTGAGCCAGCCCGCTGTGAAGGCAAAGCCGGACTCCAGCGTGTAGTAGACCCCGAGCAGAAACGCGGGCATGAAAAGCAGTGCCGCCAGCGTCCCGCTCCATGCCGCCTGCGCGTCCTGCGCTTTCCGATTCAAAAGAAAGCCCGATGCCAAAAACGGCCAGTACAGAAGCTTCAAATGCTCCCACACGCTCTCCGACACCGGGCAGATGAGCCCAACAAGCGGCGACGGACAAAGATCGTAGCCGAAATGCAGCGCGCTGCCAGCCAGCGCCGCGAGGACAAACGCCAGAAAAAAGCGCCCCTTCATAAAAATCCCCTCCCGCCAATACAATACTGGCAGGAGGGTGAAATTATACCCGAAGATTTTTCTCCCGGCTTATTGGAAGAACTGCGCGTGGACGGCCCGCATCGCGCGCTCGGAGTCCTCTTTATCGATGAGCACGGAGAGCTTGATCTCGCTCGTCGAGATCATGTGGATGTTGATGTGCGCGGCATAGAGCGCCTCGAACATCTTGGCGGCAACGCCGGGATTGCCCTGCATGCCCGCGCCGACGACGGAGACCTTCGCAACGTCGGTGTTGACGTCGATATGGTCAAATTTCAGGGTATCGCGGTTCGCGTTCAGAACCTCCTCGCATCTCGGAACATCCTTGTCCGCGACGGTGAAGACGATGTCCTTGCACTCATCGTGGCCGTAGGACTGCAGGATCATATCGACGTTGATTTTTTCTTTTGCGAGCAGGCTGAATACCTTGTAGGCCACACCCGGCACGTCCGGCATCGCGGCCAGCGCGATCCGGGCAATCTTCTTATCCTGCGCCACACCGGCAATATAAGTCTTTTCCACGTTCTTGACTACCTCCTTGACAATCGTACCGGGATTTCCGGAAAAGCTGGACAGAACCTCCAGCTGCACGCCGTAGCTCTTGGCGAGCTCTACTGAGCGGTTGTTGAGCACCTGCGCGCCGAGCGACGCGAGCTCCAGCATTTCGTTATACGTAATTTCGGGAAGCTTCTTCGCCTCCGGGACAATGCGCGGGTCGCAGGTATAGACGCCGTCAACGTCCGTGAAGATCTGGCAGAGATCGGCCTGCAGGGCGACCGCCATCGCAACCGCCGTCGTATCCGAGCCGCCGCGGCCAAGCGTCGTCACATCGCCGTATTTGTCAATGCCCTGAAAACCTGCGACAAGAACGATGCGCTTTTTGTCGAGCTCTTCTTTCACGCGCTCGCACGTGACCTTTTTGATGCGGGCGAACGAATGCGTCGACGAGGTGTTCATACCGACCTGCCAGCCGCAAAGCGACACGACAGGATACCCGAGCTTTTCGATCGCCATCGCCATCAGCGCGATCGACATCTGCTCGCCGCAGGCCAGCAGCATATCCATCTCGCGCTTGGAGGCGTTGGGGTTGATCTCCTCGGCCTTGGCGATTAAGTCGTCCGTGGTGTCGCCCTGCGCCGAGAGAACGACGCACATTTCGTTCCCCTTGGCGTAAGCGTCTGTGATGATTTTTGCCACGCGGAAAATGCGCTCTGCGTTGGCAACGGAGCTTCCTCCGAATTTCTGTACAATGCGTGCCATGTTTTCCCTCCTGGAACTTACTCAAAAATCGGCCATGCAGACGCAGGTCTGGGACTTGCGCCGATTGCGCGGCCTGCCTCGATGGGCGAGGTTACACCGGCGAGATACCCTGCGCGCGCGGGGAGCCACGTGATCTTGCCGAGCTGCCGCTCCATCGCCTCTTTTTCGCTTTCCGGAACGCGGATGTAGAACCGCGCGTGGAACTGCGAAAAATCGGCGGGCTTTTCCGCGCAGGCCTCCCAACCGGCAGGCTGCATGCGGCCGGGATTTTTTACAATGTCGATGATGTCGCCGACAACCGCGCTCGCCGTGGGATAGCGCCCTGCACCGGGGCCTGCAAAGAGGACCTCGCCGACGGCGCTGCCTCTCACGCACACGGCGTTGAACACATCGTTCACACCCGCCAGAAGCGCGGAGGCTTTTATAAGATGCGGACTCACGAAGCAGAAACGCTTTCCGCTTTGCACGAACGTCCGGCCGAGGAGCTTGATTTTCATGCCGCCGGCTTCCGCGAACTGCGCGTCGAGCGCGTCGACCTTCGAGATACCTTCGACATGGATGTCGTCGGGGCTCACGTTTTTGCCGAACGCAAGGCCGGAGAGGATGCAGCTTTTTCTCGCCGCGTCGATGCCCTCGACGTCCGCCGTCGGGTCGGCCTCCGCGTAGCCCAGTCGCTGCGCGTTTGCAAGCGCGTCGGCATAGCTCTCGCCGTTCTCTAACATCTGCGTAAGGATGTAGTTGGTCGTGCCGTTTAAAATGCCGGAGACCTCGGTAATTTCATTCGCGCCGAGGCAGCGGGTCATGGGGTTCAGAACCGGAATGCCGCCCGCGACGGACGCTTCAAACAGGAAGTTCACGCCGTTGGCCTTTGCCAGCGCGAAGAGCTCCAGGCCATGCTCCGCGACGAGCTGCTTGTTCGCCGTCACGACGTGCTTGCCCGCTTTCAACGCGCGCGATACAACATCGAGTGCCACCGAGCAGCCGCCGATGGTCTCGACAACAAGATCGATCTCCGGATCCTTTTCGATCTCGGAAAAATCCGACACAAAATAGGGCGCAAACGGACTGTCCGGCTTTTTCGTCCGGGTGAAGACGGCCTTGAGCCGAACCTCCTCGCCCGCGTTTTTTTCTATCACCGCGGCGTGATTGACCAGAAGATCGGCCACGCCGCCGCCGACCACACCAAGGCCGGCAATTGCAATCTGCTTCATTGGATTCTCCTTTTAGTGGTTCGCCATCGCGAAAATCTCGCGCAGCGCCTCATGGTCTAAGCTGACGAGCGTGCCGACGCGGCGTGTACCGTGGTAGCTGACTCTGGCGGCCAGGTCTTCGATCCCGGCCTCATCCTGCACGCCGCAGGAGAGCTCGCCGATCGAAACCGGCATGCCAAGGCTCTTGAAATACGCCTCCGATGCGTCAATTCCGGCGTTCGCGGCCTTTTTGACGTCGGGCTCTGCGATGTCCCAGACGTTCCGCGCGTAGCGGGCGAAGAGCTTATAATTGTCTTCATTGGCCTTGCAGACATAGCGCGCCCAGCTGCACCAGAGGGCGGAAAGCGCTTCGCCGTGAATAATATCGTACTTCTCGCTCAGCGCAAAGCTCACGGGGTGGACCGAAAGCCCCTTCGCGCCGCCAAGGCCGGTGAGCCCATTGTGAGACAGACTGCCGCACCACATAATCTCGCTCATCGCGTCCAGATTTCCCGCGTCCGCGATCACGGCGGGACCGTTTGCGATCACGACGCGAAGCACGGCTTCCGCCAGCTGCATGGTCGTTTCGTTCCCTTGAATCGGATTAAAGTAGCGCTCAAGCGTGTGCATCATGATATCGGTCACGCCGCAGGCCACCTGCCGACGGGGAAGCGTCGCGGCAAGCGCCGGGTCCATGATGGCAAAGGCCGGGCGGTTGAACTCTGTGTTCAGGCCGCGCTTCTGCAAAATGGTCTCGTCGGTCAGCACAGCAGAGTCGCTCGTCTCGCTGCCGGAGGCCGGGATGGTCAGGATCACGCCAACGGGCGTTGATTTCTCAACCTTTTTCTTGCCGAGCCAGAAATCCCAGATGTCAATCTCGGGGTTTGCCTTGCCGTGGGCAATGGCCTTGGCCGTGTCGATGACGCTGCCGCCGCCAATGGCGAGTATCAGCTGCGCGTCCATGGCGATGGCTTTTTTCACGCCTTCGCGCGCAAGGCCCAGGTGCGGGTTCGGCTGCACGCCGCCAAGCTCCTGATGGGAAATGCCTGCGCCATCCAGCAGCGCAAGGACCTTATCCAGAAGCCCGCTTTTCTTCGCGCTTTGCCCGCCGTAGACCACCAGCACGCGTGAAGCGCCGCATTTTTCCAGCTGCGCGGGGAGCTTTTCGAGACTGTCCTGCCCAAAGACCACCCGCGTCGGAACGCAGTATTCAAATGACTTCATATTCTCTTCTCCTTTTTTATCCCGCGACCGCCTCGGCACGCACCACGCCGCGCGTTTCGGCCAGCACGTGCGTGAGCTCCTCGATCGGACAGTTCAGCGCGCCCGTTTCGGCCGAAATCGTGACCATGGCCTTGCCGCCGGTTGGGATCGACTGGTTGATCGTCAGTATATTTGCGCCGCAATTGGCAAAAATAGATAATATCGAGGACAGAACGCCCGCCTTGTCCTTCAGAACCATCTGGAAGGTAATGATCCTGCCTGCCATCATGTTCTGGAACGGAGAGATGCAGTCGCGGTACTTATAAAACGCGCTGCGGCTGATGCCGACGGCCTTTGTCGCGACATTGACCTTATCCGTCTCGCCCGTCTCGAGCATGCGCTTGGCCTCCGCGACCTTGCGGAAAATTTCAGGCAGAGCGGAGGAATCCACAATGAAGTATTTTGGAGCTTTTTCCATACTGTTCACCTCGTTTGTCTTTGCTAAGAAATCATATGTCCGTTTGATGTGACCACTATACAACATACTTCACAAAAATGCAAGAGCATTTTCAGAAAAAATTACAAGAAAGGAGGCCTTCCGTATGCGCGCAAGAAAGCTTGGAACGATCGTGCTGATCGCCGTCTGTGCGGCGGGCGGGCTGTGGCTGTTTGCGGCGGTTCTGTTCCCGCTGCTGCTGCCGCTGTTCATCGGTCTCGCAGTGGCGGCAATGGCAAGAAAGCCGGTATCCATGCTGGAGTGCCGGACGAAGCTTCCCCGGGGGCTTGCCGCTTTTTTGTGCGTGCTGGGGATCTACGCGCTGGCGGGGACGGGGCTTTTTCTTTTGTGCCGGCTTTTGTGCCGGGAGGTCGGCGGTTTTCTGCACCAGCTGCCGGCGCTCGCCGCAAGACTGGAAGAGCCCGCGAAGGCCTTGCAGGACAGACTCTACGCCATCGCGGACAAATTTCCGGACGGCGTGGGCTCCGGTCTTCGCGCGGGACTTACGAGCTTTTTTGAAAGCGGCGCAGGACTCGGCGCAAAGCTCTATGAACGGCTTTTTACGCTTGCGTCCGGCTTTCTGGGAAAGCTCCCGGATCTGGTGCTCGGCGCGGTGACGGCGCTTTTATCGAGCTTCATGCTCACGGCGGAATTCGACGATCTGACCGGAGCTTACCGCCGCCATGTGCCAAAGAACTGGCAGGAGAAGCTCTCGTTTGCAAGGACGCATCTATCGTCCACGCTCGGCGCGTGGCTGCGGGCGCAGGGAAAGCTCATGGGCGTGACGTTTCTGATCCTGACGGCGGGCTTTTTGCTGCTGGGGGTCGATTACGCGCTTTTGTTCGCGCTGCTAACGACGTTTATTGACGCGCTGCCGGTCTTCGGGACGGGAACGGTGCTGCTTCCATGGAGTCTTTTGGAGTTTGTCCGGGGAAACGCGCGGCGCGGCGTGGGGTTTCTTCTTTTATACGCGGCGGCGGCACTTACCCGGCAGGCCTTAGAGCCGCGGCTTCTTGGCGGGCAGATCGGGCTTCCGCCCGCGGTGACGCTGGCGGCGCTATATGTCGGCTACCGCGTGATGGGCGTGGCGGGGATGATCGTGTTTCCGCTGCTTTCCGTCTTCTGCTGCCAGATCTACCGGGCGCTCATGGAAAAAACGCCGGAGGGGCAAAACGCGTCCTCACGCGCCGGAAAGCCGGAACGTGCGAATTAGCTTGCAGCTTTGGCTTCTTTGCGGTATGATAGGGTAGAATTTCTGAGAGGAGGCGGGCGCGATGGTGCTTTCGCATAGAGCAGAGCGCGAGGGAAAGCTTTTGACGTTTCTGCGGGGCGAGCTGGGGCTCTCGTCCGGCCTTGTCAAGCGGCTCAAATGGCAGAATGCGTTTTACCTCGACGGCGTCCCTGTCCACACCGACGCGCGCGTGCGGCCGGGGCAGGAAATTACCGTGAAAATCGAAGAAGCGCCCGAGGGATTTCTCCCCCAGACGCTTCCGATCGATATTCTCTATGAGGACGAGAGTCTGATCGCGCTCGATAAGCCCGCCGGTCAGCTTGTCCATCCATCGCCCAGAAAAAACGATGGGACGCTCGCAAACGCGCTGTTCGGCTACTACGCCGAAACGAACCAGCCCTGCGGCATTCATCCTGTGACGCGCCTCGACCGAGACACGTTCGGCGTGGTGCTGCTGGCCAAAAACGCGCATATCCACGCAAAGCTCTGCCAGATGATGAAGGACGGGCAAATCCACAAAACATATCTGGCCGCCGTCTATGGCTGCCCGAAAGAAAGCGCGGGCGAAATTTCGCTTCCTGTCTACAAAATCGGAAACGGGAGCCTGCTCCGCATCGTCGACCCGCGCGGAAAGCGCGCCGTGAGCCGGTACCGTGTTCTGAAAACGGACGGAATCACGAGCGTTCTCGCGCTCACCCCCGTGACCGGCCGGACGCACCAGCTGCGGCTGCACTGCAAGATGGCGGGCGTTCCGATTCTGGGAGACCCGCAGTACGCGTCGCCCGCGTCGATGCTGTTTTCCTGCGCGCGCGGCCTGTTTACCCAGCAGCTTTGCGCGGCAAGCTTGGAGCTTTTGCACCCCGTGACGGGTCAGCCGCTTGTCATCTCCACGCGCAAGACTGTCTCAACGGGCGACGAACAGCTCCATTTCGACGCTCTGCTCGCCCAGCACGACGCGCGCGTCGTCTAAAATCTGCCCCACGAGGGCAAGCTCCGATGTGTCATCCGCCAAGTCTGCGCCTGCCAGCTCCCAAAACGTCTCGGCCAGCGCCGGGTCGCGAATCTCGGGCTGCAGGAGCTTGGACAGCCGCTCGAGCTTCGGGCGGTTTCCAGTAGAATAATCCCCCTGAACCAGAAGGCGCAGTCCTTCCGGTTCTTTTTTTAGGCGGAGGGACACCTCCGTCGCGCCGCAGGCAAAGAGCGCGGCTCCGATTTCGTCGATAACCCGGCTCATCTTCTGCCGGGCCTGCGGATGTCGTTGTTTCATAGGTACTCCTTGTTACTCCTTCGAGCGGTTTTGGAAAGCTTCGATGATCGGCAGCAGCAGCACGCACACAAGGCCCGCCGCAAAGCCGTTATTGTAGAGGTTCATGCCGCCATGCAAAATGGAGGTGTTCTGGACGATGGTCATGTGCAGAAATCCCGCGACCATGCCCCAGAAAACACCAAATTGACCGGCGATCGGCGCAAGCCCCGTGCAAAACAGCACTGCAAGAAGAGAACCCGGCGCGGTCAGCGGCACGGCGACAAGAAGGCTCTTTGCCAGCACCGCGCCCGCCATCACGGGAAGCACATTCTTGGGATGCTTGCCGAACGCGGCAAAGCCCGTCATGCTCAGCACGCAGCAGACAAGCGGGCCATTGAGCCGCACACCAAACGGAGAAAGCGCCAACAGATATACATGCCCGATGAGCCCCGTGAGCGCCATGTTCACAAGTGTGGGCGCCGCGCCGTCCATCAGGATAAAATCCGCGACCGAACGGCCGGAATGGCGCAGCAGCGGCCGGTAATCCTTTGGTTTCCTGCATCCGAGGTACACGCCCGCGAGAAACAGTCCCAAAAGAATCACGCGCAGCAGCCACAAAAATACCACGTGGTCCTCTGTGCCCCACCGGAGCTCCGTGACGAATTCCACGCCCAGCCCCTTGCAGATGCTCGCGATGCCGAGGCCGATGAAGCCCGCGGCAAAGCCGACGTTGTAGAGGTCAAAACCCTGGTGGAGCCGGACGGTGTACCCCGCGACAGGCGGGACGAAAAAGCCGATGGCCACGCCGCTTCCCAGCATCGCGGCAAAGCGCCACGCGCCCGGCAGATGCACGAGCCAGAAGCTCACAAGCGGCGACAAGCAGGTAGCAAACAGCGTCTGATAGACGTATTTGGAAAACGGCTCGCCCTGAAACCGCGCGTACAGCCAGCCGCCGAGGAGCACGGGCAGAATATTCAAGATGTTTTTTCCGAGCAGGCTGAAGCCCGCCATCATGAACAGGCACGCAAACGTCAGGCCTGTGACGGGAAGGTGCATGCCATAGACCAGCGCCGTGCTCAAAGCCAGCACCAAAGCAGCGTTCAAAAGCGCCGCGCCTGCACCGCCGGTAACCGCCGGGTCTGTGATGAGTCCCGCATCGGAGATGAGAATCCTCCAGAAGCCTCGGAACAGCTCCGCAGGCGGCTGCACGGCAAATGCGAACACGGCCAGCACCACGCACAGCGCAGGCAATACCCCACGCAGAACAGGGCTCTGCTTGTCCGATCGGGAAGAAGCGGTCTTGTCTTTCATACTAGCATCCTTTTCCAGAAAATTCGGTCAATCCAGCGCAGGCTGAACAGTTCTTTGCAACAGGTAGGTTTATTTTAACGGAAAACGGACGCTTTGACAAGATAAATTGTGCGGAAAATCCGAACAAAAAGCGGGCGAACACCGATTGTTCCGTGTCCGCCAGCGCCTATTTGTGATATTTTGTCCCCGCCTGAATGGCCTCTGCGCGGTAAAGCTGCTCAAGCGCCATCACGCGCGCAAGATGGTGCGGAAACGTCATGCGGCTCATGGAGAGAAGAAGATCCGCCTGCCGTTTTAGCCCGGCGTCCACGCCGAAGGACGAGCCAATGAGAAAGCACACGCTCGACTTACCGCTCTTTTTGAGCTCCGAGAGCTTTCCCGCGAGCTCCTCGGAAGAGAGCATCTTCCCCTCCGGGGCAAGAATGCAGAAAAAGCTTCCCTTCGGCACCTTCGCGCGGATGAGTTCCGCTTCCTTCGAAAGCCCTTGTAAAATCTGCGTCTCATTCGGATTCTCCGGCAGCCGGACCTCCGGCAATTCAAGCAGCGTAAAATCGCAAAACGCCCCCAGCCGCTTCTTATATTCCTCCGAAGCCTGTATATAAAACTTCTCCTTCAGTTTCCCCATACAAATGAGCGTCAAGGAAAACATACCGTACCTCCCAAAGCCTCGCAGAGTTTTGCGCCCGCAGGCGCAAAATAAAATGTAAATCCATTTTATCCGGCGGCTCCGCCGACCGGAAAAATACTTCTCGCCTTGCAAGTGTGAGCTTTTCATGCAGCGCATGAAAAGCTTGCGCGCAGTCAAGGCGCAGCTCCTTCCGGGGAAAGCCCCGGTTTCCCCGGGATAAAAAAATTCCGTCCATCGGACGGAATTTTTTTATCTCTTATTCTGCTACGTACGGCAGCAGGGCGATGTGGCGGGCGCGCTTGATGGCGACCGTCAGCTGACGCTGATGCGCAGCGCAGGTACCAGTCGTACGGCGGGGCAGGATCTTGCCGCGCTCAGACAGGTAACGGCGGAGTTTCGCAGTGTCTTTGAAATCGATGTGGGCAACCTTGTCGACGCAGAACGAGCAAACCTTCTTGCGCTTGCGAGGATGGACACGATCATTAGCCATTGCCATAATTTATCCTCCTATCTTGTCTTGTGGAAACATTCGTTGGGAAAAACCCGATCAGAACGGGAGCTCGGAATCGTCGTCCTCGAGCATGGAAAAACCGGACGCACTGGGCGCAGGAGCAGCCGGAGCCTGATAGGCAGGCGCCTGCGGGTAAGACGGCGTCTGGTCGAAGCCGCCGGGGGCCGCGCCATCGCGCTTGGAGTCGCCGAAGTAGACATTGTCTGCCACGACCTCTGCCGAGCGACGCTTATTGCCCTCTTTGTCTGTCCAGTTGCGGATCTGGAGCCGGCCGGTCACCACAGCCATACGGCCCTTGGTGAAAAAGCGGCTGACAAATTCCGCCGTGTTGCGCCATGCGACGATATCGACAAAATCCGTTTCCTTTTCCGCGCCCTGGGCCGCAAAATCGCGGTCGACAGCGAGCGTAAAGGACGCGACCGCCACGCCGCTGCCGGTCCGGCGCAGCTCGGGGTCACGGGTAAGACGACCCATGAGAACGATTTGGTTCAGCATGAATAGCCTCCTTACTCTTCGACAGCCACGATGATCGAGCGCAGAATGCCGTCGGTGATCTTGAAGACACGATCGAGCTCTGCGGGCATGTCGGGCGTGACGTCACAGGTCATGTAGACGTAGTAGCCTTCGGTCAGGTCGTTGATGGGATAGGCCAGATGTCTCTTGCCCCACTCGTCAACACTGGTGAGCGTGCCGTGGTTTTCCACGATGCCCTTGAATTTTTCCACGAGAGCCGCGATACCCTCTTCACCCTGCGCGGGATCGATGATATAGAGGATCTCATACTTTGCGGAAAGCTTTGCCATGATGTTGCACCTCCTTTTGGACTTATGGCCGCAGAATCCCTCTGCGGCAAGGATCGCCTGCATTACGCAAGCTGGACTATTATACCGGGTTTTCAGAAGAATGTCAACCGAAAAGTCGTATTTTTTCGGCCGTTTTTTTTAAGCCGACGCTTCTACAGCAAAAGGAGCCGCAGGCTTTGCCTGCGGCTCCCGGTATCTGCAAAATCAAAAAGCTCAGAAGAGATTCTTTTCCGTTTCCTTGTCGAAGAAGTGCATGAGGTCGGGACGGAAGGAATACTTGACCGCCTTGTGCCCGCCATGGACAGAGTCGATGTCGATGTCCGTGGTCGGAACGACGATGACAACGTCCTTTCCGGCGGAATTCACATGCAGGTGCAGCTCCGAGCCCATGAGCTCGGACACGTCAACCGTCGCGTCGATACCGTCATCTGCCAGATGCACATGCACCGGACGCACGCCGACAATGACCTCGGACGGGACCTTGTCCATCGCCTTGAGCGCCGCCTGCTTTGCCTCGGGAAGCTCAAAGTCGCGGCCAAGGATCGTGGCAACGTACTTATCGCCCTTTTTCGAGAGCGCCGCGTCAAACAGGTTCATCTGCGGCGTACCAATGAAGCCCGCGACGAAGAGGTTTGCCGGATGGTTGAAGACCTCCTGCGGCGTTCCGATCTGCTGGATGAAGCCGTCGCGCATGATGACAATGCGGTCGCCGAGCGTCATAGCTTCGACCTGGTCGTGCGTGACGTAGACGAACGTGGTGTCGATCTTCTCGCGCAGCTTGATGATCTCGGCGCGCATCTGGTTGCGGAGCTTCGCATCAAGGTTCGACAGCGGCTCGTCCATCAAAAAGACCTTCGGGCTTCTGACGATGGCGCGGCCGATGGCCACACGCTGCCGCTGGCCGCCGGAAAGCGCCTTCGGCTTACGGTCGAGATACTGCGTGATATCGAGAATCTCGGCAGCTTCTTTGACCTTGCGGTCGATCTCTGCCTTTGGAACCTTCTTGAGCTTCAGCGAGAACGCCATGTTGTCGTACACCGTCATGTGCGGGTACAGCGCGTAGTTCTGGAAGACCATCGCGATATCGCGGTCCTTGGGCGCCACGTCGTTGACGAGCTTACCGTCGATGTAGAGCTCGCCCTCAGTGATCTCCTCGAGACCTGCGATCATGCGCAGCGTCGTCGATTTGCCGCAGCCGGACGGGCCGACGAGAACGATAAATTCCTTGTCCGCGATGTCGAGGTTGAATTCCTGCACCGCGACAACGCCCTTGTCGGTAATCTGAAGGTTCGCTTTTTCCTTGACAGGCTCGTCGTCCTTCTTCTTTTTGTTCTTCTTTTTCTCTTCTCCGCTTACAAACGGATAGATTTTCTTGACGTTTACCAATCTGACTTCTGCCATAGTTTCTGACTCTGACTGCGCTGCCTCCGCAATGCGCACTCTCACGAACGCCGGGCTTGGCGAACGTATTACGGCATGTCTCCACAATGCCGCACCGGGAGTCTCCCGGAGTTTGGTTTTACCCTCCTTTTTTGTTGTCAAGCTGCCAAGAATGTGGATTTGGAATCAGCCCGACCAGAATATATGTATTGTACCACAGACACAGAGGAAAATGGAATGTGATTTCCGACAAAATCTCCTTTCTTTTTTGCAGCATTCCGCCGAAGACTTCCGCTTGCAAGTCGCCGCCGGGGCTGATAGAATAGACAAAAAGGAGGCGGGACGATGAAAAACACCTCGCTTTGCTACCTGGAGCGCGGGGGTCAGTATCTGATGCTGCACCGCGTCAAAAAAGAGAACGATGAAAATCATGACAAGTGGATCGGCGTGGGCGGAAAATTCGAGCCCGGCGAGAGCCCGGAGGACTGCGTCTGCCGCGAGGTACGGGAGGAAACGGGGCTGGAGCTTACGGACTATCGCTACTGCGGCATTGTCACATTCGTAAACGGCGACTGGACCGAGTACATGCACCTGTTCCACGCGACGGGTTTTGAAGGACAGCTCCGCGAGTGTGACGAGGGCGTTCTGGAGTGGATCGACAAGAAAAAGCTTTATGATCTTCAGCAGTGGGAGGGGGATAAAATCTTCCTGCGGCTGATGGATATGCGCGTGCCGTTTTTTTCTTTAAAGCTCGTCTACGAGGGCGATGCGCTCACTGCCGCCGTTTTGAACGGAGAAAGGATACGATAAATGGAACCAATTTTGATCAGCGCCTGCCTTCTTGGCGCGGCCTGCCGCTATGACGGCGGAAGCAAGCCCGTTTTGTCCGTCGAGGCGCTCATGGGGCGCTATCAGCTCGTGCCCGTCTGTCCCGAACAGCTGGGAGGCCTCCCCACCCCGCGCGAGCCATCCGAGCGGCAGGGAGACCTTGTCGTCATGAAGTCCGGCGCTGATGTGACTGCGCAGTACCAGAGAGGCGCGGAGCAGGCGCTGCACTTGGCGCGCGTGTTCGGCTGTAAAAAGGCCGTCTTGAAAGAGCGAAGCCCCAGCTGCGGCTCCGGCGAAATTTACGACGGGACATTTTCCGGCAAGCTCACCCCCGGCGACGGTGTGACCGCGGCGCTTTTCAAGAAAAACGGCATCGAGGTCTTCGGCGAGAGCGACATCGAAACGCTTTTAGAGCAGGCCGAGGAACCGGAGCCATCCCTGTTTTGAGTCGCTTCCGGAATGTTCGTAGGGGCGGACGACCCTGTCCGCCCAAGGGAAGTTGCGAATTCGCCGAAAGTTTCCGTAAAAACCGGATTTTCTGCGGGCGGGCAGAGCCGCCCGCCCCTACAAGCGCTGCGGCGAAGCCAAGTTGCTCCTTAAGAACTTAATAATCCTTAATTCTGGGCGAAAAGACTTCCGATTTCGGAAAAACGTGTTAAAATGGCCGTAAACCTTACAAGGAGGAACAACGATGCAACGAAGAATTTGGGCCCTGCTGCTGTGCGGCGTACTGCTGCTCGGCGTGCTTGCGGGCTGCGGCAAGAAAAATGACACGGGCGACACGTCCGGCGACAAGACGGTGAACGGCACGGAGACGAAAAACGACGCCGATTCCCAACTGACCGCAAAATACGTCTATCAGGCGCAGTATCTCGAGCTGCCCGTGAAGACAAGCTACATTGACGACAGCGCCGTCAGCGGCGACACGCTCTTTTTCTACGCGCAGGTGCAGGATGAGAGCTACGCCGCAGCGAACAGCGACACGCCGGCCGAAGGGCCGGCCTACTACCCCACCGTCGGCAAGCTGCTGACCTACGGCCTCGACACGCAGGCCGTCGGCGAGACGGACTATGCGGCAAGCAACGACGAAAATTCGAGCACGAACGTCATGGCCCTCTGCGCCGCGCAGGACGGCGGCGTCTGGCTGCTGGAGCAGACATATACATATGCGGCTCCGGAGACCTCTGCGGACAACGAGACCGCCGCGGAGGCGACGGAGGGCAGTGCAGACGATTACGGCGACACCCCCTCTGAGAGTCAGGCCAGCTATCGCCTGCTCCGCTTCGACGCGGACGGCA
>OLGA01000740.1_pt1 | contig 27433 bp, 17 predicted proteins | sample 1604881 | NCBI WGS metagenome assembly OLGA01 (sample SAMEA3888896, study PRJEB22519) | human gut metagenome | biome: human gut; feature: human-associated habitat; material: faeces | place: Denmark | collected 2009 | reverse complement strand
TGGGCAGGTTGGATACGCGTTACTCACCCGTGCGCCGGTCGACGCCCATCAAAAGCAAGCTTTCGATGTCGTTTCCCCTCGACTTGCATGTGTTAAGCCTGTAGCTAGCGTTCATCCTGAGCCAGGATCAAACTCTCCACTGTAAAAATATTTTCTATTTACTAATACCCTATATATAATATAAGGTGTAGCGAATTGTCTCTGTGTTCAAGATGAGTATCCTTATTATCGAAGCAAATTGACTGGTTTTCTTTTTACCCAAACATCTCTGTTATTAATAACTTCAATGCTTGCTTCTTGTACTACTTCTCTGTCTTTATGTAAATCTTTTTCAAAGAACTCTTTCTTTTTACTCTCAACTATTTACAACTATCTTAGCGTTTGCTTTAGATGTCGTTCGTTCTTGAAAGCGGATGCAAAGGTATAGCTTTTTTTGATACCATGCAAGACTTTAGCAAAGAAAAATGCAATATTTATGCGGTTTTTAACACTTGTTTACACATTGCACCGCCTTTTGTGGGCGCACACATTGTTTTTATTACGCGCGAGCGTGAAGGTGAAAAGGGGCAAACACAGATAGCAGATAGGACGCAGATGCACTCTTAAAGTAGGACGGTGGTCTCCGTGCCCCGTCCTCCAGCAAGAAGTGAGGGTATTCACTCCCCTCTCCAGCGGGGAGAGGTTGGGGGTGGGGCTGTTTAATTTGGGTGCTGGAGGACGGGGCACGGAGACCACCGTCCTACTTTGATTTGACTCGCCTTTCACAAGAAGGCTTCGTTCTTCACGCTTCATTTAACCACACCATCGTCCTACTTTGATTTGACTCGCCCATCACAAAAGCTCTTCGTTCTTCACGCTTCACTTAACTACGCCACCGTCCTACTATGGTTTGCAGGACTATTCACTCCCCTCTTCCACGGGGACCCTGTACTATTTTGTGGGGGATGCCTACTTATCACAAGAAAAATGCGCTGGGGTATAAAATATTTTTACAAAATGGGTTGGTTTTTCATTTTTTATCACGACCTTTGCAGTGTTATCACGAATAAAGAATAAGAAGCAACGATATGCGAAAAGATGTTTTTATAGTTACGCTTACGGCCTTGATGTTTTCGGCCTCAACATGGGCGCAAAAAATTGCTCCACGCTGCAGAACCTGTGGCAGAAAACTTACTGAGTGCCAGTATAAAGGGCATCATCCCAATAAAAATAGCAGTCCCCATAAGAACAATAAGCCCGCTAAGGCTCGCCCCCAGCGACATAGCGACAACTCGTCGGCATTAAGGACCATTAGGTTTGCTGATGGCATTTATTCAGGCGTAAATGTTGATGGTGTGCGCCAAGGCTATGGCACCTTTAAATATAATAACGGCGATGTTTACACTGGAGTTTGGGCGAACAATAAGCGTGATGGTTATGGAACGTGCAAATATAAAAATGGCGACACATACGAGGGCTATTGGAAGAACGACACCTGTCAGGATGGCACTTTAACCTATGCCAACGGTGACGAATATAAGGGTAGATGGAAAAAAGGCAAAATAAATGGTTGGGGTAAATATCACAAGGCCGATGGTAGCACATATGAAGGCAAATTTAAAGATAGCAAGAAAGATGGTGGTGGTCTTCTTATAACAGCTACTGGCGATACTATTGCTGGCGAGTTTAGAAACGACAAAGCGCATGGCTATCACTATATACGCTTCAAAAGTGGTATGCGTTCTATGTGCATGCATAAAGACGATATTCCAAATGGCTTTTGCTTTACAGAGTCTACCGATGGCAATCTTTACTATCAATACCAGAAAGACGGAAAATTTGATGGGCCAGTCATTATCATTAAGCCCGACAAAACGATTTGTGGAATGATATATAGTAATGACAAACTTATCGACAGTAATTCACATAAAATAATAGATAAGAAACAGGTTTATTATGATTTAAAGGAGCCCGACCTCAGTTACATTCGTACAAAACCGGCAGATACACATTTTGGAGAGATTATCTACTCTGATGGCACCGTTTATATAGGCGACCTTCGAGAAGGTCAGCCTTACGGTTTCGGTATTATGGTTTATGCAAATAGAAATGCCTATATAGGTACCTTTGAAAATGGGCTTGCCGAAGGACAGGGCGCTTCTGTTAACTTTAATAACGGAGGCTGCTATCATGGGCAATGGCACAACCACAAGTTAAACGGCATTGTCACATCGGTTATTGGTAAAGATGGTTCAACATATCACAATGTGTATAAAAATGGTACGTATGAAGGAATTGCACCCGCTCTATAATCCCCATAAATATCATTGATAAAAGCGATACAGATGTCTCTGTTGTGAGACGCCTGTATCGCTTTTTGTTTACGCTTTGGGCTGAAACGATAGAGAAGTTGACAACACATTAAACATTATATTAGTTTGGCTCGACGCCTACGGCCAAAATATGGGCACGAAGACACTTATTTGGGTGCTGGAGGACGGGGCACGGAGACCACCGTCCTACTGAGATTTGCAAGACTAACTATAGTAGAACAGGGTCTCCGTGCCCTGTTCTCCAGCAAGAAGTGAGGGTATTCACTCCCCTCTCCAGCGGGGAGGGGTTGGGGGTGGGGCTGTTTATTTTGGGTGCTGGAGGACGGGGCGCGGAGACCACCGTCCTACTGAGATTTGCTAAACTAACTATAGTAGAACAGGGTCTCCGTGCCCGGTTCTCCAGCAAGAAGTGAAGGTATTCACTCCCCTCTCCAGCGGGGAGGGGTTGGGGTGGGGCTGTTTATTTTGGGTGCTGGAGTACAGGGCACGGAGACCCTGTACTACTATGTTTGGGGCAGTGAGAATTGGCGCGAGGTGGTTCTGTATATTTATTCATTTTCTTGCATAAATATACAGTATGGAGAGTAGATTGTGAAACCCATCAAATTACAGTCTGAAAGCATGGGTTTTAGGCTGTAAAACCAAGGGTTTCAGGACGCAAAACCATGGGTTTTAGGAGGTGAAACCCATGCTTTTGCAAACGAGAAGTATCAACTTTGAAAAGTAAAAGTATTTACCCTGTTTTAAATTACAATCTATTACTATTTTAACAGACGTTTTGTAAATATTTGTAAACACCTGTTTTCATCTTCTTCCCTACCTTTTTGTATATTTATGCAGTTTAACGTTTTGCTTGCCTCACCCAGCCTTAATCATGAAGAGAGTTTTGGCTTTTCATTTTTCGTTGGCAGTCTTGTTTTTAAATATTCACATTGTTATTTTTGCTGTTAATTATAATTGCACTACCTTTGCATAAAGTAGGCTGCACCTCGGCAAAATCTTCAAGCAAGCTTGAGATTATGCGCTCGGTTGGCACTACCTTTGCATAAAGATAAAGATAAAAATATATAAGAAAAATCACGAAGACGAAAAACGGAACAGGAAGATGGATATTCAGCACATCAGAGAGATATATGGCAGTGTGCCCCAGTGTGCGGCGCTATGTAAAGGCTTAGCCGACGCGCAGATAAAAACCTTTTACCTACGAGGTTTGTTAGCATCGTCGGCTCCCCTCTTTTTCTCATCGTTGGCCTTACGGCATGGCGGCCTCATCGTCTTCGTGCTACAAGATGCCGACGAGGCGGGCTATTTCTACCACGACCTCACCCAGATAATGGGCACTGGCGACGTGCTCTTCTACCCCTCATCATACCGCCGAGCCGTGAAATATGGTCAGCGCGATGCTGCCAACGAGATACTTCGCACCGAGGTGCTGAGCCGCCTGTCGCAGCGCAGCAAGAAGGCAGAAGAGGGAGCCCTCTTTATCGTGACGTGCCCCGAGGCACTGAGCGAACTTGTCGTGTCGAAGCAGCGCCTTGACGAGCGCACGTTGAGCCTTCAGGTAGGTCAGACGGTAGACATCGTTGAAGCCGAGAACACCTTGCTATCATTTGGTTTTCAGCGTGTTGATTATGTTTATGAGCCAGGGCAGTTTGCGGCTCGTGGCAGCATATTAGATGTATATTCGTACAGTTCGGAGTGGCCCTACCGCATCGACTTTTTCGGCGACGAGATTGACACCATTCGCACCTTCACGGTAGAAGATCAGCTATCAAAAGAGAAGAAGACAAAGATAGAGATTGTGCCCGAGCTATCGACGATGGCCGAAGAGAAGATGCCGCTAACCAGTTTTCTACCTTCCGACGCCCTTATCGCCGTTAAAGACCTGTCGTATGTGTGCGACACCATTGCCCGCATCTACGACGAAGGCTTCACCCAACAAGCCCTTGCCGAGCGTCTTGAGGGTGCCACCGAGATGGAACAAAAAGCCATCATGCAGGCCATGAGCAGAGACAGCCAACTGGTGAGCGGCACCCATTTTAAAGAAGGCATTGCCGCCTTCCGCCGCATCGAGTTTGGCCATCAGCCCCTTGGCACGCCCCAGCTCACCCTCTCGTTCGACATCACCCCTCAGCCCCTATTCCACAAAAATTTCGACCTGCTCACCCGCTCCTTGGCCGACTATGTGCTGATGGGCTACAAGCTATACATCTTGGCCGATAGCGAGAAGCAAACCCGCCGTTTGCGCGACATCTTCGACTCGGACGAGGTGAAGACCAAAGGCGAAGATCTGCCCTTCACCCCCATCAACCACACCTTGCACGAAGGCTTTGCCGACAACACCGTGAAGGCATGCTTCTTCACTGACCACCAGATATTTGACCGTTTCCATAAATACAGTTTGCGCAGCGACACCGCCCGTGCTGGCAAGATGGCGCTCACGATGAAAGAGCTGCAAGAGATGGAGCCTGGCGACTTTATCGTACACGTCGACTTCGGCATCGGAAAGTTTGGTGGCTTGGTGCGCGTGCCCGTGGGCGACTCGTATCAAGAGGTGATACGCATCATCTATCAGCACGGCGACATTGTTGACGTAAGCATACACTCGCTCTACAAAATCAGCAAATATCGCAGCAGTACGGCTGGCGAGGCTCCACGCCTCAGCACCTTGGGCACAGGCGCCTGGGAACGTCTGAAAGAAAAGGCCAAGAAGAAGATTAAAGACATAGCCCGCGACCTGATACGCCTGTATGCCAAGCGCCGACACGAGAAAGGCTATGCCTTCAGTGCCGACTCGTTTATGCAGCACGAGCTGGAGGCCAGTTTCTTATACGACGACACCCCCGACCAGCTAAAGGCCACACAAGAGGTGAAGGCCGACATGGAACAGGACAAGCCAATGGACCGCCTGGTGTGTGGCGACGTGGGGTTTGGCAAGACCGAGGTAGCCATTCGCGCTGCCTTCAAGGCGGCTTGCGACTCGAAACAGGTGGCCGTGCTGGTGCCCACCACCGTGCTGGCCTATCAACATTATCAAACATTTAAGTCGAGACTGAAAGGTTTTCCTGTACGGGTAGACTACCTATCGCGTGCTCGCACCGCCAAGCAAACCCGCGAGGTGCTGCAAGACCTAAAAGATGGCAAAGTAGACATCTTGGTGGGCACCCACAAACTAATAGGTAAGAGTGTGGTATGGAAAGACTTAGGACTGCTCATCATTGACGAAGAACAGAAGTTTGGCGTATCAACGAAAGAGAAGTTGCGCAAACTGAAAACCAATGTCGACACCCTCACCATGTCGGCCACACCCATTCCGCGCACCCTACAATTCTCGCTCATGGGCGCCCGCGATATGAGCATCATGCGCACTCCCCCACCCAACCGCTACCCCATACAAACCACCCTTTCTACCTTCAGCGGTGAGGTGATAGCCGATGCCATCAACTTTGAGATGAGCCGTAACGGCCAAGCCTACATTGTGTGCAGCCGCATAAACAACCTGCAAGAGATAGCCAACCTTATACATAAATATGTGCCCGACGTGCGCATTGCCATCGGACACGGACAGATGCCTCCCGACGAACTGGAGAAGATACTGGTGGGCTTCATGAATTATGATTATGACGTGCTGCTATCAACCACCATCGTTGAAAACGGCATCGACATCTCAAACGCCAACACCATCATCATTAACGATGCTCATAAGTTTGGCCTCTCAGACCTGCACCAGATGCGCGGACGTGTGGGACGCTCAAACCGCAAGGCTTTCTGCTATCTGCTGGCGCCCCCTAAGGCCGTGCTCTCGCCCGAAGCACGCCGCCGACTGGAAGCGCTGGAAACCTTCTCAGAACTGGGCAGCGGCTTCAACCTTGCCATGCAAGACCTCGACATACGCGGTGCTGGCAATCTGCTGGGCGCCGAGCAGAGTGGCTTTATGGAAGACCTGGGCTACGAAACCTATCAAAAGATTTTAAATCAGGCCGTTACCGAACTGAAGAACGACGAATTTGCCGACCTCTACCACGACGAGATGGCCGAGGGCCGACAGTTTACGGGTGACGAATTTGTAGAAGACTGTGCCGTAGAGAGCGACCTCGAGATGTATTTTCCTGACCAGTATGTGCCTGGCAGCAGCGAGCGTATGCTGCTTTACCGCGAGCTCGACAACATTAGCGACGACCGCGACCTCGACGCCTATCGCCAGCGTCTGGCCGACCGTTTCGGTCCCATCCCCCACGAGGGCGAAGAGTTGCTACAGGTGGTGCCACTGCGCCGACTGGGCAAACGCCTGGGCTGCGAAAAACTTATTTTAAAGCAAGGGCGCATGCAGATGCAGTTTGTGAGCAACCCCGACAGCCCCTACTATCACAGTGCCGCCTTCGACAAGGTGATACAATACATAGGCAGCCATCCGCGTCGCTGCAATCTGAAAGAAATTAAAGGTAAACGTGCCATGGTGGTGAGCGATATTGCCACCGTGGGCGAGGCAGTGAAGGTGCTGAGAGAGATAGATGGTGTAGTTAGTTGACGAGTTCTTTCTTAGGCAAGCGGCAAAGCTGATTAGTAATGGGCATCAGCATGCTGGTGGGCGGATTGGTAGGTAGAGTTATATCCAATTACCTACTGCATACAAAGGTCTGTTCTCCATCCATCCTTGATCTTGATATGGCATCATTGAAAGACGTAAACCTTTAAGATTAGGATGCTTACCTATAAATGTGCGCAACGATTTGGCATGAACATTCACTTCGGCCTTAACCTCTATCGGTACTACGTTACTTCCTTTTTGCACGATTAAATCAATCTCAACGCGCGAATCATTACTACTATAATAATATATAGGCAAGTCAGCCGTTATCAATTGTGTCAAGACAAACAACTCAGTAAATGCACCTTTATACTCTTTAAATAGTGTGTCGGCCACAATGACGCTTCCAGCAGGTGCATCTGACATCGCCCCCATTAATCCAATATCAAGAACGAAAAGTTTGAATACAGACATCTCTTCGTAGAATTTTAATGGTATGGAAGGTGTTGAGATTCGGTTTATCTGATAAATAAGCCCCGCATCCAAGAGCCATTGTATGGCAATTTCAAACTCAGAGGCTCTTGCCCCTTTCTTTAAAGCCCCAAAAATAAACTTCTTGTTTTCTTTGGCCAGCTGCGTAGGTATTGAGTCCCACACCATATTGATACGAGGCACTTCTTGAACAGGAGCGTGTTTAGAAAAATCTCTTCGATAATCAAATAGTATTTGCTTCTGAATATTGCGCACTTCCTCCAGATTTTTTGTCTCAACAAATTCGGCTACAGCGGCAGGCATACCTCCTACGTAATAATACTGACGCAGACAATTAATGAAACGCATGGATAGAGCATCAATAAGAGAGAAATCTTTTGTGGCAAGAATATCTACTAATGGTTGTTCACCAATAGCCAGAAGAAACTCATCGAAAGTCATTGGATACATCTTGATCATGTCAACCTTACCCACAGGAAACGATGTGTTATGATGAAGCGAAATGCCCAGTAAGGAGCCTGCTACAGCTACATGATATTGAGGTGCATCTTCACAAAAATACTTCAGAGAGTTTAACACTGTAGCATTTTCTTGTATCTCATCAAAGATTATAAGCGTGTTCTCTGGCTCAATATTTACATGCAGAATAGCTGAAAGAGAAAGCAATATTCTACTGATATCATAATCTTGCGAGAATATCTTTTCCAGCATTTTATTCTTGTCACAATTGACATACGCCATTTTCTCATAGTAATGCGAGCCAAACTCTCTTAGTATATACGTCTTACCAACCTGCCTTGCACCATTGACGATCAATGGCTTACGGTTCTTTTTGTTTTTCCATTCAATGAGTTTTGATAAAACATTTCTCTTCATATCTACATTTTTTTGCACGAGTATTCGCTATGTTGTTACATTTATTTGCACGAATATTCATAGCAAAGATACATTTATTTGCACGAATATTCACTATATTCTTACATTTATTTACACGAACCCATGCAATATTGAAGAATATTAACAATAGAGAAGGGCTAAACAAAATAAAAGCATCGTCAAAGAGGAGCGAACATACACAGTATTAACTAATTGTGTAATGTTCGCCCCTCTTTGACGACGCTTTCGTTTTTTTTCGTTTCTGCAAGCGCCTTCGCTTCGTTCAGCGCCAGCGGTGATATAGAATTTACTCTACTTCATCTAAACTCTTCTTAATCTCAGCATCGCTCACGGCATAGTTTTGCAGGTCGCCGTTGAGATAGCTGTCGTAGGCCGTCATATCAATCAGGCCATGACCTGAAAGACCGAAAAGAATAGTTTTCTTCTCGCCCGTGAGCTTACATTTCTTTGCCTCGCGTATGGTGGCAGCAATGGCGTGGCAGCTTTCGGGAGCAGGAATGATGCCCTCGGTGCGAGCGAAGAGCAAACCCGCCTCGAAACTTTCGAGCTGCGGAATATCAACACCGTGCATCATCTTATCTTTAATAAGCTGCGATACAATCATACCAGCGCCATGATAGCGCAAGCCACCCGCATGAATGTTGGCGGGCTTAAAGTCGTGACCCAGCGTAAACATAGGCAGCAAGGGGGTATAGCCCGCCTCATCGCCAAAGTCGTATTCAAACTTACCACGGGTGAGCTTGGGGCAGCTTTCAGGCTCGGCCGCAATAAACTCGGTTTTCTTACCCTCAAGAATGTTGTGACGCATGAAGGGGAAGGCCAAACCACCAAAGTTGCTACCGCCACCAAAGCAAGCAATCACCTGGTCGGGATATTCGCCAGTCATCTCCATCTGCTTTTCGGCCTCAAGACCTATCACCGTTTGGTGTAACGCTACATGGTTCATCACCGAACCCAACGTATATTTACAGTGGGGTGTGGTGGTGGCCAATTCAACAGCCTCAGAGATGGCGGTGCCCAACGAGCCCTGATGATTGGGGTCGCGGGTGATGATGTCTTTACCCGCGCGAGTAGACATTGAGGGCGAGCCCGTAACCTCGGCGCCAAAGGTGCGCATAATGCTGCAGCGATAGGGTTTCTGGCGCATTGAGATCTTTACCTGATATACGGCTGCCGACAGGCCATAAACGCTGGCGGCATAGCTAAGGGCGGCACCCCACTGTCCGGCACCCGTCTCGGTGGTAACATTGGTTATGCCCTCTTGCTTGCAGTAGTAGCACTGTGGTATGGCCGAATTGATTTTATGCGAGCCCAAGGGGTTTACGCTCTCGTTCTTAAAATAGATGTGTGCGGGTGTGTCGAGTACTTTCTCCAAGGCATAGGCACGCACCAAGGGGGTAGAACGGTAAAAGCGATACTTGTCTTGCACCTCTTCAGGAATATCAATCCATGCGTGCTCAACATCAAGCTCTTGGCGCGAACACTCTTTACTGAAGATGTGCGACAGGTCGTCGGCGTTCATCGGTTTGCGTGTGGCAGGGTTGAGAGGTGGCAAAGGTTTGGTAGGCATGTCGGCCTGTATGTTGTACCACTGTGTGGGGATCTGTTCTTCGTCGAGAAGATATTTCTTACGTTTACTCATCATAAAATATAGTTTTTAGTTGTGTTATTTTCTATTGTTTCGCCTATCTTCGACAAGCAAAACTTCAAGGTACAAAGTTAAAATAAAATTTCGTTTTGGCAAAATAAATAACCGATTATAAAACATAAAGGCAGAAAATAGGTACTAAATGCTATCAAAAACATATTTATATAAAAGATAATGTGTAATTTTGCACGACAATACTCGTATGAGATAAAACAACGATTAAAGAAACGATTAAAGAAACGCTGAAACAATGGTTATCATCATTACCGTTCTGGTTTATTTTCTGGCCCTCATCGGCTTCAGCCGCATCACGGGATATAAGGCCGACAACAACACCTTCTTTCGCGGAAACCGACAGTCGCCATGGTATATGGTGGCATTTGGCATGGTGGGCGCCTCAATATCGGGCATCACCTTTGTGTCGGTGCCAGGCATGGTGCTCACCTCAAACATGAGTTATCTGCAAACCTGCTTGGGCTTTATCCTGGGCTATTTTGTTGTAGCACTGGTGCTGCTACCCATTTATTATAAGAGTGGGCTCACCACCATATACACCTATCTGGGCACAAGGCTGGGTAAGCGGTCGTATAAAACGGGTGCCGCCTTTTTCTTATTATCAAAGTTGGCAGGGTCAGCGGTAAAGTTTTATGTGGTGTGCATGCTGCTGCAACGCTTTGTGCTCGACGCTGTAGGCATACCCTTCATAGTGAATGTTACAGTGATGGTGGCCCTCATCTGGCTATACACCCGCAAGGGAGGCATCAAAACCCTGGTGTGGACTGACACCTTTCAAACCCTGTGCATGTTTACGGCGCTGGTGCTCATTATAGGCCATGTTATGCAGATGCTGGGCATGACAACCAGCGAAGCCATAAGCATGGTATGGGCCGATAGCCACAGCCGCATCTTTGTGTTCGACGATTGGGTGTCGAAGCAAAACTTCTGGAAGCAGTTTATCAGTGGCATCTTTATCGTAATTGTGATGACGGGCCTTGACCAAGACATGATGCAGAAAAACCTAACCTGTAAGACGCTGCGCGAGGCACAAAAAGATATGTGCTGCTATGGGTTTGCCTTCGTTCCCGTAAACCTATTATTCTTGTTCTTGGGCGTGCTGCTCATCTATCTGGCACAGCACACAGGCACGCCGCTACCCACACGTGGCGACGAGCTGATGCCTATGTTTGCTGCCACAGGTGTGCTGGGGCAAACGGTGGTGGTGCTGTTCACCATTGGCGTGGTGGCAGCCTCGTTCTCCAGCGCCGACTCGGCCCTTACGGCCCTTACCACCTGCTTTTGTGTAGACATTTGCGCACAGAGCCACAACGAACAGTTGCGCAAACGGGCCCATCTGGGCATTGCCCTCGTGTTTGTGCTGTTTATCTTAGGCTTTAAGGTGGTAAACAGCACCAGCGTTATTGACGCCATCTACATTCTGTGCTCATACACCTATGGTCCGCTGCTGGGCCTGTTCGCCTACGGACTGTTTACGCGCCGCGCTGTGTCAGATGCCGCTGTGCCCTATATTGCTGTGGGGGCCCCTATCGTGTGTGGCCTGCTCGACTATGGCACACGCACATGGCTGGGCTACCAGTTTGGCTACGAACTGTTGCTATTGAACGGCTTCATTACCTTTGCTGGCTTGTGGATAACGGGAAAGCGGGGCGAAACGAGATGAAAGAATAGGGGAAATCCTACGCACGAGTAGGGATTTTAACCTTGCATGGATAAAAGAAAAGCCATACATTTGCAACAGAAACAAATAAAAACGATATAACTATGAAAACAATGAAATGGACCCAAAAGCTTACAGTAGCACTCTTCCTGGCGCTGTCGATGTTCACCTTTACCAGCTGCGATGACGATGAACCGTGGGACTACTACAACTACTACGAAGATTGGTATGACGACTATGACTGGTATCAGGACCCCTTCAACTATGGCAACAGCACACTGAACGCTGAAGCAGCCGCCCTGCGCGGATACTGGACAGGCATGATTGAATATCAATATTATGACCATGGCCAGCTGCAAGCCGAAACGATGTATGCCGACTTTGAGTTTGACCAATACGACTCGAATTCGCTGAACGGACGCGGACGTGAGACCGACTATGCTCCGGCCCTTGACGACTATGGCAACTATATATACGACAATGATGGCAACATGGTGTACGACTCGCAAGAACTGCGCTTTGCCTGGTATATCGACCCCAAGACGGGCGACATCAGCATCAAGTATGACAACTCGGGCTATGTGTTTACCACCGAATGGGATGGCGGCTTCTCGCTCAGCACCACCGACAAACGTTTCCATGGCGTGTTTAACAACTATGCACAGCGACAGATTATTAAGTTTGACCTGACACGCACCACGCTGGCAAAGCCTAACGTTGAATTTGGCGCCGACAGCACCGCTACAAGCACAGGCAAGACCTTTGGCACACGACAGGCCAGCATGACCTACACGTTTAAGGCTCCGATGAAACTGAGCAAACGATAATCCGACCCCAAGAAAGAAGGTAAGCGAATAAATAGGTAAGCAAATAAATATAAAGCAAGCGAATAAATAAAAAGAAAACGAGACGACTTGAAGGAGATACATCCTTTGGGTCGTCTCGTTTTTTGTTCTTTATACTTATAAGTTGATTATGCGGCAAACACGAAGGTGCGAAGAAGCCAATAGCTAATGATGCCACAAATATAACCCACAAAGGCTATCCATGTGATGTGCTTCATGTACCAACCGAAGGTGATACGCTCTAAACCCATCACCACCACGCCAGCAGCGCTACCAATGATAAGCATTGATCCACCCACACCAGCACAGTAGGCTAACAACTGCCAGAACACGCCATCAACAGCCATATCACCAGTGGGCGCCAGCGGATACATGCCCATACAGCCAGCCACAAGGGGCACATTATCAACAATGCTCGACAGCACACCAATAATGCCTGTTACCATATAGTGGTTGCCATCAAACACGGTGTTCAGGCCCTTGCCCAGCGAAGCCAGCACGCCAACCTCTGACAAGCACGACACAGCCATCAAGATACCTAAGAAGAACAAGATGGTGCTCATATCAACACGCGACAGCAGTTTGGTAACACGCTTCTGTGTGCCCTCAGCATCGCCAGCGCGATGTAGGTTACGGTAGAATATTTCGGTTGCTGTCCACAGCACGCCCAGCACCAACAAGATGCCTACAAACGGTGGCAGACCCGTAAGACCTTTGAAGACGGGCACAAACATCAAGCCACCTACGCCCAAGACAAACACCATCTTACGTTGTGTGGCGGTGAAGTCGCCAGCATCAACAGCACCCTCGTTTTGGTTGGGCATATCAAGGTCGCCTTTAAGCATAAACTGCAAAATAAAGGCAGGAATAACCATTGAAACGATTGAGGGAACAAGTATCTCAGTAATAACGCCCAGCGCCGTAATGAGGCCCTTATTCCACAACATAATGGTGGTAACATCGCCTATGGGCGAGAAGGCGCCACCCGAGTTGGCAGCAATAATCACTAACGAAGCATAGATGATGCGGTCGGCATGGTTGCTGACGAGTTTGCGCAATATCATAATCATCACGATGCTGGTAGTGAGGTTGTCGAGAATGGCCGACAGGATGAAGGTCATAAAGGCGATGCGCCATAACAACGCCCGCTTCGACTTCGTTTTCATCACACCTCGCACCCAGTTGAAGCCGCCGTTCTGGTCAACAATCTCGACAATGGTCATGGCTCCCATCAAGAAGAACAGGGTAGTAGAGGTGTCGCCCAGGTGCTCTTGCACAATCGTCGTCACCTTATCCAGCACCGCATTAGCGCCCGTGGCCTCGGCTGCCGAAGCCATAAAGTCGGGATGCATGAGTTGAAGAAACTGCGTGGGGTCGAACATATACAGGGTCCAACACGCCACAAACATCAGCAACGCTACGGCTGCTTTGTTCACTTTTGTAAGACTCTCCATGGCTATGCAAAGATAGCCAAAGACGAAAGCAATAACAATACAAATGGTTAAAGTACTCATCGTTCTGCTATTTTCTTGTTTTTGTTCTGATTAATAATTATTCGTTTATTGGAGTAGATGTTAGCTTACAGTTTCTTTATCACCAGTTCCATCTGTTCACCCAAACCGATGGTATAGCCTTGCGAGAGGTAAACCACGCGGTTGAAGGTGTCGGAGATGAAGAAGATGGGCGACAAGTTGGGGTGCGACAGATTCATGTTAGCAGCTATCTGCTTACGAATGGCACCACCCTTGTCAATGCCAAAGATGATGTTCTTGGGCAGGCCCTCAAACTCGGCGGGCTTAAACTTAGCAGCAGCGGCCTCGTCTTCGAAGAGCAGCAGCAAGGGGCGGTTCCACTTATCAAAAGCGCTGGCCACCTTAGCAATATCTTTCAGCGCATGGTTGGTAGGCTCCTGCCCTACCCCTATCAGGCCCGTGATAAAGTAGCCACGTCCTGTTTGCGACAAGATGTTCACAGTGCTACCATCCATCTTTTGGAAGGTCGACTCAGAGTCGAAATTGCCAATCACCGTCACAGCGGTGGTTGATGTACGCAGTAGCATGGGCAAAGTAGTGGTCTTACCAGCCTCAACGGTAAACATCTGCATAGCCGACATTACACCGCCATCAGCCAGACGTGTGCCTGTAACAAGGATATATTGTCCGGCATCGAGCGACACGCCATCGCGGAAGGTGTTAGCCCATGTCACCTCGCCACTGTCGTCATACTCGAGCAATGCGGTGGTGCCATCAGCATTAACACGAGCCAATGAAAAATGGCTGTAATACTTGGGGTTATCAATCACGCCATTGTCGGTATAGGTCAGTTTCAGGGTGCCTGTGGCCGCCATTTGCGCTTTTTGTCCGAAGAGCACGTCAACCCACTGCCCTTCTTTACGATATTGCGTTTTCTTGGTTACAGCATCAACACGAGCCTCGATGCCCAAGCTGCGAGCTACATCGACAAAGAAAATCTTACGCGAACGGTTATCGGTAAGACGCGACTGCCATACGCCAATAGGCGTTTGGGCAATGGCTAACGCTTTGGTGTCGGGGTTCAGGCGCACGTTTTTCTCTACCCATTGGGCCAGTGCGTCGGGGTTCTGACGGAAGCGGTCGGCATCGGCCTTGCTAAAGGCTTTTTGGAAGAAGTGTTTGAAGGGATGAATAATCATCTCGTCTTCAACACGGGGGCAGAGCTGCGCGCTTTCGGCCAACATATTGTCGTCAAGAATATCCATCGGCATATCACGCAAGTCTTTGGGGCGAAGCGTCTTCAGCAAAGCGATGGCGCGGTCGAGGTTTGCCTTGTTCTTAACCAAGAACTGAAGGATAACGGCATGATTGCCACTCGAAGCCACCAAGAGCGGAGCCACCTCGTCGGCAGGAAGGCCATTGGCATCACATGCCTTACGCGCTGTTTCAGGCGTATAGAAGGTGGCGAGGTAAGCATGGCGTATCGAGTCTTCGTAAGCCAAACGCACATCATTAGCCGCCTTTTGAGCGGGCGTTACCTCAGGCAAATTAGGTTTGCCCACAGGTGGAACAATGTCGAAGGTATCGCACTGGGCGTAAGCCTGTGTAGCATCGTGGTCGAGGTGCACGGTGAGCTCACGATCTTTGCCAAACGACACTTTGCCAAAGCCATACTTGCCGTTCTTTGAGGCCCACACCATCATATCGCCCTTACCTGCCGATAAGAAGGTGCTACCATCGGCACCCGTATATTTGGTTACCACGGTGCAATATTCGGCATAATTGTATATTTTAAAGTCAACGCGAGCGCCCTCAACAGGTTTACCAGCGGCATCAACAACACGGAAGTCGGCACGAGCCGTCTCGCCATAATTGCCTATGAGGTTAATCTCAGTATAGTTTGCCGTGCGAAGCATCACCTCTTCAGGACCATTATAGTCGCCAAAAGCTTTGGTGTGCATCAGCAAGGCACGCGAAGCAGGAGCATTAAACCAGCCCAGGTTCAAGACCGCCTCTGGCTCACAGGCTCCCAAAAAGTACCATGTGCCATCGGCCCAAGCCTCTACCCAAGCGTGGTTATCGTCGGTATGTGCCCAGCGCGGGGTGTACACCTGTCGGGCAGGAATGCCTACGGCACGCAAGGCAGCTACGGTAAAGGTGCTCTGCTCGCCACAACGACCATAAGCCGAACGCACTGTTGACAGCGGTGCCGATGTGCGACCATCAGAAGGCTGATACGACACCTTTTCATGGCACCAGTGGTTTACCTCAAGAATGGCATCATACATATTTTTACCTTGTACACGCTGGCGCAGCTCTTTGTAGAAATCCATGCGCGAATTGTCAAGGTTCTCGTTGTTAATGCGGATGGGCAACACGAAATGGCGGAACAGCAGTTCGGGCACCTTTTCGCCCCACGCCATCTCATTGCGGGCCGCAAAACTGCTGCGCACATTCTGAAGGAAGAAGGCGGTGGTGTAGTCGGTGACATCGGCCAGCGGCATATAAGCATACAAGAACTGCAAGGCTTCGCGCTCTTGGGCAGTGGCCTTCAGCCCCTTCGTATTAAAAAATTGTTTGCCTATAAAAGAGATACGGCTGTTGAAGGTATCGTCCACTTTTTTACGATACGTAGCATCGGTAATAAAATGATTAGCATCAGATGCTGAAGAAGATACTGTTGACGAAGCCAAAGCTGACGAAGCCAAAGCTGACGAAGCCAAAGCCGTTTCTGAAACGCTACTGCCCCAATGGGTGTTCATAGCCACGGTGCCTGAAACAGGCAGAGCCATCAGCAGCAAAGCAGAATAAAATGTTTTTCTTTTGATCATAGTAGCTTGTAAGTTATTGTTCGTAAGTAAGTAATTGTTTGTTGATTGCGTTATGTGTTTGATGAATTCAAGTTTCGCATGAGAGCCCAGCAAACGTTGTTAGGTTCATGCGAAACTCGAGAAATGGGGCTATTGTTTTAGAAGTCCCATAAGATAGGAGAGAAGCTTTTCTCTACCTTTTCCTCAATATCGTCGGGCAGATTGCAGAAGAAGTCGATGCCAGTAAGTTTTTCCAATTCAGCAATCGACATAGCGTTCTGTCGCAAATTATAGTTTGAAGGAACATACGAGCTCAGGTGTTCGGTCCAAAAGCCAAAGGCGCTATAACCACTCTGAGTTTTTCTCAGCACAGCCATAAAGAAATACTTGGGCACAATCATCTGGTTCTTTAGTTTCTTCAACACCTGCCCCTCCTGAATGGTACCACCTTTGCACACAAACAGCGTATCGTTGGCGCCAAGGCGTTTAGCAAGTTTCTGTACCTTGCCCTCCATCAGTAGCCACAAGCCCGTGTGCGAATTGTCTTTATCGTCGAAACCGTTAAACTGCGGATACTGCGGCTGCATATTGGTGAGATAGTTGGTTTGACGATTGGCATCGTAAGAGAAGGTGCGCTCTGTTTGCGGTAAGATGTGGCCGTGCTGAAAGCCCGAGCCTCGCATATAATCGTCAATGCGATACTGTGAAGGCAGATCGTCGTCGGCAGGATAGGTGAGGCCTATCACACGATTATGCGAACCACCATAGCCTCGGTGCAAGCGATAGCAAGAACAAAGTTGCGACTTTTTATTCGTGTCCCAAATGGTGCAGAAGTTAATGCCGTCGGCATCGAAGGTATAGTTTTTGCCAGCATACGAGTATTGGTTAGCCGTACCTGAAAGCGTATGCACAATAACATAATAGTTGGCAGCGGGTTTCTTGATATTCGGAAACTCCATACGCTGTGCAGCCTTTAGCGACGTTTTATTTGTATTGTAGCCACTGGCGGGGTTTTGGTTTTCGTTCTTCGCTACGGAAGATCCCGAGCCTGAACCTTCACCATTATCACCACCCCCATCACTACCACAGGCCGCAAACGACAGTACCATTAAAAGCAATACTGCCCAATGTGCCCATATCATAAAACGATGTTTCATATTGATGTTCATTAGAAAGAAATAAAATATAAATAAGAGAAAGTCGTCACTTTACTTCACTTGCCTTATGTTAGCACACAAGTGGCCGTATGTGACGAAGCGTTAGAATAAAAAAAGAAAGTGTGTTCCCGCGTATATGCAACTACGCCAGAACACACTTTCCCAAAATATAAGTTCGCTCACTCTTTATTGCTCATTCTGCCTTGGCATCGCTACAGCCGATGCACGTGCTTGCCAACGTTCAGACGTCAATTAAAAAGAGTAGTGGTAGATATATGCTGTATTACTTGCGAATCTTACCGAAGCGGCTCATGAACTTGTCTACGCGACCAGCAGTGTCAACCAGCTTGCTCTTACCAGTATAGAAGGGGTGAGAGGTGCTAGAGATTTCGACTTTTACCACAGGGTAAGTTTCGCCTTCAAATTCTACTGTATCTGTAGTCTTGCATGTAGATTTTGTAAGGAACATATCGCCGTTGGACATATCCTTAAATACGACGGGGCGATAGTTTTCGGGATGGATACCTTTTTTCATTTTGTTTATTCTTATTGTTAATTTAATATATAATTATCTGTTCTTATGGTGTTGTGCCAATCACTTTTCAACATATAGTTTCAACACATTATTATGTATTATGTTCAGCACATTACACTTTTCGGACTGCAAAGTTAGATAAAAACATTCATGTGGCCAAATTTTTGAAAGACAATTACATCACAAGAAGTAAAAAAGAGGCTAAAACACAGAAAACCGCCTTGCTATCAGCCATAATGGCTTGTATAGCAAGGCGGTTTATCTTGTTAACTGATGGCCATCGATGAACAAGAGCCATCATTTATGCATCGTATAAATAGATGCAGAAAGAAGCTTTTTTACTTGATGATAACAGTGCTACCGAAGGTAACCTTGAAGTCGTCGATAAGAGCGTTGCTGGCAGCGTTCTTCGGAACCATGATAACGAAGCAGTAAAGACCATCCTCAGTTATCTTCAGTGTCTGTTTCACTTCCTTCCACTCGGTGTTGGGAATATCGTTTACATAATCGCCATAGTTATAATTTTTGTCAGCGACATTGTCTACAACCTTCACCATACCAGGGCGTACAGCTGTAGTGCCTGCAGTACCCTTAACGTAGAAAGTAACGGTGTATTCGCCAGCCTTCAAAGCAATTTCCTTATAACCGATACGCTTGTTGGCAGAAGCCACGTGGGTAACCTCAACAGCGTACTTGCCACTGTGAGCATCTGTGCTCTGTTTCAAGGTAGCATTGCCAGCAGTAGAAGCTGTAGCCCAGTTGTTAGGCTGACCGTTTACCCAAGCCTCAAAGTTGCCGTTAGGAGTGGTGAGGTCGCCAACAGTTTCATCAGGAGCGGGCGCTTCGCCTTCGCCAGTGATAGAGATAATCTTGCTGTTTTTATCAACCTGTTTGGTACCCATATATGTAGTCAGTTTACCGCAGATTACTACGACCTGACCTACCTTAAGATCGGTGAGCGCCTTGAAATCAGCACCATTTAAGCCCAAGCCAGCATAAACCTGCAGTTCCTGGCCCGACTTCTCGTCAACGATGTTATAGTTGATGTTCTTGTATTGTGCATTATATTTCACAACCTTCGAAATCTTACCCTTGATGTAAACATCAGTAGTAGCATCACCATTATCGGTGATATACTTCAGAGCAGCGTCAACGTTGAAGGGATCGTCAGCGGTACCCTTGCCTTGCGGATTTGCCGAAGGAGTATCGGGAGTTACAGGTGTATCGGGTACAGTAACGTTTGCCTTGCCTGCCAACACTTTGAGGGTCTTCACCTCCCATGTTGACGACTGGGTATCAGAGCAAGTGTGACGCAATGCAATCACAACCTTTTTGCCCATAAACTCGGCAGGAATATTGGCAGCATTTGTTACGAATACGAATTCCTTTGTGCTGGCATCATTAAGGCCATCGGTGTTATAGGGCAGCTGTTTCCATGTGGTAGTTTTCACATCGCCAGTAAAGTTGTCAGTGATGAGCAATGAGTTGTTTGTATTAATATCAGCTCTCTCATACTTCAGAGCCTGATTAAGCTCTACATGAGCCTCGGTAGCTTTGGTAAGGTCAACCTCGGGGCTAACGAGATAGGTTACGCCAGCCTTGTTGCTCTTGGTATCAGCGCCGTCCCACTTGTCAAAGCCAGTGATGCATGCGCTTGAGTAGTTAATCTTCCACTGAATAGAGCCGTCGCCCTCAGCAGACATCGACTTAAACTTGCCAAGTGAAGAGGTGAAGTCGGCATCAAGGAATGTGCCTTCGGGCAATATTGAGCCACCACCTTCAGTACCGCCTGTAGGCAGGCCATAAGGAGCTGGAACGTCCTCGCAACTGGTGAATGTGAATGCTGCCATCATGAAGGCAAGCATTGAATACATTATCTTTTTCATATAAATGATATATTTTTTTACTGTGTAATGTAATATTAATAATTATGTGTATTTATAAGTAGCCAAAAGCCATGGTTTACTTGTTTTGTGCCTCAGAAAGCACCTCGATGTCAGAGTACTGACGCAGCAACAACTGAACAGTAGCATCGTATCTATCGCTCGACTTGTAGCAGGTGAGCACACCCGTTACATTCAGGTTTCCGCTGGGCAGAGGCATGGCAGCAAAGTCGGCATAGCAGCTGGTACGGATGCCAAACTCGTTAGTGGTATAGCCCTTGAACGAGCGCATCACGCCGAAGCCTGTTGTTTTTCCTTCATCCTCAGGGGCGAAGGTGGTCTTGCCGTCGGCCTTGTCGAACGAAACGTATGACGCTTTCACCAGGCGTCCTGCCATTGAGTAAACATAGTTTTGATCTTTCACCTTGCTTACATCAAATGTCTTCGGCTGAACCTTAGAGGCATCAGGAGCGCCCAACAGTTTGAAGCGGTTCTGCCAATCGTTACGAGCGATACGGCTGGGATAGGTCGACTTCTGTCCGCTGGCGCTGGTAGATGTATAGGGCACACCTATCTGGGGCTGTGAGCGATAAGCGCCAATATAGAGGCCACCGAGGTCGATCAATATTTCCTGACCAATCTGCAGCTGACCACACAGGCCACCCTGAGCAATACAGATGATGATGCCTGCTGAGCCATCGTCAACAGATATTTCGTTGTAGATATTACCCTCGATATCATGACCTGTTACTACACCCTTGATCTGCACTCCATCGGCAATACGCATCGTATCGTTGATATGGCTGTTCACCGTAGCGGGTGTGAGGTCATACATCTCTTTCAGTTTCGCTATCGACACCACATTGGTTTCCACCAAGTTGTTGTTTCCAAAAGCGGGAGTATCGCCGGTGGGGTCTTTCCAGTCATCATCCATGCACGATGTAGTGACCAGACCCAGTGCCAGTGTCATCAGAAACAGTTTCAGATATTTAATACTTTTCATTCTTTCTTTTCTTTTTTAGACATTATACGTCACGATAATAATATTATTTGTTCGTCACGAATATTTAGAACTTATACGTTACGTTCAGCATGCCGTTTGTGCCGTATGCATAGAACTTGAAGGGGTTCTTCGAGAACGAATAAGAACGTGCCTTGATATTATCGCTTTTTACACCCGAGTAGTCGCTACGGCTCTGCTCAAATCCGCCAGTTGTGATGTTGCGGTTGTTCAGAACGTTGGTGAGCGAGAGGTTAATAGACAGCATGCCGCGCTTGAGGTAGATGCTGCGGCCGATAGAGGCGTCAACCATAAAGCCACCCTTACCCTTGGTCTGCTTCAAAGCCGAGTCAAGAGGATTGCCATTAGCATCGAAGGTTTCTTCGCCAGCTTTTTGGCGGTTCTTCAATGTTGTAAGATAACGGTAGCAAGGCGAGTATGACAGGTATATGCGGTCATAGTAGTTGCAGTTCAGGTCAAGATACCATCCACTCTGGTGGTAGCTCAGTCCTACGCTGGCAGCTGTAAGCGGTGTACCGTTGTCGCGCATACCTTTATTATATATACGGTCATAGTTGCTGTTAGCATCTTCAGGGTCGCCATACATATCGCCGTGCATCACACCATCGATTGACTCCATGTAAGCCAACTTCGAGTTGTTGATAATCTTAGCATCGCTAATGGTACCAATCAGTTTCACGTCGAAAGCACTTGTAACCTTGATACGTGCGCCGAGCTCCAAGCCATAATATTCTTTATTTGTGCCTGTGAGCGATACATACGAGAACGAGTTAACGTCGTCGTAGAAGAAGTTCTGCCATTCAGTTACATTATCCAGACGGCTGTAGTAGCCATTCAGGTTCAAGTGTAACCAAGCGTTCTCATACTGGTAACCCAGCTCGGTGCTGAACACGCGCTCGTTCTTCAGGTCGTTCACAAAGTTGTTGTTTACCTCAGGAGCCTGGAAAGCGTTGCGAGCCTGCGGTGCACGATATTCGTATCCGATGCCAAAGGTGAGTGTGTTGCCACGACCCATATTCAGGCTTGAGCCAAACTTCAGGCCACCGTCAACAAAGTCGGCGCGTCCGCTCTTACCATACGAGTTGTCCTTAGCCAAGCCGTTGCGCATCTTACCATCGCGCTGCATTGAGGTATAGCCTACGCGGCCAGCCACGGTGTAGTGCAGAGGTCCGAAGTCTTCAGTATAGCTTCCCCACAACTTAGCGTTGTTTACCAACAGGTCGTAGTTGTAACCAAACTTATCGCCTTCTTTCACGATAGCGTTAGGATGGTTCAGGTCATACTGAACAGCATCGCTGGTGGGCGTGTTCTTATCGTTGATAGCGTAAGTGTTGATGTTTGTAAACTTAGTTGCACCCAGCAGGTCGTCCATGGTTTGATAGTGAGCGGCACGGTTGGTAGCAGCCACTACGCCCAGGTTATAGCTCTTCTTCTTGTCGATTTGCTTATTGAAGGTCGACGCGAAGGTAAGGTTTAGCTGGTCAACGTGCTTAGCCTGAATGTAATACATAGCATCTTTGCCAGCCGCGCTCACATTCTTGTTGGCAGCATACAAGCGATCCCAGTTAATCTGTCGGTTAGCCTTTGATGCTGTCCAGAAGTTGTACGAGTTCAACCAGTCGTTATAAGCCTGCGTGGTGATATAGTTTTCGTTGCTGTTATTCCAAACGTCATAATAGCTACTGGGCATATTTTTCCAGTAGTCAGGACGGGGGTTATCAGCATTGTTATAGTTCAGCTTCGTGTTCTTATACATACCGTATTTGCCGAACAGCGATGTGCTGAGCTTGGTATCATTATCAATTTTCCAGTCCCATGAGAAGATAGCACTCGGAGTATACTCGGTGGTGACACGCGAGTTGCGCTTCTTACCATTCTGGTAGCCCCAATAGGGGTTATAATATTTGTCATTGGCCAACCAGTAGCTCTCGTCGGTAGCGTTACCCTGAGCACCGCGCTCGGTAGGCGTACCCCAGGTAGCTAATGTTAACGAGTGTTCGCCACCATTAAACACCTTCTGCACGCCAAGATAATAAGACAGAGCGTTGTAGAAAGTGCCCTCTACATATCCTTCCTTAGCCCAACGGTAGGTAAGGTTTCCGGCAAAGGCCCATCCCTTGTCGTTCAGGCCTGTGTTGAAGGTGTACATACCGCGCAATGTATAGCTGCGGTTAGCACCGGCCAGCGACACGCGGTGTCCTACCGGCATGTTTGCGGGGCGGAAGTTGTAGTTGTTTGAACCTGCCATGCCAGACATAGCAAATCCGTTACTCTCAAATGGCAGTGCAAACTCAACGTTGCGTGTTTGTTGGTTCAAACCACCCACCATGGTAGAGAAGCGGAACTGTCCGCTTTCCATGTCGTTCATGGGCACACCGTTGATGTACACTTCATTGAACTTCTGATCGAAGGCGCGATAACGGAAGCGTACAGGTGAGAAAAGGTATCCCACACCGCTCGCATAAATGTTGTTGTTAGAGCCGATAACACTGACCGTCTGCGACTGGTCCTCATCGTCTCCAAGCTGCGCTTCAGTAAAAGTGAAAGCCGATTCGCTGATCTGCGGTGTTTGCACATTATTATTATCGGTCTGCGCAAATACAGCAGGAGCATAGCAAAGGGCTATCACGGCCAATTTTAGCTTGTTCTGCATTTTATTAGTGTTAATGTATTTTTCTAAAAATATTACTGAGGGTTTCTCCAAAAATGCAAAGTAACAAAAATAAATTGGATAACGAAAGTTTTTTTATGTTAAAATTCAATGAAAGTATTGACAATGTGATACTTTTCGCATTTAAAGGGGTCTACATGGTGATTTTTTGCTTTCAATCTGACATCTTTTTTCTTTTCCACCCCCTATCAGCATGGCTTTTTAGTGCCTTATTGTATGAAAAATGAATGAAAAAACGCTTAAAGGTATTGTTTTTACAAATAAAATTACGATATTTGCAGCATCTTTTGATTATATTGGCTTCATAGCTTCATATAGCATGGCCCTATGGCCTCACTAACATGGCCCTATGGCCTTATCTGAAAACAATTATTACAAAAAATTCAAATCATAGAGAAAAAGAACATTTTATGAAAAAGCTATTCACGGTTTTGGCCCTTCTGTGCCTTGTGCTTACAGGTAGCCAAGCGCAGAAAAAGTTTTCGGTTTACGGCGTTGCCTTCTACAACCAAGAAAACCTTTTCGACACTTGCCATGACGAAGGTAAGAACGACGTTGAGTTTCTGCCTACAGGTTCGTATCGTTGGAACGGAATGAAATATACCCACAAGTTGCGCAACATGTCGCGTGCGCTGGCCGAGCTTGGCACCGATGTGCTGCCTGGCGTGGGCTGTACCTTCATTGGCTTGAGCGAGGTTGAAAACCACAAGGTGCTCGACGCGCTGATTGCCCAAGAGCCTCTGGCCAAACGTGGATATAAATATGTGCACGTTGAAGGTCCCGACAAGCGTGGTATCGACTGTGCCTTGCTTTACAACCCCGCTCTCTTCACCGTGCGCGATGTAAAACTGGTGCCCTACGTTTACGACCTTGAGAAAGACAAGAACCGTGCCACCCGTGGCTTCCTTACCGTAAGCGGAACCTTGGCCGACGAGCATGTCACCGCTGTGGTATGCCACTGGCCCAGCCGTGGTGCCACCTCTTATTATCGTGAGTTGGCCGCCAAGCAGGTAAAAGCCTTGAAAGACTCGTTGCTGCGCGACGATCCCAACTGCAAGGTAATGGTGATGGGCGATATGAACGACGACCCCACCAACAAAAGTATGCATGACGTATTGCAGGCCAAGCCCGAAATTAGCCAGGTGGGCCCCGACGATATGTATAACCCCTGGTACAACATCTTGGCCAAAGAAGGTCGTGGCACCCTGGCCTACAACGGCTCATGGAACCTGTTCGACCAGATTGTAATGACACCCAACATGCTGAACCCCAAGGGCCAGAAAGACTTCTCTACCCTGAAATATTGGAAGAGCCACATCTTTACACGCCCATACCTTATACAGAACGAGGGCAAATATAAGGGCACGCCCAAGCGTACCACCGCTGGTGGCGTATGGCTCGACGGCTATTCTGACCACCTCCCCGTGGTGGTATATCTTGTAAAAGAACAGAAGTGAGCCACAGCCCCATCCATCCCTTAGCCCCTGTGGGCATACCCATTGAGCGGCACCCCTTCGAGCCTTTCTTGCCGGACGGGTGCCGCCTGCTCATGTTAGGTAGCTTTCCGCCAGCCGAGAAGCGGTGGGCCATGCGCTTTTATTACCCCAACTTTACCAATGATATGTGGCGCATCTTCGGCCTTTGCTTCTTTGACAACAAGCTACACTTTGTCGACACCGAGCATAAAACCTTCTATCTCGACGCCATCATTTCCTTTCTTAACCAGCAAAAGATAGGGATGTACGACACCGCTTGTGCCGTGCGAAGGCTGAAGAACACGGCATCTGACAAAGACCTGGAGGTGGTAGAGCCCACCGACCTGAAAGCCATGGTGCGGCATCTGCCCGCCCTCGGCCACATCGTCACCACAGGACAGAAGGCCACCGACGTGCTGTGCCAGTGCTTCAACATAACGCAGGCGCCCATGATGGGCAGCGCCGTAACCTTTCTGTTTGAGGGGCGCGAGCTACACCTTTGGCGCATGCCCAGCAGTTCGAGGGCCTACCCCATGAAGGTAGAACAGAAGGCCCACTACTATGCGCCCCTTTTTGCTGCAATATGTAACAGCTAAAGCATCTTGCGAAACGTAAACAAAAAGAATACACCACACGCTATATGAAGAAACATAATGTAACCATTATCGGCATTGCCGGAGGCACGGGGTCGGGCAAGACCACCGTGGTAAGAAAAATAGTGGAGGCGCTGCCCGAGAACACGGTGGCCGTTATTCCGCAAGACTCATATTATAACGCACAGTGGGACATGGATCCCGAAGAGCGCAAGAAGACCAACTTCGATCATCCCGACGCTTTCGAGTGGCCCCTGTTTGCCCATCAAATTGAAGAGTTGCGCCAGGGTCATGCCATCGAGCAGCCCACCTATTCATACATTACCTGCACTCGCCAGAAAGAGACGGTGCACGTTGAGCCCCACGATGTCATCATTGTCGAAGGCATTATGGCGCTATATGACAAGAAGCTGCGCGACCTTATGGACCTTAAAATCTTTGTTGATGCCGAGCCCGACGAGCGCCTCTTGCGCGTTATCGAGCGCGACATTGCCGAACGTGCCCACCCGCTTGATATGCTCATCACCAAATATCGCAACGTGCTGAAGCCCATGCACGACGAGTTTATCGAGCCCACCAAGCAGTATGCCGACATTATCATACCTAAAGGAGGCTCAAACGAGCGCGGCATCGGCATCCTGTGCAAATACATAGAAGGCATTGTGGCCGACATTATGAAAATAAAAGAATAACAACGATTGTTTGGTCATAGTGAAGCCAATACAGTAAGAACAGTAGTTTGGTAAAAGCCAAGCCCATATAACAAAAGGTTGTGTAGAACATAAACACAACAACATTGTACAACAAAAGGACAACAAGAACAACAATTTCATACATGAATTATGTAAGAAAACAACGTTGTTCATGTTGTCCTTTTATTTTATAGCGCTCAGATTATATTGGATCAAATAATACTGTTGTGTTTTAAACAGTATTATCTGTACCTTTTATTTTTATCGAAACGGAGGCGCCCTCAAAGTAGGACGGTGGCCTCCGTGCCACGTCCTCCAGCACCCAGCACTTCACAAAACAGATTACATTTCTAATGTCGGGAGGACGTGGCACGGAGACCACCGTCCTACTTGGATTATTCATAGCGATTTGTGTTCAACATCTGTTTTATCTGTTCTATCTGTGTTCGTTTTCTAATCTGGGAGGACGTGGCACGGAGGGCACCGTCCTACTTAGATTATTCGTGTTCAAATACCATTAAGAACATTGGGCGAAACTATTGAGAACATTGGGCGAAACCATTGAGAACATTGGGCGAAACCATTGAGAACATTGGGCAAAACCATTGAGAACATTGGGCGAAACCATTAAAAAAATCGCCTAAAACCCTTCAGAAAGTCATCTCACACCGGCCGCAGGGCCGACGCATTACTTTTCTCTTTGATAATCAAAGGTATTACCCAAAAA
>OLGA01000737.1_pt1 | contig 27476 bp, 20 predicted proteins | sample 1604881 | NCBI WGS metagenome assembly OLGA01 (sample SAMEA3888896, study PRJEB22519) | human gut metagenome | biome: human gut; feature: human-associated habitat; material: faeces | place: Denmark | collected 2009 | reverse complement strand
GATCTCATTATTGTAATACCGCGTTATAATGTCGGCGGAAAGCTGCAGCAAAGCTTGTGTAGTCATAGTGCACCTCGCAAAAAAACGTCTTATTTGTCGAAAAACAAGTTGTATTTATAAATTATATTGCAATACCCTGCTAAAATCAATACAATTTAAAAAGCTATGAGACCTGCAGAAATTTCTATGGGAACGTAAGCGGTTATTCTGATCTCATCTATTCCAATTTGATCAATCTGCCAAGGGCAATACCGCGCACTGTCGAAAGTTTTATGTGCGGTATTGTCCCTTTTTATCGGGAATGCAAGGCGTTTTTCCCTTTACGGAATTGACGAATGCGGCGATTCATATTATACTTGTTTTTATAGATATTTTCCCGAAAAACAAGGAGGAAACGACCCTATGGAATATACCCCCAAGCGTTTTCACTGCCCTGCCTGTGGCTTTGAGCCGGCGGAAAACGTGTCCGAAAAAGAATATGCCCACTGCCCGCGCTGCCTTACCGCCGTCCATGAAGCGGACAGCGAGGGCTACGAATGCGGCGGCAAGCTACAGCCCATTTCCATTTGGGTGAAGCCCGATGACAGCTGGGAGATTTTAGGCCGGTGCAGCCTTTGCGGCGAGATTGCCTCTACGCCCGTTTCGGACGAGGACGACCCCGTTTTGCTGCTTTCCATTGCCGGGCGGCCGCTTTCCATGCCGCCGTTCCCACTGGAAAAAATAGAGGAGCTTACCCGCATGATGGGCGGCGCGGGCGACAAAGGAGGATATGACCGTGAACCGTGAAAATAAGCGCAGAAAATACGAAAAAGGCTACTACAAAAAGCATGCGTGCTTAGACCCGTTCACGTGCAAGGTCTGCGGGCGCGAAATTCTGCCCGAGGGCGCAGGCAGCGACCACCGCAACCATTGCCCGTACTGCCTTTCGAGCGTCCATGTGGATAACGAGCCCGGCGACCGCGCATCCGCGTGCCACGGCGTCATGGAGCCCATCAGCGTGTGGGTGCGCAAAAACGGGGAGTGGGCTGTCATTCACCGCTGCACGGTGTGCGGCAAAATGGGCTCTAACCGCATTGCGGCGGACGATAATCCCATGAAGCTGATGGCTTTGGCCCTGCGCCCCTACGGCAGCCCGCGTCTCGACCCAAAGCGCATCAAAAACATGGTGAAAACCATGGAAGACAAAGCATAAGAGGCGATAAACGTGACCATAACCCGAGCTTCACGTTCACGTAAACGCGTACCCTGCACGCTTAAAAGGAGCCAATATGTCTCAAAATTACAGCTATTTTGCGCATAAAGAATGCGAGTATTTTCCCTGCCACAAGGGCGCGGACCCGGAAAATTTCAATTGTCTTTTCTGCTACTGCCCGCTTTACGCTTTGGGCCGCAACTGCGGCGGCGCGTTTCAATATAAAGAAAACGGCATCAAGGACTGCACGAACTGCCTTTTTCCGCACCGACGCGAAAACTACCAAAAGGTTATCGCGCGCTACAAGGATATTCTGGGCGTATTAAAACGGCTGGAAGCGGAAAACAGAACCGAAAGCGGGGAGAACGCATGACGCTTACGCAAATTCAATATGTGCTTGCCGTGGCGGAAACGGGCACCATCAGCGCGGCGGCAAAGCGGCTTTTCATCGCGCAGCCCAGCCTCACTGCGTCGATTAAGGAGCTCGAAAACGAATTGCAGGTCACGCTTTTCCGCCGCACAAACAAGGGCGTGACCTTAACGCCGGAGGGCGAGGAATTTCTCGGCTACGCGCGGCAGGTGAACAGCCAATTAGACCTTATGCGTGAGCGGTATTTCGGCGGCGCGCCCGTGCGCAGACGTTTTTGTGTTTCCACGCAGCACTATTCGTTCGCAGTGGAGGCCTTCGTGGCGCTTTTAAAGGAGCACGGCGGCGAAACGTACGATTTTCACCTGCGCGAAACGCAGACGTATGAGATCATCGAGGACGTGGCGTTATTAAAAAGCGAAGTCGGCGTTTTGTATTTAAACCCGTTCAACGAGACGGTCTTAAAAAAGACGATTAAGGCGCACGGGCTGGGATTTCACCCGCTGTTCAAAGCGGGGCCGCACGTGTTTTTGGGTGCAGAAAATCCCCTTGCAAAGCGAAAAAGCATCACACTGGAGGACTTAGCGCCATACCCGCGCCTTTCTTATGAGCAGGGCGACCACAATGCGTTTTATTTTTCCGAGGAAATTCAGAGCACGCTTGAGTGCGCCAAAGACATCCACGTCTGTGACCGTGCAACGCTGTTCAATCTGCTCATCGGGCTGAACGGCTACACCATTTGCAGCGGCGTCATCAACGAGAGTCTAAACGGCAAAAATATCGTCGCCGTGCCGCTCAATCTCGACGATTACATGGAAATCGGTTATCTCACGCGCGAAAACGTGGAACCGAGCTTGTTTGCGCAATATTATATCGACGCTTTAAAGAAGTTCACAATGCAATAATGCAAACCGAAAGCGGCTTGTCATAGCAAAAACCTATGGCAAACCGCTTTTTTCTTGTATTTTACAAGGCGAAAATTTGCCTGTATACTGTAAGCACAAACTCAAACAGCAGGTGATCAACATGAAAAATATCAAACTTCCGTATCGTTACGATTATGTCGGCAGCTTTCTGCGCCCGGATGATTTGAAGAAAATTCGCGCCGATTATGAAGCCGGCAAAACCACTTACGAAGCACTGAAGGAAGCCGAAGACACCGCCATTCGCGACCTTGTCGCAAAACAGAAGGCGGCGGGTTATAAGCTGCTCACCGACGGCGAATTCCGCCGTAAGACATGGTATCTCGACTTTATGTGGGGTTTTGAGGGCGTCAGCCACGCTGCGCCGAGGGGCGGCATCCCGTTCCACGATGTCCTTGCGGTCGTCGATGACACGTACCTTACGGGCAAATTAAAGCTGACGGGTACGCACCCTTTTGTGAAGCACTTTAAGTTTGTGCAGGCGCTTGAGGACGAAAACACCGTCGCAAAGCAGACCATTCCGTCTCCGGCACAGTTCTACGAGCAGATGATTTTCCCGATGAACGCGGAGACGACGAATAAAATCTACCCGAACCGCGAAGAGCTGCTCGAGGACGTTGCAAAGATCTATCGGACGTTCATCAAGCAGCTCTACGACGCAGGCTGCCGCAACCTGCAGCTTGATGACTGCTCTTGGGGCGTTTGCGTAGACCCCGCCGCGCCGTTTGTGTTCGGCGTGGAGCCGGAAAAGATGGGCGACATCATGGATCAGCTTTTGAAGGTCAACAACCTCGCGCTTGAGGGCAAACCGGATGATCTCACCGTTGCAACCCACATTTGCCGCGGCAACTACAATTCCTCCTGGGCCAGCCGGGGCGGCTATGAGCCGGTCGCAGAGCGCCTGTTTGCGCATGAAAATGTCGATGCCTATTATCTGGAGTTCGATGACGCGCGTTCCGGCGGTTTTGAGCCGCTGCGCTTCGTCACACCGGGCAAAAAAGTCGTTTTGGGACTGATTACGTCCAAGCACCCGGAGCTTGAGGATAAAGACGCCGTTATCGCACGCATTCATGAGGCTGCAAAGTATGTGCCGCTCGAGAACCTCTGCCTCAGCCCGCAGTGCGGCTTTGCTTCCTGCGAGGTCGGTAACAAGCTCACGGAAGAGCAGCAGTGGGCAAAACTCGCGCTTGTAAAGGAGATCGCCGAGGAAGTCTGGGGCAAGTGATTTCTATTTCAATACACATCGATTAACCAGAATTTCAAAAACCGCGCAGCGCCGAAAACGCCCTGCGCGGTCTTTTTTTGAAAAGATGTCCTCGAATGTCCTGCGATGTCCGCCAAAACCGCAAACAAATGTTCTGAATTGACTTGACATTTGCGGCGGAATCCTTATAATAAAAAGTAAGAGGACGACCTGCCGCACCGGGTCGTATTCGTAAAATATCGCTGTATGCCGTCGGCAGAGGAGCTTTTGCTTTTCTGACCGGCGGCTTTTTGATAGCGAAAAGGGGATGGACACGTGAAAAGAAACGCAAACGGAGGTGCAGGCGTATAAACAGGGAAGACAAGTGGGAAGATAACGCGTATTTGTTTTACAAAATGCCTAAAGTGCTTTTTGAAGACCCGGCGTATAAAAAGATTTCGGATGGCGGCAAGCTTTTGTACTGCGTGCTTTTAAACCGCATGGGGCTTTCCAAAAAGAATGAATGGCGCGACGAAAACGGCAAGGTGTATATCTACTATACAAACCGAAAGCTGCGCGAGCTTTTCGGCTGGGGACACGATAAGGTGACGGGACGCTATAAAGAACTGGAACGCGCCGGGCTCATCCGCCGCCGCAAGGATAAGATCGGCGGGCCGGATTCGATTTATGTGCTGCCGCTGCCCGAGGTGAGCGGGTTTTCCGCACCGGGCGGTTCGGCTTTGCAGCAGCCCCCTTTGCGGGAAATCAGCGCCGACCCGTGCGACGATTTCGCAGCAAGTAAGACTGAATATAAAAAGACAGAAATAAGAGAGAACGATCTATCTGCGGATGGATATGATGCGACTTTCTTTTCTAATCGTATTAAGGGAAATATCGATTACGACATTCTCTCGGAATACAAAGTAGACAAAGCGAAGCTTGATGGGCTCATCCGGCTGATGACGGATGTTTGCTGCGGCACAGCACCCATGGTGCGCATCGGCGGCAGCGAATACCGCAGGCAGGATGTTGCAGAGCGCTTTTTGAGCCTGGATGACGCGCATATCGAGTACGTGATGGATAAGCTGGAAAGCGGCACGGCAAACGTGAAAAACATGCGCGCGTATGCGCTGACCGTGCTTTATAACGCCCCTGCGACGATGGAGCTTGACCTTGAGCGGCAGCTGCGGCATGATTTTGCCTGCAATGCTTAATTTTCATTTTTCAGCGCGAAAATGAGAAGCGGGAGAAGGACAGGGGAGAGAATATTCTCTCCCGCGCGGCGCAAAAAACTGCGCATTCTTGCAAAAATTGACACGCATAATGCTCCTTTCATCATGCACAATAAGAACAACAAACGCGAAAAAAGCAGTGCGGCGCAGCGTGAAGCGCCGCCGAAAAAAGGAGAATGAAACATGAACAGCAGCAATAAGACGATGGTACCGGAAGCACAGGACGCGATGAACCGCTTTAAGATGGAAGCCGCAAACGAAGTCGGCGTCAACCTCAAGCAGGGCTATAACGGCGACCTCACCTCCCGCCAGGCGGGCTCCGTCGGCGGCCAGATGGTCAAAAAGATGATCAAGTCCTACGAAGAAAGCATGAAGTAAAAGACATTTAGGCAAATCGGGGGCGTCCGGCAGCGGGCGTCCTCTTTTTGCAGTTTTATTCATAGTCTTCAATCAGCTTGCAGGCTTCCGAGAGCGTTTCGGCACGAATGCCGCGAGCGAGCAGGCGGCGGTCTTCCTCTGTAAGGCTGCTAAGCGGCGTTTCAATGCAGTAAAGGGGCACATCGTTTCCGTCTTTGAAAACAGCCACGCTGCCGTTATAGGCGCGCACGGTGAAGAATGTTTCGTATTCCTTAAAATTTGCTGAATTTGCGGCGCTCTCCCGGTCGGTTTCTTGACTTGCCGCATCGTTTGGGCTATAATAAACGGAAGAGTCGCTTTCTGCTTTTGCGGGGTCTGCCGCAGCTTCCCGGGCATCGCGTGCGGAAAACACGGAAAGCGTGCACAGCGCGGCGAAAAGGATAAAGATCGCCGCCCATGCGCCGTACCGCTGCCGAGCGGAGCGCACAAGGGACTCAAGACGCATTTTCATGACTATACATCCTTTCTAAGTAGGATTTGCCCTGCGGCTTTAGTATCGCCAAGGTTTGCCAATTTATGCAGACAAAGTGCGCTTTTGCCGCGCAATTTGATTTTTCAGGAGGTCAAACGTGCTGAAAAAAGACATCAATAAGTACAACACGGCGCAGCCGAGCGGAAGACCCATGGGCCGTACAGACGGCGAAACGGCCCGTGCGGCCGGCGGCACGGCACATGCGGTGCTTACCATGTTCGGCAAGCTCCTCAAGACGGTGCTTTGCATCTGCATCATCACCGGCTGCCTTGTGGGCTTGAGCGTAGCGGCCGTCATTTGGAGCTACCACGGTGTGGAGATGAACGCAAGCCTTGCTTCCTTTAAACTGAAGGAATCGAGCTTTATGTATGTGACGGATTCCCTGCACATAGACGGCGTGGACAATGCGGAATGGACGCAGCGCCTGCGCTATAACGCCGAAGAGATCCGCACGCGCGTTGATTTCACGCAGATTCCGGACATTATGAAGGAAGCGATGATCTCAATCGAAGATAAGCGCTTTTACGAGCACCACGGCGTAGACTGGAAGCGTACGTTAGGCGCGGTATACGGTATGGCGACCGGCAACGATACCGCCGGCGGCTCCACCATTACGCAGCAGCTTATCAAGAACCTGACGGGCGAAAATCAGGTGAGCGTCATGCGTAAGGTAAAGGAAATCTTCATGGCGCTGAACCTTGAAAAGAAGTATACTAAGGATGAAATTCTCGAAGCATACCTGAACCTTGTCAACTACGGCAACGGCTATTACGGCGTGGAGGCCGCGGCAAAGGGCTACTTCGGCAAGGATATTTGGGACTGCAACATTGCGGAGTGTGCGACCATTGCCGCGACGACGCAAAACCCGGCCGCGCTGTGCGTGTTCTACCACCCGGAGGCGAACCGCAAGCGCCGCGAGCTTGTCATCTCCGAAATGTACGACCAAGGGCGTATCACGCGCGCGGAGTACGACGAGGCGATGGAGCAATCCGCAAACCTGAAGCTGCGCGGCGTGGACTTTGAAATGGACGACGAAGAAGAGGAGACCGATACCCAGAGCGTTTCCACCGAGGTGTGGAACTGGTACGAGGAAGAGGTGTTCAACGACACCGTTGACCTGCTTATGCAGTATGCGAACCTCGACCGCGACATGGCAATCGACCTCATTTATAACGGCGGTCTCAAGATCTATTCCGCCGAATATGTGCCGATGCAGGAGGCGTTTGAAAACTACCTGAAAAACAACTGGCAGGAGTTAACGAGCGACAGCGGCATTTGGAGCGGCGTGTGCCTGATGGAGTATGACGGCAGAATCCTCTGCGTGAACACGAACCAGGCAAACGATGACAATGAGCTTTTGAAAAAGACCGGCAACCGCGTTCAGAACAACGTTTCGTACTCCACGAACCAGCCGGGTTCTTCCATTAAGCCCATCAGCGTGTATGCGCCGGCGTTGGAGAACAATCTCATCACGTACGGCTCCGTGCTGAAGGATGAGCCGCTGCCGAACTACTTTGATGACGGTAGCGAGGGCCCGAACAACTTTGACGGTACGTTCGCCGGCACGGTGAATGTGGATCAGGCCATTACGGAATCTCTGAACGCCCCGGTGGCACAGCTCATCAACCAGATGTCGCCGCTTGTAAGTTACCAGTTCCTCACGCAGAACCTGCACATCACGTCGCTTTCGGAGGAAGACTCCTACAACGTCGGCGGCGTGGCCATCGGCGGTTTGACGAACGGTATTTCCGTGCGCGAGATGACCGGCGCGTACCAGATTTTCGGCAACGGCGGCAAGTATTACACCCCGTACACCGTGTACCGCATTGAGGATAACGAAGGCAACGTGATCTACGATTACCAGCAGAATCACAGCGAGGAGCAGGCAATCTCGTTTGATACGGCGACCATTATGAATAAGCTGCTGCACCTGCCGATCAACGGTACGGATACGGATGCATACCCCACGGCAAATATGGTGCGCCGCGACGACCTTGACCAGATCGGCAAGACCGGTACGACCGAAGACAGCAACGACGTGTGGTACATGGGCGGCACAACCGCTTTCGTGTGCGGCATCTGGAACGGCCATGAATATAAGGAAGAGATCAACGATGTAGACAGCGCAAAGAAGATGTATAACGGCATCATCGACTGGATGGAAGCGAACTACTACGACTTCCTCCACAGCGGCAGCTATGTGCTGAGCGACAACGTGGTGCAGCTTTCCTATTGCCGCGACAGCGGCCTGCGCCCCGGCCCGAACTGCGTGCACATTGCAAACGGCTGGTATTCGCAGAACAACATTCCGAGGACGTGTGACGGAGGATCCGACCACATTTCAAGGACGAGCGCCACGGCAACGCCGTTGCCGAGCGTAGAGCCGAGCATGGAGCCGAGCCCGTCCCCGAGCGAGGAGCCTACGGCATCGCCGACGGCGGAGGCCACGCCGACCTTGGCCCCGACCGCAACGCCGGCCCCGACGCCGGAGCCTACCCCGGAACCGACGCCGGAGCCTACCCCGGAACCGCCGGTAGAGCCTACCCCGGAACCGCCGACAGAGCCGGAAACACCGGCGGCGTAAAGCGGTTTGCGGAACGCAGACCATGATAAAAATTTAACGTGTATTATGCAGGACTCACTCATTTTAAGAGTGGGTCCTGTTGCTTTTTGTACGAGATAGATCAAAATAAGAAAAAGGGGGAAAGGAAAGAAATTTGGGTTGAATTTTGCCGAAAAGTGTGCTACACTGTTTATCGACGCAATACAAACGTACTTAGGTGGTGGACAATGGAAAACACATCGTTTCTTTTGATCGACGAATCCGTTCTGCCGGAGGTATACCAGAAGGTCATCCGCGTGAACCAGCTTCTGGAGACCGGCGAAGCCTCGAACACCTCAGAGGCGGTCAAGATGGCGGGCATCTCCCGCAGTGTATATTATAAGTATAAAAACGCCGTTTTTCCGTATACAAAAAAGGAAACGGGCTCCATTATGACGGTGCAGGTCGTGTTAAACGACAAGCCCGGTGTGCTTGTGAACCTTTTGACGGTATTCTATAAGGCGAACGCGAACATTCTGACCATTAACCAGAATATTCCGGTAAAGGGCAAAGCGTTCGTTTCGGTCTCGGCGCGAAGCGAAAACATGAGCATTGAGATTGATGAGCTTTTGAAGCGCCTTTTTGAGGTGCAGGGCGTTATTAAGATTGACAGCATCGTCGGTTAAATCCGCGTGGAAAGGAAAATGGAAATGGCAAATATAGCAGTTCTCGGCCACGGCGTGGTCGGCTCCGGCGTTTTGGAGGTGCTTACCTCTCACGCGGCGAGCATCGCGAAGCGCGCGAAGGAAGAGATCCATGTTAAATATATTCTGGACTTAAAGGAGTTCCCGGGCCTGCCGTACAGCGACCGCTTTACGAAGGATTTCAACGTCATTTTAAATGACCCCGAGGTGCAAATCGTCGTGGAAGTGATGGGCGGCCTGCACCCGGCGTATGACTTTGTGAAGGCGTGTCTGGAAAACGGCAAGAGCGTTGTGACCTCCAATAAAGAGCTTGTGGCACAAAAGGGCGCGGAGCTCCTTGCAATCGCACAGGCGAATAACCTCAACTTCCTGTTTGAGGCAAGCGTCGGCGGCGGCATTCCGATCATCCGCCCCATCAGCCAGTGCCTTGCCGCAAACGATGTAACGGAGATTGCCGGTATTTTGAACGGCACGACGAACTTCATTTTGACGAAGATGATCCGCGAGCAGATGAACTTTGAAGACGCTTTGAAGCTTGCACAGCAGCTTGGTTACGCGGAGCGCAACCCGAGCGCCGATGTGGAGGGCCTGGACGCCTGCCGCAAGATCTGCATTTTGGCGTCTTTGGCGTTCGGCACGCATGTGTACCCGGATTCCGTTTACACAGAGGGCATTACGAAGATCACGCTGCAAGACGTCGATTTTGCAGACGTTTGGGGCGGTGTCATTAAGCTCATCGGCTCTGTGAAGAAGCTCGAAAACGGACAGGTGCATATTATGGTTTGCCCGATGTTCGTGCACCGCGGCAGCCAGCTTGCGAGCGTGGACGATGTATTCAACGGCATTATGGTGAGCGGCGCGGCACTCGGCGACACAATGTTTTACGGCAGAGGCGCCGGTGCGGCGCCGACCGCAAGCGCCGTGGTGACCAACATGGTCGCCACCCTGCGCGACGGCGCGGACAGCTTTGCACCCGTCTTCACGGCGGGAACGGCGGCAAACTGCGCCCCGTCCGGCGCGTTCATCTGCCGCCGCTATGTCCGCTCCTCCCTCTCCGAGGCGACGCTGACTGCCAAGCTCGGCACGCTGACCGCGCTGGACGGCGGCGCGTATATCACCGCGCGCGCCTATACCGAGGCGGAGTTTGACGCGCTTACCCCCACGCTCGGGCTGATCTCGACCCTGCGCGTGCTGTAAAATCCGAAAGAAAACAGGCAGAAACCCGAAATGGGTTTCTGCCTGTTTTTATCGTAGCGTGAAACAATGGCGCTCTTAACAAGTCTTCCCCCTTGGGGGAAGCCTTATACATCGCCTTTTTACCCACATCAACGCTGCCGCATATACTGCTATCGAGCGAATGCTCATACCCAATATGCGCATCGGGAAAGCCGATGCCGAAAGGTTTACCATGTATCTGACCGATATACGCGGATTTACCGCAGAGGAGGGCGTGCGCCTGTATCGGTTTGACAAAGCCGATACGGAGGCGGCGGCAAAACGGCTTGCCGTAAGCGACAGGCTTCCCGCCCTCTTTACGCTGTGCGGCGACGATCTTGTCGTCGCCGCAGCGGACTGCGCGCCGGGCGCGCCCGGCGCGCCGCCCTCTCCGCTCTGCAAATTCACCATTCACGGCATGGGGCTGTGCGGTGACCGCGGGCTGACGCTTCACTTTGCGCGGTTCTGCACGAAATACGGCATTTCTCCGCTGTTCATCGCGCTGTCCGATATGGCGCTCTCCTTTTTCGCGGATGCCGCACAGCGGGATTTCATCCTGGACGCACTCTGCGCATACTTCCCGATCTGGGCATAGAACGCATCGTGCGCCGCGAAGATCTCCTTTGCGCTGACCGTCACCGCCGCCATGTTGACAAAGAGCAGCAGGCAGATGACGGTGTCCGACAGCGTCCAAACCGCCGCGGGCGCGGCGACCGCCCCGCAAAGCTGCGCCACGCAGTAAAAAACGAGAAATATACCGCGCGCGCGGCGGCTGTCGCCGAAATACCGCATGGACGCCATGCCGTAATAGCCGTATGCCACGATGGTGGCAAATGCAAACAGAAAGACAAATGCGAACATGACGGGCGCTGCACGGTCTCCGAATACCGTTGCAAACGCCGCCGTACACAGGCGGACGCCCGCCGCGCCGTAAGCGGTGAGGTCGTCGCCGAGAGATGTCAGGATCGCAAGCGCGGTGAGCGTGCAGAGCAGCACCGTGTCGCAGAACACCTCAAATATGCCGAACAGTCCCTGCCTTGCGGGGACTGTTTCCTTTGTCTCGGCATGGGCTGCCGCCGCCGTGCCGCAGCCCGCCTCGTTGGAGAACAGCCCCTTGACGATGCCCTGCCGCAGCGCGGGGGACAGGAGAAAGCCGACAAAGCCGCCGGTCGCCGCCGCGGGGCGGAACGCGCCATCCAGAATCGACGCAAGCGCGGCGGGCAGATCTGCCGCATGGAAGACGATCACGGCGACACTCGCCGCGATATAACCGACCGCCATCACGGGCACGACCACGGCGGACAACCCGAAAAGGTTGATGCCGAAAAAGAAAATACAGGCGGCGGCAAGCGACAAAAGCAGCCCGGTGACAAGCGGCTCGACGCCGAGCCCCGCCGCCGCCTCGGCAATGGCGCTGCTCTGAATCACGCCGCCGACCGCAACGCTGTCAAACACCAGCAGCCCCGCAAAAAACGCCGCCGCACCGCCCCCGAGCGCGTCGCGGATATAATACGGCGCGCCGCCGACGGTCTTGCCGCCGCGCGTCTCCCGATGCAGCATCCCGAGGATGATCTCGGCGTATTTGAGCGCCATGGTGACAAACGCCCCCACCCACATCCAGAAAACCGCGCCCGCGCCGCCGAGCGTAAGCGCCACGGCAACACCCGAAATGTTCCCCACCCCCACCGTGCCGCCGAGCGACAGCAGCATCTGCCCGGCACCGCCGCACGGCATGGCACGCAGCGTGCGGATCGGATGCAGCAGGTAAAAGGCGCGGAACCGCACCGTGAATGCCGCGCCCGCCGCAAGCACGAGCAATGCGGCGGCAATCGACAAAAAATATTGGTTTACCCCGTCAAGTGCTAAAATGAGACCTTTCATAGACGACACCCTCCGCGGCAAATATATGCCGGAGATGGACTGCCGATACCCCCGAAAAGAGGCAAAATCATGATGTTATGTGAAGTTTTTGCGAAATTTTTATTTTTTTCATAAAAGGACTTGATTTTTCATTTTTCTATGATACAATATACCATAGTTAGCACTCAGGAACATTGAGTGCTAAACGTAAGTTGAAAATTTGCCCGCACAGGGCTTTATGTATGGAGGTACATCATGACACTCAGACCCCTTTCCGACCGTGTGGTCGTCAAGATGGTTGAACTGGAAGAGACCACCAAGAGTGGGATCATTCTTCCCGGCACTGCAAAGGAAAAGCCGCAGGTTGCGGTTGTTGTAGCCGTAGGCCCGGGCGGCACGGTTGACGGTAAAGAAGTTAAAATGTCCGTTAAAGAGGGCGATAAGGTAATCGCCGCTAAATACTCGGGCACGGATATAAAAATTGACGGCGAGGAATATACAATTCTCCACCAGTCGGATATTTTGGCAATAGTTGAATAATCGGAGGTAATTTATTATGGCTAAAAATATTGTTTTCGGCGAGGAAGCAAGAAAATCGCTTCAGGCAGGCGTTGATAAACTGGCAGACGCCGTAAAGGTAACCTTAGGACCCAAGGGCAGAAACGTTGTTCTCGATAAAAAATACGGCTCGCCACTTATCACTAACGACGGTGTGACTATAGCAAAGGAAATAGAGCTTGACGACCCGTTTGAGAATATGGGCGCGCAGCTTGTTAAGGAAGTATCTGTTAAGACTAACGACGCCGCGGGCGACGGTACCACCACTGCTACCGTTTTGGCGCAGGCTCTTATTAAAGAGGGCATGAAGAATGTTGCCGCGGGCGCTAACCCGATGGTGGTTAAAAAAGGCATTAAGACCGCTGTTGACACCGCTATCGATACGGTTGTAAAGAACTCCAAAAAGGTAAGCGGCAGCGACGATATCGCGCGCGTTGCCACCGTTTCTTCGGGCGACGAGGTCATAGGCAAGCTTATTGCCGAGGCTATGAGCAAGGTTACTGCCGACGGCGTTATCACCGTTGAAGAATCAAAAACCGCCGAAACATACTCCGAGGTTGTTGAGGGTATGCAGTTCGACCGCGGATACATTACCCCCTATATGGTGACCGATTCCGATAAGATGGAGGCTGTGCTTGACGACGCTCTTATCCTTATAACCGATAAGAAGATATCCAACATTCAGGAGATTCTGCCGCTGCTCGAGCAGATTGTCCAAGCAGGCAAGAAGCTGCTTATAATCGCAGAGGATATTGAGGGCGAGGCTCTTTCAACCCTTATCGTTAACAAGCTGCGCGGCACATTTACCTGCGTTGCGGTTAAGGCTCCGGGCTTCGGTGACAGACGCAAGGAAATGCTCCGCGATATAGCTATTCTCACCGGCGGTGAGGTTATCTCCGAGGAGCTCGGACTTGAGCTTAAGGACACCACCATGGAGCAGCTCGGCAAGGCGCGTCAGGTTAAGGTTACAAAGGAAAACACCATTATTGTTGACGGTGCAGGCGATTCTGCCGCCATTAAGGACAGAGTAGCCCAGATAAGAAACGAGCTGGCAGTTACCACCTCTGATTTCGATAAGGAAAAGCTTCAGGAAAGACTTGCCAAGCTTGCGGGCGGCGTAGCCGTAATCAAGGTCGGTGCTGCTACCGAAGTTGAGATGAAGGACAAGAAGCTGCGCATCGAGGATGCTCTGAACGCAACCAAGGCTGCTGTTCAGGAAGGCGTTGTGGCCGGCGGCGGTACCGCTCCCATCAACGCCATCCCCGCTGTGCGCGCTCTGTGCGACACGCTGGAGGGCGACGAGCGCACCGGTGCCAAGATCGTGCTGAAGGCTCTGGAGGCTCCTCTGCGCCAGATCGCCAAGAACGCCGGTCTGGAGGGCAGCGTCATCATCGACAAGATCATCTCTGCCAACAAGCCCAACTACGGCTTTGATGCTCAGAACGAGGTCTTTGTGGACGATATGATCGCTGCTGGCATCGTTGACCCCACCAAGGTCACCCGTTCCGCTCTGGAGAACGCAGCCTCCGTCGCTGAGATGGTGCTGACCACCGAAAGCCTGGTCGCTGATCTGCCGGAACCCCCTGCTGCACCCGCTGCTGCAGGCGGTGACATGGGCGGTATGGGCGGCATGTACTAATAACTGCCAAAAAGCCGCATGAATCCTTGATTTTTGGAGCGCGTAAAAGCGGATTTACGCCAAACTTACGCCACTTACGCCAAAAATCAAAGCGCACTATAGGGTAACAGAATCGGCACCCGCTGAAAAGCGGATGCCGATTTTTGTATCACGAAAAGCTGATGGATGCTGCACGCTACACACCGTCAGCTTTTTCGTTTACAGGGGAAAAAGTGGGTGGTATAATAGAAATAGAGTTTTGTAAGAGTGCCTTCATAGTCAAGGCTATAAAAGAATGCGGATAAGCATAAAACCGGTGGATGATATGAAAATTCTGGATAACATCACCAATACCGTTCGAGATGATCTGCGAGTGGAAATCAAAAAAGGCAGCAGGGTGTCTATTGCGGCAGCCTGCTTTTCGATGTATGCCTATAAAGAGCTAAAGAAGCAGCTGGAAACCATAGACGAGTTTGAATTTATCTTTACATCCCCCACGTTTGTGAAAGAAAAGGCTGAAAAGCAGAAGCGGGAGTTCTACATTCCCCGCATTTCTCGTGAAACGAGCCTTTACGGTACAGAGTTTGAAATCAAACTGCGCAATGAGATGACCCAGAGAGCCATCGCAAAGGAGTGTGCAGACTGGATCAGAAGGAAGGCTACGTTCAAATCGAACACCACCGGTGAAAATATGGCGGGCTTCATGACTGTGGATTCCGGCGCAGCACAGACCGCCTATATGCCGATTGGCGGATTTACGACAGTTGATATTGGCTGTGAGCGCGGAAATAACAGCTACAACATGGTCAACTGCATGGAGGCTCCGTTCGCACAGCAGTACATGAAGTTGTTCGATACCCTGTGGAACGACCGGGACAAAATGCAGGATGTCACAGATGTAGTACTGGAGAATATCAGCACGGCTTATGCAGAAAATTCCCCGGAGTTCATCTACTTTATGACGCTGTATCATGTGTTCAGCGAGTTTTTGGACGACATCTCAGAAGACGAACTGCCGAATGAGGCAACCGGATTCAAGCAGAGCAAAATCTGGAGTCTGCTGTACGACTTCCAGAAGGATGCGGTGCTTGCTATCATCAATAAGCTGGAAAAGTACAACGGCTGCATCCTTGCGGACAGTGTTGGCCTTGGCAAGACCTTTACCGCACTGGCAGTCGTAAAGTATTATGAGAATCGAAACAAGTCGGTTCTGGTGCTGTGTCCCAAAAAGCTGGCGGAAAACTGGAATACCTACAAGGACAACTATGTGAACAACCCGATTGCATCGGATCGGCTGAATTATGATGTCCTGTTCCATACAGACCTGTCCAGAAGCGGCGGAAAGTCGAATGGCCTCGACCTGGATCGCCTGAACTGGGGCAACTATGATCTGGTCGTCATTGATGAATCGCACAACTTCCGCAACGGCATCGGTACGCACAGCAAGACGCAGGACAACCGTTACCAGCGGCTGATGGACAAGGTGATCCGTGCCGGAGTTAAGACCAAGGTGCTGATGCTTTCGGCAACGCCGGTCAACAACCGCTTTGTGGATTTGAAAAATCAGCTGGCTCTTGCCTATGAGGGAAGCTCCGAGTATCTGGATGAAAAGCTGAACACCTCAAAGAGCATTGAGGACATCTTCAAGCAGGCGCAGAAAGCCTTTAACGCATGGAGCAAGCTGAAACCAGAAGAGAGAACCACGGATGCGCTGCTGCGGACGTTGGATTTCGACTTCTTCGAGCTGCTGGACAGTGTTACCATCGCACGTTCTCGGAAGCATATCGAGAAGTACTACAACACCAACGCTATCGGAAAGTTCCCAGAGCGGTTGAAGCCGATCTCCGTTCGGCCATGTCTGACAGACCTGAATAATGCCATCAACTACAACGAAATTTATGAGCAGCTGATTCAGTTGAGCTTGTGCGTCTATATGCCCTCCAACTACATCTTCGCAAGTAAGATCCAGAAATATCAGGAGCTGTCGCACAATAAGGGAGAGAATCTGACCCAGAGAGGCCGTGAGCAGGGCATTTGCAGGCTGATGAGTATTAACCTGCTGAAGCGGCTGGAAAGCTCTGTATGCTCGTTCCAGCTGACATTGACACGCATCAAGAAGCTGATTGATGGTACGATTCAGTCCATTGACCAGTTTGAACGCTCCGGCCATGCCGATCTGGATATGTACGACATGACCGGAGACGATTTTGACATGGACGATGAAAACACTGATTTTTTCACCGTCGGCAAAAAAGTCAAAATCGACCTTGCGGATATGGACTGGAAGAGCTGGCGTACGGAGCTTCGGAAAGATGCAGAAATTCTGGAGCTGTTGACCTTTATGGTGGCAGATATCACGCCGCAGCATGACACAAAGCTGCAAGAACTGTTCCAGCTGCTGTCTGAAAAAATTGAGCACCCGATCAATGCCGGCAACAGAAAAGTGCTGATTTTCTCTGCATTTTCGGATACGGCAGAGTACCTCTTTGACAATGTGAGTGCGTTTGTAAAGCAGAAATATGGGCTGAATACCGCTGTAATTACCGGCTCGATTGACGGACGTACCACGATCAAAGGCTTCAAGGCAACACTCAACAACGTGCTGACCTGCTTCTCTCCCATTTCCAAAGACCGGGATGTTCTGATGCCCGGTAGTGCCACGGAAATTGATGTGCTGATTGCGACAGACTGCATTTCTGAAGGTCAGAACTTGCAGGACTGCGATTATCTGATCAACTATGACATTCACTGGAACCCGGTACGCATTATCCAGCGTTTTGGACGAATCGACCGTATCGGCAGCAGAAACCAGTACATCCAGCTTGTGAACTTCTGGCCTGATCTGACGCTGGACGATTACATCAACCTGAAATCCCGTGTGGAGACCCGCATGAAAATCACAGTTATGACCTCTACCGGAGATGATGACCTTATCAACCCCGAAGAAAAGGGCGATTTGGAGTACCGCAAGGCACAGCTGAAACGCTTGCAGGAAGAGGTCGTTGACATCGAAGATATGTCGGACGGCATCTCCATTATGGATCTGGGCCTGAACGAGTTCCGGCTCGACCTGCTGGATTACATCAAACACAATGGTGATCTGGACAAGAAGCCCCGTGGACTTCATGCGGTGGTTCCGGCTACGGATGAACTGCCGGAGGGCGTGATCTTCGTGCTGAAAAACATCAATAACAGCGTCAATGTGGACAATCGGAACCGCATCCATCCGTTCTACATGGTTTACATCGGCATGGATGGGCAGATCATCTGCGACTACCTGAACCCCAAAAAGATGTTGGACGATATCCGGCTGCTGTGCCGTGGAAAGACTGAGCCAATCAAAGAGGTGTATGAACGCTTCAACCGGGAAACAGACGATGGAAAGGACATGGCAGAAATGTCCGAATTGCTGAGTGAAGCCATTGACTCGATCATTGATGTCAAAGAAGAAAGCGACATCGACAGCCTGTTCTCTGCCGGTGGAACATCCGCTTTGATGAGCAATATATCCGGGCTGGATGATTTTGAACTGATTTGCTTCCTTGTTGTGAAATGATTGTCTGGAGGTGAGATGCCGTGCTGGGATTGCCGAAATCCACGGAGTTTAACAAGCGTATCCCGAAGCAGAAGTTCTATGAGAACATCGCCGTTACTCCGGCTATGAAGAAAGCCTTTGTCGAGCAGATCAAAATCATCTACTGGCGCAATAAGATTGCTGCCACCACCCTGAATCTGGCGGCTGGGGAGCAGGTGACGGAGATCGAGGTGTTCGAGGTACGGCTGTCTGCCCCGAAGCTGGATGAGAGTGTCCTGCGCCAAATCGACCGGGAAATTCCGTATCACATCCTCTTTTTGCCGGAATACGAGGGTAGGTATCAGGCGGTCATCGGCTACAAGGAGGCTGCGGCGGGCAAGACAGCCTTTAAGGTTGATCGCTATTATTCTACGGACTGGCTGGACGAGGACGACCTGCCGGTGCATCTGGATGGACTTACGCTGGATGCCGTGTACGAGAATTTTGTCCGTCAGATCGCAGGTGATGTGCTTGGCACAGGAAAAAGTGCGTCCCTGAAAGACAGTGTGGAGCAGCAGAAGCAACGAGAGCAGCTGGAAAAGCAGATCGCAGCACTGGGAGCCAAAATCCGTAAGGAAAAGCAACCGAAGAAGAAATTTGAACTGGTACAGCAGATGAAATCTCTACAAAAGAAGACGGAGACGTTATGAAATCATTTGAACTGAAACCAACAGAAGAAAACCTACTTTCTACATACAAGAACGACCAGATTGGAAGAAATACGGATATCCATGCGTTTGTGGATATACTGAACTCTTTGGAGGATTCCTGCTCGATTGCTCTTGATGGTGCATGGGGAAGCGGTAAGACCTTTTTTGTCAAGCAGGTAAAAATGGTTTTAGAATCCTGTTCGCCAATAAAATCAAAGAGTGAATACAGAGATGAGATCAAAACTGTCTGGAAAAACTATCACAGCGGCAAAGAACCAGAATTTCAAGCGCAGCTTTGTGTTTACTACGATGCGTGGGAAAATGATAATGATGGAGACCCTATCTTATCTCTGGTATACTCCATTCTTCAACAGGTAGATGAGAAAACGCCTTTTCCGAAAGACAATAAAATTTTTGAAAAGGTAGCGGCTCTGGCAGATTGTATTACTGGAAAAAGTACAACAGCAGTGCTGGAATCAATGAAATCTGATAGTGTTCTTGATGATTTACGGAAAAGCAAGAGTATTCACAGTACAATTGTGGAATTTTTAGACCACTTACTTGAAGAAAGAGCAGACCGTTTGGTTGTCATTATTGATGAGCTTGATCGTTGCAAGCCTAACTATGCCGTGCAACTTTTAGAAAAAATCAAGCATTATTTTGATAATGAACGAATCACATTTGTATTTGCTGTGAATTTACAAGAACTTCAACATACAATTTCAAATTACTACGGAAATGCGTTCGATTCGTGCAGATATCTTGATCGCTTTTTTGATTTGAGAATTTCGCTTCCACCAGCCAATATGTACCGATACTATCAAAGCATCAATTTCCAAAGCGACTACTATATGGTAGATGTTGTGTGTAAAAAAATTATCGAGCTGTTCCATTTTTCTCTTCGTGAAATTTCAAGATATCTAAAAGCCATAAGAATTGCAGAATATGAGTTAACGCACAGTGACGGAAGATTTAGCTTTAGTGATCCGGAAGGGTTAGCTACACAATTTTGTACACTATATATGGTTCCACTTCTGATTGCTTTAGAGATAAGCGATGTGACTTCATATAATCAACTAATTTCAGGACATAATCCAGAGAAATTGATAGAACTACTTGAATGTATGGATTCCAAGTATAAAGGTCATTTTAGCGAATTGCTTTCAAGAAACGAAATATATAATACTGCACCGGAATCAGAGCAGCAAGGAAAAGAAATCGTAACAATAAAAGAAAAAGCAGTTGCTGTATATAAAGCAATATTTGTAAAAGATTACACAAGTTATGATTACCGTTGCTTCGTTGGAAATTGCGAATTTAATGCAGAGACAAAAACGTTTTTGCTAAGATTGGTCAGTCTGCTATCAAAATATTCAAAATATGAATGAGGGAGAACGTTGAAATGGAAACCCTAAAAATGCACAGCCTTGACGGCGTACAGCGCAACATAGATTTAATTGGCAAGCTATTCCCCAACGTCATTACCGAGGTAAAACGCAATGGCAAGGTAGAACACGCCATTGATTTTGACGTGCTGCGGCAGGAGCTTTCCGACTCCATCGTGGAGGGTCGGGAAGAGCGTTACCAGTTTACATGGCCGGACAAGAAAAAGGCCATGCTGGCGGCCAATGCACCCATCACGGCAACCCTGCGCCCGGTTGTGGCAGACAGCGTTGGCAAAGATGGCACACCCGGCGGTTTTGACAGTGAGAACCTTTATATCGAGGGCGACAATCTGGAAGTGCTGAAGCTCTTGCAGGAAACCTATCTGGGCAAGGTCAAGATGATCTACATTGATCCTCCATACAATACGGGCAATGACTTTGTCTATGAGGATGACTTTGCACAGAGCACCGAGGATTACATGGGAAACAGCGGTCAGTATGATGAAGAAGGCAACCGCATGGTGACCAACACCGAAAGCAATGGCCGCTTTCATACGGACTGGCTCAATATGATTTATCCACGTCTGAAAATTGCAAAGGATTTGCTTGCGGATGATGGGGCGATTTTTATTAGCATTGACCATAATGAACATGCTAATCTAAAAGAAGTATGTGATTTGACATTTGGCGTACAGTGCTTTATTGCCGAACTGGCATGGAAATCTAGCGATAATAGCAATAATAATGCATTGACTTTTTCAGAAGATTATAACACGATTCTAGTTTACGCTAAGAATCCTGATTGGAAACCACATTTTTTAAATGATCCGAAAAAAAGATCGCATTTCAAAAATCCGGATAATGATCCAAGAGGACCGTGGTTTGATGGAAATCCGGTAAATAATCCTGGACTACGTCCGAACTTACAGTTTAATATTACATCGCCTAGTGGAAAAGTTATCAAGCACCCAGCAAATGGATGGCGTTGGTCAAAAGAAACAATTGCAGAAAAGTTAAAGACTGGAGAACTACGTTTTTCAGAAGATGAAACGCGCCTTATTCGTCGGACATATTTGGCCGATATGGAAGGACTTCCCCCTTCAACACTTTGTGTTGACCTTGAAGTTACCGGTCATACCAGAGGAGCAAAATATGAATTAAAAAAGCTTTTTCCAGAATATCCGGTAACGGATTTGTTTAGTACGCCAAAGCCAACATTGCTCATAAAATATTTACTCACTCTCGGAACCGATAAGGATTCTTTAGTTATGGATTTCTTTTCTGGATCCGGAACAACAGCTGATGCAGTAATGCAATTGAATGCCGAGGAAGCAGGCAATCGAAAATTTATACTAGTTCAACTAGCAGAACCATGCACAGGTAATACATCTTTCTCCAATATTTGCGAAATGGGCAAGGAGCGTATCCGCCGTGCGGGCAGGAAAATTAGAAATGAGAAATTAGGAATGGGCAATGAAAATGGTGGGCAGTTGTCGATGGACAATTCCTCACTCCACATTCCTAATTCCTCATTGGAATTGGACACCGGTTTCCGCTGCCTGCAGTTGGACAGCAGCAATATGGAAAACGTCTACTACACGCCGGATGAAGTCGGTCAGCAGGATCTGTTCTCGTTGGTGGACAACGTGAAGGAAGACCGTACCCCGGAGGACTTGCTGTTCCAGGTGATGCTGGATTTGGGCGTACTGCTGTCCAGCTCCATTGAGGTAAAAGAAATCGCAGGCAAAAAGGTGTTCAATGTGGCAGATGGGTTCCTGCTGGCCTGCTTCGACCATGATGTGACAGAGGAAACCGTCAAGGCCATTGCACAGATGAAGCCCTACTATGCCGTGTTCCGTGACAGCAGTATGGCAAACGACAGTGTTGCAACGAACTTTGACCAGATTTTTGAAACCTATAGCCCGGATACAGTAAGAAAGGTTCTTTAAGAATGAAAGGCTTGTATGATCGAGACTTTACGGTTTTAGCCCCTGAAGAAGAACAAGAAAAAGAGCGAATTGATGCCGAAGAAAATGCCGCTAGAAAAACTCAGTTTGGCCGGAAAAATATGTTTCACTACTATCCGGAAGCTGTCCGGCGTTATTACGCCAGCCTTTTTCCGAATAACTTTATGGATTTCATGTTGCTAAGGGATGAGAAAGTACTCAATGCTCAGTGTGATGGCTTTGAAGCATTGCTTAGAGATAGGTCTATCTCAGAACTTGACATCAAGAGGTACATTCAAAACAATAAATACTATCACATCCCTGCATCTATTTTCAGCAACTATACCTTTGGTCATCACGAAGCTGTTTTGTTTAAGGAGTTTCCGCTGGGAACACAGTATGTAGTAGATTATCTTTTGGCAGGTCGGGCATCTGGTGGCTGGCAGTTTATCTTTGTTGAATTTGAAAATCCATACAATAATATCGTGGTAAAGGATGGCGATTGGGGTATGACTGTCAGAAAGGGACTGAAGCAGATTCGAGACTGGCAAGCCTTTATTGCGGCAAATTATGCGGTGCTGTATGAAGAATTCAAAAAATACACACCGAAGATTCTGACCGAAGAATTCTTTCGCTATGACCCTACACGGATGCACTATGCGGTAGTTGCAGGCCGCAGGCAAGATTTTGATGATCCTGCAATTCGTGTTTTGCAACGACAGCTGAAAAAAGAAAGCGACATAAAACTGCTACACTATGATAATCTGTTGGACGATTCCAGACGGCTGATTGGTATGTCTTCGTATTAAAAAGGTATTATGGTATGAATGAGAAAAAAAAGAATGAAATCATCCACAGCTCTGCGGCAGAATATTTGACCTTCGTGGCTTCTACCGGAGATAGTGATACCAGCTATGAAATGCGCTATGAGGATGAAAACATTTGGCTGACGCAAAAGATGATGGCAACCTTATATGATGTGTCAAAGCAAACGATCTCACAGCACATCAAGCGTATTTATGCGGATGGAGAACTCACGCCGGAGGCAACTGTCAAGAAATACTTGACAGTTCAAACCGAAGGGACCCGGCAGATCAGCCGCAAGCAGGATCATTACAATCTTCAAATGATTATTGCAGTCGGCTTTAAGGTGAATAATCAGCGTGCTGTGCAGTTCCGCAAATGGGCGGGGCAGATCGTGAAAGACCATACGATTCAGGGCTGGACAATGGATGTTGACCGTCTGAAAAAAGGCCACATGTTTACAGATGAATATTTCGAGCGGCAGTTACAGCAGATTCGGGAAATTCGTCTGTCGGAGCGCAAGTTTTACCAGAAAGTCACAGATTTGTACGCAACCGCGTTTGATTATGATAAAAACGCAAAAACGACGCGGCTTTTCTTCCAGACCGTACAGAACAAGATGCATTTTGCGGTGCATCGCCATACCGCAGCAGAGCTGATTTATGAGCGAGCAGATGCCACCAAAGAGCACATGGGACTGACCACATGGGAGAATGCTCCGGATGGGAAAATTCTGAAAGCAGATGTGACGATTGCCAAGAACTATCTGAGCAAAGAAGAAATGAATTATCTGGAGCGCATTGTGTCGCTCTATCTGGATTATGCCGAGTTGCAGGCCGAGCGCAAAATCCCAATGAGCATGGAAGATTGGGCAAAGCGGCTGGATGGTTTTCTGGAGTTCAACGGCAACGAGCTGTTGACCGGGCCGAGTAAAATCAGCGCAGAGCAGGCAAAACTCCATGCGGAAACCGAATACGAAAAGTATCGTGTCATTCAGGATCGCCTGTATGAGAGCGATTTTGACCGGTTCCTGATGCTGGAGCAGGAGGTAAACCACAAAGATGAAGTTTAGTTTTAAGATTCAGCAGTACCAGACGGATGCTGTGGATGCGGTGGCACGGGTCTTTCAGGGTCAGCCCTACAATGCAGGCGTGTCGTACCTGCGGGATATGGGAAACCTGTCTGCACAGTCGCAGCAGTTGAGCCTTGTTTCCAGTGGGGACGATGCAACACAGGTGGAGTTACTGGATTTGATCAACGATTCCGGCTTTAAGAACGAAGCACTCCAACTGACCGACCAGGAGCTGCTTCAGAACATCCGCGCGTTGCAAGCAGAAGCAAACATCCATCAGTCGGACAAGTTGGTGGCACCGCTGGGCAGGTGTTCTCTGGATATTGAGATGGAAACCGGCACAGGCAAGACCTATGTTTACATCAAGACCATGTTCGAGCTGAACAAGCGGTATGGTTGGAGCAAATTTATCGTTGTTGTGCCGAGTATCGCCATCCGTGAAGGCGTAAAGAAGTCCTTTGAGATCACTGCCGATCACTTTATGGAGTGCTACGGCAAAAAGGCACGGTTCTTTATCTACAACAGCAGCAACCTGAATCAGTTGGATTCCTTTTCCAGCAATTCCGGCATCAATGTCATGATCATCAACACGCAGGCGTTTGCGGCATCCATGAACGAGGACAAGAACGTGGAAGGTCGCAAGGGTGATGCCGCTGCGAGAATTATCTACACCAAGCGGGATGAGTTCGGCTCCCGCCGCCCGATTGATGTGATTGCCGCCAACCGTCCGATCCTGATTCTGGATGAGCCGCAGAAGATGGGCAAAGAGGACTCCGCCACCCAGAAAGCCCTGAAAAAATTCACCCCGCTTTTCACGCTGAACTACTCTGCTACCCATGCCAAGCAGCACAATCTGATTTACGTTTTGGATGCGCTGGACGCTTACAACAAGCGGCTGGTCAAAAAGATCGAAGTCAAAGGCTTTGAGGTCAAAAATCTGCGTGGTACGGACAAGTATCTGTATCTGGAAAGCATCATCATCTCCCCGAAGAATCCGCCACGGGCAAAAGTGGAGATGGAGGTCAGCCACCAGAACGGCACGAAGCGAGAGTTCCATATGCTGGATGTGGGCGATAATCTCTATTATAAATCCGGGGAAATGGAGCAGTACAAGGGCTTCGTAGTGTCGGAAATCGACCCGATCACGGGCGTTGTGACCTTTACGAACGGAGACACCATCCGCAAAGGTGATGTTACCGGCGACGTTTCCGAAAACGATATGCGCCGGGTACAGATTCATGAAACGATCCTTTCGCACTTTGAAAAAGAGCAGGAACTTTTCAAACTGGGCATCAAGACGCTTTCCCTGTTTTTCATTGACGAAGTGGCAAAATACCGCCAGTACGATGAAGAAGGAAACGAGCTGCTGGGCGAGTACGGCAAAATTTTTGAGCAGGAGTATCTTTCGGTTCTGAATGAGCATCGCACCCTGTTCGACCCTGCTTATACAGCCTATCTGGATTCAACCGATGTGCATGATGTCCACAAGGGCTATTTCAGCATCGACAAGAAAGGTCACAGCGTCAACAGTTCGGTCAAGCGTGGCTCAGATATGTCGGATGACATTTCTGCCTATGACCTGATCCTGAAAAATAAGGAACGTCTGCTGTCCTTTGAAGAGCCGACCCGGTTCATCTTCTCCCACTCTGCCCTGCGGGAAGGCTGGGATAACCCGAATGTGTTCCAAATCTGCACCCTGAAGCACAGCGACAGCACCACGCAGAAGCGGCAGGAAGTAGGCCGTGGTCTGCGTCTGTGCGTGAATAAGGACGGAAACCGCATGGATGCGGAAGTACTGGGAGATAAGGTGCAGGATATCAACGTCCTGACCGTTATTGCCAGCGAGAGCTATGCAGGATTTGTAGACGGACTGCAAAAGCAGACCGAAGCAGTGCTGCATGACCGCCCACGCAAGGCAGACATTGCATATTTTACCGGCAAGACCATCAGGCTGGATGGCAAAACTGTCAAGGTGGATGACCATCAGGCACGGGCGATTTATCAGTACCTTGTCCGCAACAACTATGTGGATGAGCAGGATAACGTCACGCAGGACTACCGGGACGATGTGCAGACCGGAACACTTGCACCGGTGCCGGAAACGCTGAAGCCCATTGAAGAGGGCGTGCACACGCTTGTGCAGGCAATTTATGATGACAGTATGCTCAAGTCTATGTTTGAGGATGGCAACAAGCCGAAAGTGCTGGAAAATCCGCTGAACGACCGGTTTGAAAAGGCAGAGTTCCAGAAGCTCTGGCAGACGATCAACCACAAATACGCCTATACGGTGGATTTTGATTCTGAGGAACTGATCCGGAAAGCAATCGAATACATCGACAGGGAACTGTACGTCAGTCGCCTGCAATATACCGTTACCTATGCCGGGCAGAAAGATGTCCTGAGTGCCGATATGGTGCGAGAAGGCAGCAGCTTCAGAGATGCCAAGAGCAGAACAAAAAAATTAGAACATGACTACGCAGGTCAGGTTGCGTATGACCTGATCGGCAAAATTGCAGAGAACACAACGCTGACCCGGCGCACCGTCGCACGGATTTTGCAGGGCATCAAGCCGACGACCTTTGCGATGTACCAGAACAACCCGGAAGAATTTATCACAAAGGTGATCCGGCTGATCAAGGAGCAGAAAGCTACCATGATCGTGGAGCATATCACCTATGATACCATTGAGGGCAGCTACGACAGCAGCATCTTTACGGCAGAGAAACACGCTCTGACGATGGATAAGGCTTACAAGGCACAAAAGGCGATTCAGGATTACGTTTTCACCGATGGCACAGCGGAAAAGAGCGTGGAACGGAAGTTTGCGGAAAATCTGGACGGTGCAGAGGAAGTCTTTATCTATGCAAAACTGCCAAAAGGCTTCTATATTCCGACCCCGGTTGGACACTACTCCCCGGACTGGGCAATCGTGTTCCATGAGGGCAAGGTGAAACACATCTATTTTGTAGCAGAAACCAAAGGCACGATGGAAAGCCTGAACTTGCGCCCAATCGAGAAGTCCAAGATCGACTGCGCCAAGAAGCTCTTCGCAAAATTGTCAGATGGTCTTGTGACATACGACCATGTGGACAGCTATCAGGAGCTGATGAATAAGGTACTGCAGTGACCAGTACAAAATGAATCATGAAGCGGCTGTTTGCGTAGATGCAGATGGCCGCTTCTGCATTTGACATCCTGATCGGGAGTGTGAGCGATAATATAGGGCTGCGATGAGTTTGAACGAATCAGCGATGCAATCGCACAGTCTGCATCCACCGGATGCAGTTCAAGGGTTTGACTTTCCCAACAAGTGTTTGGCAACGCAAAAATGGTCTTTGTATAACCTCTTGCTGGCGCTATGAGGCCTTTCAAAACGCCTCCCAAATTTGAAAATCACTTTGCAAGAATGATCGTCCGTTTTCAAGCTCAACTTGAAGTGGACGGTTATTTTTCTGCTCAAAAAAGTTCCGAGTTGGCATTCCATTACAAACAGAACGAGTTGTCCTGTTCGCTCTTTTTACCAAAGTTTCCCTTGCTTTTTCTGACAAGCTGCCGAAAGTGTCGTATTTTCAAAACTTTTTGTTGACACGGCTCAATTTTTGTGGTAGTCTATCCCAACAATTTAATATAACATATTTACTTAGAGTTCAAGCTCGGCTCTCACAGAAGTCAGAGCAAGTTTTTAACTTTCTGATCGCTACATAACGAACCCGAACCAAGGCCATCCCGGAAGGGATGGTCAGGTTCAGGTTGTTGTGTGGC
>OLGA01000733.1_pt1 | contig 27573 bp, 25 predicted proteins | sample 1604881 | NCBI WGS metagenome assembly OLGA01 (sample SAMEA3888896, study PRJEB22519) | human gut metagenome | biome: human gut; feature: human-associated habitat; material: faeces | place: Denmark | collected 2009 | reverse complement strand
TTATGTTTTACAACAGGTTTAAAAATGGGGCTGCGCCTATTTTGACACAGCCCCGCAGACAGCGGCTGGAGCAACATACGCAAGATGCTGCTCGACCGCGACATCCTCGATGCTATTATTGCTATCCCAAAGAACCTCTTTTACAGCACCGACATACAGACGTACCTTTGGATTCTCGACAACAACAGACCTGCATCGCATCGCGGCAAGGTGCTGCTTATAAACGGCTACCAAGAGCCGTATCAGTCTTTGCTTCAGCGCAACCTCGGCAAAAAACGCTATGAAATCAGCGAACGCGGCGCTCGCGAAATCCTTAGTCTGTACCGCAACTATACAAGCGCACAAATCGAGGTTAATGGGGAACCCGTCGAAGCTGCCAAGCTGCTTGATCGCGAAGACTTCCTTTACACCAAGGTGACGGTGGAACGTCCTTTGCGCCTTGTGTTTGAGAAGACGGGTGAAAAACTCCTTGAAGCCATACAGCAGAAAACGTTCCCGAAGAAAGACCTGCCTTTCTTCGCCCAAGTTGCCGCAATTCCCGGCATCGACAAACGGCGCACCGATGAAGAGTTCTTCGCTTTTCTCCTTGCTGCGCTAAAAGTCAAGAAGATACAGCAGGGCTACATCAAGAAACTGCGTTGCTATGCGTCCACCGACGAAAATGCTCCAGCGATTTACGCTACGCCTGGCAAGCCAGATTCCGGCTTTGTCCCCGATTCCGCTTTGCGCGACACCGAAAACATTCCGTTCAAGACCGACGTCGACGAGTACTTCCGAGAAGAGGTGCTGCGCTTTGTCCCCGATGCTTGGATGGATCGTTCGAAAGACAAAATCGGCTGCGAGTTCCCGTTCTCTAAACTGTTCTACGTTTATAAACCATTACGTTCTCGCTCGGAGATCTTAGACGAGCTACTTGCTCTCGACCGAGGTCTCGAAGCCGAACTCACCGAACTTAAAAAGGAGGATTAGTTATGGCTGAAATTATCACTACAAATAGCGGTATGGATTTAATCCAAAACGCCGACTACCAATCATTGCTCGATAATATCGGTGGCACGCTTTCTGATGCTCGCTCGAAATTGAGCCGTGAGGTCAACTCCGTAATGGTCGATGCCTATTGGAATATCGGCAGATACATTGTGGAGTTTGAGCAAAACGGAAATGACCGTGCCGAGTATGGCTCCAACCTGCTAAATCGCCTGTCGCAAGACCTCACTCAAAAATATGGCAAAGGTTTCAGCAAGAGCAACCTGCTATATATCAGAAAGTTCTATATTACTTTCCGAAAAAGTGAGACGGTGTCTCACCTTTTGAGCTGGAGCCAATATTTTGAAATATTGAAGCTAAACGACCCATTGGAAATATCGTTCTATGTAAAGGAATGTGAGAAGCAAAATTGGAGCGTCCGCGAACTAAAACGCCAGATGAACAGTATGCTGTTTCATCGCTTGGCGTTGAGCAAAGATAAGGACGAAGTGTTACAGCTTGCCGAACATGGTTCAGATGTCCAGAAACCGGAAGATATAATTCGCGACCCATTCGTGTTGGAGTTTGCCGGTCTGCCTGACGTTAAGCGATATAGCGAGGGAGACCTCGAAAAAGCCCTTGTAAGCAATTTGGGGCAGTTCTTGCTCGAATTGGGCAGAGGCTTTGCTTTTATCGGACAACAATATCGCTTCAGTATTGCCGGCAGACACTATTATGTCGACCTCGTGTTCTATCATGTGATACTTAAAACGTATGTGTTGATTGATCTGAAACGAAATGAAGTTCAGCACGAGGACATTGGGCAGATGAATTTCTATTTGAATTACTTCCGCAATGAGGTTTGTACGGAAAGCGACAACGAACCCATTGGCATCGTTCTTGGAGCTACTGCCGATCGTATGACTATGGAGTATGCTATGGGAGGCATCTCCAACCAGTTGTTTGTGAGCCGTTATCAACTGTACTTGCCCGACAGAGAAACCTTGGAACGCGAGTTGCGACGTTTGTTGAACCAACATTAAGCTATTCACTATGAAGAAATACGCTGAATATAAACCTTCAGGCATCCAATGGATAGGCGATATACCAAGCCACTGGGAGGTCAAAAAAATGAATTACACTTGTAGTCAAATTACGGATTTTGTGGCAAGTGGCAGTTTCGCAGACCTGAAAAATAATGTGGAGTATCTTGATGAGCCTGACTATGCAATGTTGGTTCGGACAGCAGATCTTTCATGCAAGGGTAACATTCCTCCCGTGTATGTTTCCAAAGAATCGTATGCATTCCTTTCCAATTCCAATTTATTTGGGGGCGAAATAATCTTGCCCAATATTGGTTCCGTCGGCGATGTCTATTTAGTACCATGTGACTTGTATCCATATATGACATTAGCACCTAATGCCATTATGGTCAACACCCAATGTAACAAGTTCTTTTACTATTTTTTTTCAAGCAAATGCGGTCGTGACGGACTTGCCGACATTTCTCAAGGTACTACACAAAGTAAATTCAATAAGACCCAACTTAGGGCATTAAAGGTTATTGTGCCTTCCCTCGTCGAGCAGGAGGCGATTGTCAAGTATCTTGACAAGAAATGCGGGAGCATTGACGCAGTCATTGCCATGCAGGAACGCCGCATTGCGTTGTTGTCGGAGCTGAAACAGTCAATCATCACAGAAGCCGTTACTCGCGGCATCAACCCCGATGCCCCCCTCAAAGACTCCGGCATCGAGTGGATTGGCAAAATCCCCCAACACTGGGATTACTGCCGAATAAAATTCTTCGTTACTGATCATTCCGATGGGATTTGGGGGAATGAAGAGCAAGGCAATTCTGACGACATTTCATGCTTACGAATAGCAGATTTCTTATATGAATACCTATCCATTAATTCTGCCAACCCGACCATAAGGAATATATTTCAAAGCCAATTAGCCGGGAAGCTGCTTAAAATGGGAGACCTGCTAATTGAGAAGTCAGGAGGCGGTGAGACTACACCTGTCGGCAGGGTTGTGATATATAATTCAGAACTCAAGGCCGTATGTTCCAATTTCATACACTTCGCCAGGCTCAACTCAAAGATATGCTCAAAATATCTTTGCTACTACTTCTGCTTTCTCTATGCCAACAGAATTAATTTATTGTTCTTCAACCAGACCACAGGTCTGCAAAATCTAAAAGTACATGAGTATTTAGGTCAAGCAGCTTACTTACCACCCCTTTCAGAGCAGGAGGCGATTGTCGAGTATCTCGACACGAAGTGCAGCAGCATTGACGCTGCCATCGGCAAAGCGAAACGCGAGATAGAGTTGTTGCGTGAGTTCAAGCAGTCAGTAATCACCGAGGCTGTAACCGGGAAAATAAAAGTTTATTAATCTCTCCAATCCATACAACTATGAACGTTTTGAACGAGACATATTTCGAGAAACATATAGCAGACTACCTTGCCAACAATCCGCTTTACAATCAGCGTACATCCGCCGACTTCGACATCGACGCACTCTGCGACCGCGCAATGCTTCGCCGTTTCATTGAGGCTCAACCCTCCAAGTGGCAGCGGCTCGTTGACCGCTTCGGTGGCGAGGATGCCGCTTTTGAGGCTGTCGTCAAGGAACTCAACAGCCGAATAGACAAAGGCACGAAGCTCTCGCACTTGCTGCTGAAAGGGCTGAACATACAGGGTATTAAGATTAAGCTCGTGCAATTCAAGCCCGAGTATGACGATGAGGACAGCGAGTTCATGCAGCTTTACCTGCAAAACCGTTTTTCGGTGGTGCGCCAGCTGAGATATAGCAACCTGCCGCCCGACAACAAGAACGAGCTTGACCTCGCAATACTTGTCAACGGCATACCCATTATCACCGCCGAACTGAAGAACGAGCAGACCGACCAAACATACGTCAACGCCATACACCAATACAGCACCGACCGAAATCCGCAGAACCGGTTGCTGAGAACGGCTCTCGTGCATTTCGCCATCGACAACAACTATGCGTTTATGACGACCGCACTTCGCGGCGAAGCGACAACGTTCTTGCCGTTCAACCGCAACAGCACCAATCCGCCGGTTGAAGGCGATTACCCCACGTGCTATATTTGGAAAGAGATCTGGCAGGCCGACAGCTTGCTCAACATCCTGCAGCACTTCATAAAGCAATACAAGGAGCGCGACAAGAAAACCGGAAAAGAACGCGAGGTTACGATCTTCCCTCGTTTCCACCAGCTTCGCGCAGTGCGCAACCTCTGCAAGTGGTCGCGAGAGAACGGCGCAGGAAAGAATTATCTCATCGAGCATGCCGCCGGCAGCGGCAAGACCAAGTCTATGGCTTGGCTCGCGCATCAGCTTGCCAATCTTACCGACCGCGAAATGCGTCCGATATTCGACAGCATCATCATGGTGACTGACCGCATTGTGCTGAATGCCAACATGGCAGACGATGTCAACAACTTTGAGACAGAAGCCGGGACAGTCAGCGACATTCGCCGAGGTTCCAAGAACCTTGCCGACGCGATTAACGACGGCAAGCGCATCATCGTCAGCACCGTGCAGAAATTCGCTTACGCGCTCGACCATTTGAAACGCGATTCGGAACGCAAGTACGCTATCATTGTTGACGAAGCGCACACGGCTATCGGCAACGAGAGTGCCAAAGGCCTCGTAAACGCTCTTTCTACAGACGAGGAGCTGCGTCAGTATGCCGAGAAATTCAAGGCGGAGGACTACGAAAGCGAGATGGACGCTATGCTCGCATTCCTGCAAGCCATGCGTCAAGAGATGTCGCACATTTCATACTTCGCATTTACTGCGACACCGAAAGACAAGACCTACGCCCTGTTCGGCACCAAGGACGAAAACGGCGACTGGAAGGCCCACGACTACTATTCGATGAAGCAGGCTATCGACGAGAAATTCATTCTCGACGTGTTGCAGAACTACACCACTTTCGACACGATGTATGAGTATGTGACAAAAGCAGGGTTGCCGGAAGATGAAGCCTCAAAGGAGTACGAGGAACGGAAGTCGATACGGCTCATACTGCAAGCCCTCAACAAAGACCCATACAACATGGAGAAGAAGGCTCGTGTGATGCTTGCTCATTTCTTCAGCACTTCCATTCATAAGATTGGCGGACAAGCCAAGGCAATGGTAGTTTCGGATTCTCGCCTCTCCGCCGTGAGGTACAAACAGATTATCGACCGCATTATCCAAAAGGATTACAATGGTGCGATAAAAACGCTTGTGGCATTCTCCGGCACAGTCGAATGTGACGGTGTCAGCTATACGGAAGACAAGATGAATGGCTACGGCATCAAGGACAATCGTATTCGCGACATTTTTGAGGAGCCGGAATACCGCATCCTAATCGTTGCCGACAAATTCCAAACCGGCTTCGACCAAAAAATGCTGCACACAATGTATGTGGATAAAATGCTTGGCGGCATACAGTGCATACAAACTCTCAGCCGTTTGAACCGCTGCTGTCCTCCGTTGAAAGAAGACACAATGGTACTTGACTTCCGCAACAATGCGGCTGATGTGCAAAAGGCATTCCAACGCTACTACAAGGAGACCAAGCTGCAAGGAGATGTTGACGTGCAAAGGTTGTATTCATTCATCGCCGAGATCGAGCAATATAAAGTCTATAACGAGGCAGAAGAAGAAAACATTGTCAAAGCCCTGCTCAATAAGGCTACGGCGCAAGCTGTCCCGTCTCTCGTCAAAGCGATTGTCAATGAGCGTGTAATGCCGATGGCTGATGCCGACAAAGAGAAATTCCGCAAACTTGTCAACCGCTACATTCGCAGTTATGGCTTTATGGCTCAGCTTATGAAGTTCATAGACCCCGACCTCGAAAGACACTACGTGTTTTACAAGGTGCTTTATAAAGCTCTGCCATACACCAAGGAAACCCTGCCGATGGAAATATTGGAAAAGGTAGACCTCAACAAATTCCGTCTGCAAATGAGCTTTGAGGGAAACCTCCCGCTTGAAGATGAATCGACCACACTACAATCATCACGTATCGGCGACATCAACACGCCACGAGCCGATGAGTCGAAATCACTTCAAGAGTTGCTGAACATCGTCAATGAGCCATGGGAGGGCTACCTTGACGAAAACGACAAGATTATCCGCACAATCGTCGACGAGTTGCAGGTAGATACCGAGTTGATAAATGCGTTCCGCGCCAACAACAGCCCGGAGACATTGTCGCGCCTCATCATCGACAAAATCATGCAAAAAGCCGGAGGGCAGATAGACAAGTTCTTCTCTCTCTTGAAAGAGGTCAACGAGGGTTCTAACTTCTCCAAAGAGTTTGTTCGCGGTGTTTCCGATCTGTTGGCTAAAAACACGGCACACGACCGCGATTTGCCGCTGGATATTGACGCGCTTCATGCAGCAATCAACGCTGCAATGGAAGGCACGTTTGCCAAACTCAGCCGTTATATCCGACCGCTCGCAGAAGTGATTTCTACGATGCTCAAAGTGATTCAAGCGCCGTCCGTTTCCAACCTCGACGGCATCAATGACATCGTGATGGACTCTCTGAATCAGGTTTACCGTGCGCAGAACCTGCGTTTTGTGGATCGTCGCCGACACTTCACAAGCCTTGTAGGCAACTATGAGCCGTTCCTCAAGAAGTTGTATTATCTTATGAAAGGAACACAGATAAAAGCAAAGGTCGAAGGACAAAATGCCACGTTCACAGATGCTATATTCGCATTCAGTGCTTTGCGTGGACTACGCAACAATCCACAGCCGACGTACCAGCAATTCAACACATTCTTGGAGAACTTGCGCCGTTGGCGTAACGAGGAGGCGCATGAATCCAATACCGCGACAGAACAAGACCTCATCGGCGCAACGCACATCGTTGTCGCCATGTACATCTACATTGTCTCACAGGTTACAACCGACCTTGAAATGTCTAACTATTATAATGTGTAAATATGAATAATCTTTATCAAGAGTTTCTAAAGCGCATCACGCTTTCTTCAAGTCAAATAGAAGACGGGAGGAAGAAGTACAAAGGTGTATGCGAATGCCTTGCTAAGGCATTTTATGACCGGCAGTTGCAGGACAACGACAAACTAGTATTTGGTTCTTTCAAGACCCAAACGCAGGTACTGCCTATGCGTGAATATCAAGACGTTGATGTAGTTTTCAAAATCTCAAAAGAGATTTATGAGAATTACAGACGACGTCCTGGAGATATGCTCCAAAAAGTGCGTAGCATACTCAACCAAAAATACACAACCACCGATCATATTAGTGCCTGGGGCAAGGTCGTGCTTGTAGACTTTGCTCCGGGTTATCATAATGTAGAGGTTGCTCCTTGCTACGAAACAGATGAAGGCAATTTCCTAATTCCCAATAACTACTGCGATGAAGATGACTGGGAAGAATTTGATGTTAGAGGGCAAATTGATGAATTCAATAAGTCTAATGACCTCACATCTGGTCTTACTCGCAATCTTGTGAAAATTGCAAAGAAATGGGTGCGCAACACAAAATCGATGACGTACTCATCATATCAACTGACAAACGACGTAATTTCTTTTGTCAGTGCAGTTTATCCGAAAGGAATAAACAATTCTCGTTACGACATTGTGGTCAAGGATTTCTTCACATATCTGCTCAACCACCTCCCGGACTACTTGACTACATACAAGACCAATGTTGAAACAGCAAAGCAACGAGCAGTGAATGCTTGTCAATACGAAGAGGACGGCAAGCATATTGAAGCCTCCGAAGAATGTATAAAATTATTCGGCAATGACTTCCCGAAAGCAGAGTATAACACTAAAAACGAACGCGAATGCGATATAGTTATACCGGTGCGACCTTGGGCGCAGAATTAACTGAACATGAACAGTCGTGGTTGAGACAAAATCAACCACGACTATTCTATTTGCATGATGAAAGAAAGGCGTGTGGATACTTTTCTTTCTCCTCACAATACGGAGATTTGGAGAAAATTACGACTTCCTACGAAATCGCCATCAATTTTGCGAGGCTGGAGTATCATCGTCTTCCTTTTGTATATGAAGTTGGAGGAAGAATACGCAAAACTGCCCTACTTTATAATATGCCTCTAATTGATTTACATCAATATGAAAACAATAGACTCTGTTTAATGCGTCCTGATGTGTTAATGAAAATATTCTACAATAGACCTATCGCGATAGACCAATTATGCACAATTATCCGGTCGCATTTGTATTGGCAAGCCTACTTTGAAAACCACGGTGAGGCACCATGGCCTGGCGAAGAACATGGATGGGACTGGCTAAAACAATATCAAGACAATGGACAAAGCAAATAAAAAGATAATAGACCAGCTTTTAGAGCGGGCAAGTAGATTGTATTGGACGTATGTCATACAATATAATCAAGCAGAAGTGTATCACCGAAAACTTAATAGGCTTACCTTAATATCGCTTATTTGTTCTGGTCTGATTGCATCTGCAGCGTTCTTAAATGTCATAATATCGTTTGGCATTTCAGAGGGCATTGGGAATGTCATTATTTTCTTTTTAGGTCTTACGTCAACCATTATCCTCTCGTACATTTCAAAATTTGACTACACAAAACGTATTGAGTCACACATACATTCGGGAACTACTGTTCGACGTTTATGGATGAAATACCAATCGCTTATCACGGATATAAAATCCGGACGCTTCCAAAATTATGAGGCAATTTGTGTACAGCGAGATATGTTACGTGATGAGGAGTATAATATTCTTAAGGACGCTCCAATTACATTACAAACGGCATATCGTAAAGCAGACAAAAAAATACACGAGGGCAAACATGGTGAAATAACAAAAGAAGAAAAGGTTATGTGTAATGAATCTCAAAATATTGATTAGCTAGATAGTAAAATCAGCATCTTTGCTAAGCTTTGGCGGCGTAACCGTTGATACTTAAGTCTCTACCCCATATAATCGCGCACCTCGGATGCTTGTCCGGGGTGCTGCTGTTTTAAGCGGAGGCGGGGAAGTGCGGTTGTGGTCGCAGGGGAAATGGAGGCGGATTTTGAGCGGTCTTTGGCGGTCGGGGTTGGCTACCTCGGAAGAGGTGGTGTTTGTCGGGGTGCAACTATTTGCCGCTTATAAGGAGTGAGGCTTCTCGGCTGCTGGGCTTCTTGTGTGTCGGTGCTGTGGCAGTCGGGCGATTACTTCAACATAAACACTTCGGTTTTCATATTGTTGGGAAGAGGTGCTTGCTGCGCATTATGTTGTGTCGTTGCCGTCCTTGCAGACCTGATTTTAAGTGATATTACCTCTTCGGCGCACTAAGCACGGTTGATATTTCACTTCGCAAAGTTAGAGTGTGTCGCCCACGCTGTCAAGGGCAGGGCAAGTCGGCATACAAAAATCTTCCTTTTTCCACTGCGTACAAAAAGAGTATTGTTTGAGCCGTCCCTTGTCTGCTGACGGCTCCGCGTTGCTGTGCCTATCTCGTACACTCTTTATTGGCGGCGTAAAAATCAAACGCGCCCCGGCGCACAGTAATAACAATCAAAATCTTACGACAATGACACATATAATGAGTTTTGCAGCAAGCACCTCCTCTTACTCCAACAGCATGAAAGAGTTCCAAGTGGAAGTAATCACCTTCGACGGCGACAGCGAGACAGTCTATGTTGAAGCCCGCAGCGAGGAAGAAGCCTCGAACATGGCAGCCGAAATAGTAGGCAACGCCGACTACACAATGGTTTACGAGGTAGCCTGACTCCTCGACCCTCCAAAGCGAGGCTCGCCAAAAGCGGGCCTTTTGCTATGCTCCCACATTTCTCACTTCACCGCACATTGCTGTTATGCTTTGCCAACGGCAAAAGCCAGTCCGAAACCGCCGAAGCGCACAGCATTCTTCAGCAGTCAAACGTAGCCGGAGGAGAGGATGCAGTCGGAATGTTTATGCCACAGCTGCGACCTGCTTGCGGCGATGATACGACCTCGGACACCCAGCTATAAGCCGCGACGCTTCCGGCATACCTGCTTTGGCTGACAGGCGGAGGGACTGCTGCGATTATTCGAGTGGGCATCACTCGGGGAGGTGACGAAGTATGGTTTATTTGTACGCTTTGAACACGGCTTGGGTCAGGTCACGAGCAGTAGTGCGACAAAGGCTGAAGTCCTCGCTTTGCTCTATGCTTTCGGCTCTATGCTTTTACGCTCTTGTCTCGGCGGCAGTATCGGCTGTCGCTCCGTAACGGCGGACTGCGCATTCATCCCTACGGGTTTAGAGGGCGGACAATGCCGTTCCTCCGGGGCGTGGTGATTTTTCCTGCTACAAAGGTAGGCCGCTCCCGTCCTCGTCAAGGGCAGGTGTGCACTCCGCGTTCCTCCGTCCTTCGCTGCGTTGCAGGGCGGCAATCACCCTTGACTTTTAAGTCCGACCCGCTTCTCCCTGATATTGCGGCGTAAAAATTCAACAAGCCCTTCGGGGCATAAGTCAAACCCTCAAAAATTCAAAGAAATGAAAGCTACATCAGCCTCCTCCTCAAACAAAGCCGACAACACAACCGCCAACGCTCGCAAGCCGCGCAAGAAAGCGACAGAGCAACCAGCCGCTGTGGCCCAGCCCGAAGCCGCCGCACCTGCCAATCCCTCAAAGCTGCTTGTGTTCAAACGCTCGCGCAACAACGGCTTCTATGTCTACCTCCTCGGAGTGATGCCCGACGATAACATCGGCTGCAACTGCCGCACCGCCAAGTCGGCCATGCGGTTCATGCTCTGGAAGAAGCGCGAACTCGGCGCGTCCATCTCACAGTCGCATTTCGCCGCGCTCAAGCAGCTCGCCGCAGCCGAAGGCTGATCCCCGGCTGTATCTCCTCTCTCCTCCGACTACCTTGCCATTCAACCGCCGATGTCTTTTGCCGGGCATCGGTGGCTTTTTACTTTTGCGGCATGGCAACTACTATACACCTCAACTTCGGCACGCTCGCTTTCTCGTCCGCCGTGGAACGCATCTCGGTGCGCACCGCAGCCGCGTCCATGAACGTCTCGCTCTATGCCGTAGACACTTCCGGCAGCGAAACCGCCGTATTCGCCGAAACATACTATCCTTACTCGGAGAACGTAACACTGCATGACTTCGCCTCAATCATAGAAGACGAAATGGCAATCACCGGTTCGCCGCTTCAGAAGTTCCGCATCGAGGCGGAAGCCTCCGACGGTACTTCTGATGACAAGACGTTCACAATCCTATATTGCAGCTGCCATACGTCATGCCAGCCATCCGGCATTATAGCCTCGCAGTTCCTGACGACACGCAAGGTAATCGAGGCAACGGCAGACTACCCATTGCCGTTGTTCTATGTCCGTCCGCCTGTCGAGTACCTTGACCAGGAACTCGTGTCGTTCCACGTAGTCTGCCGCCGCCAAGACACCGGGGATGTTCGCATCATCTTCGTTCCGAACGGACATACCGGCTACGGCAAGGATTATGAATTGAAGATGCTGACCATTAGCCGTGAATGGCTCGCGGCGCAGACGGCAAGCTCGTTCCCGAACATACCATACGACATCATCGGCGTTACCGTCAGAATCGGACAACGCTCCATAACCATTTACTACACGAAACGGAAGCCCGACCTGCGGCTGTATTTCACCAACATGTTCAACACCTTGGAGATAGCGGAGCTTGTGGGCGACACCACCGCCAAGACAAAGGTGAAGCGCACCGAAACCGTCTGCGACGGCATCGTGTCATTCTACGACCAGTCCGTGGAGCAGTCTTTCGAGTTCCAAGCCGCCGGGCTTACCGCCGAGTATGCCGAATGGCTCGGACAGCTCTTCATGTCGCGTGATGTGCGCATCATCAACAAGCCGTACCACGAGGAGGACAACCTGAACGAGCCTTATCCGTCTGTGCTGATTACGGACAGCACCTGCGAGGTGCAGGACGGAGACGAGGAACTCAACACGGTCAAGTTCACGTACCGCTATACGAGCGACCGCCCCGAATCATCGGTCGCACCGCCCGACAGAATACATACCGACACTTTCAAGACACCTTTCTCATAATGGCACAAGCAATACACCATACAACGGCGTTGACAATGCTTCATTCGGGAGACCCGATAGACATCTCCTTTTGGAAACGGTCGGGCGAAATCGTGCATTTGCACAACTGCATCGCCCTGCCGTGCGCAGCATCGCAACGCTATGTCGGCACTCAAAATTTCAAGGTGTTTGCCTCCGGGCAAATCCGCAAGATCCGCCTCGTCTGCATTTTCCGCATCAACGGCCTCGAAGTTTTCCTGTGACAACACTCTCTGTTTCGTCGATTTTCGCTAATTTCGCATTGAAAAATAACGAACTATTATATGGTATGAAAAGGCTATTATTACTCATCATGAGTTTATGCTCTCAAATCATCCTATGGGCTCAAAATCAAAGAGGAAGATTGATGCCCGAAGATTATATGGATTTCCCAGATAATACAGCCAATAGTTCTGATGACACCTTTATTGGTTATCTGTCTTTGGTTCTTCTTATAATAATGGGAATTGTCATAATCTGGTTTAAGAGTGCATTAAAAAGCTCTCGAGAGAAAGAAATAAGAGACAAAACAATCTTTTTGACTAATGCTGATGTTTACGCTTTTGAATCAGTCTATAGGGCTACTCAAGACAGCATAACCAGTTTAAAGCCCAAACAGTTTCTTGTCAATCAGAATGGTGTGGTAAAATTCCCCAAATATTCAAGATGTATCATCTTAGAATATTATTCTGAAAATAGGAGCTATGTAAAAGTTAAATTCGAGAATTACAACACTCCCTTGTATGTTGGCAGGTGGTACTTAAGAACGCCTGATCAGATAAACGATTAATGCTGTTTGAATAGCGTCTTTTCGCCCCACATACTTGCTCCATAATTTTGTGGCATCACAACCCACAAGACTATGGAGCAATTACTTTTCAGTTCGGTAGAGACACTGCCCAACGCACGCGCCTCGGTGGCATTCACCGAGCCTAAGCCCGTTTTCAAGGAGGACGGCGAGATAACGCCGACAATCCTTTCCGACACCCACAGCTATATGCCGTGGGGCGCGGCAAACCAAATGCCGTTCGACATCATCGACCTGATAGAATCGGACGAGACCCTCGCCACCTGTCAGATGTTCAATGCCGAGGTTTGCTACGGCTCAGGGCTTGTCTATGACTACGCCCAAGCCTCCGTTTCGGTCAAGGGCGAAGTCGAGGACTTCACGCTCGACAACGACCTTGCTTCCTATTTCCTCGGTGTATGCCAAGACTTCAAGCACTTCGCATTCGCTGTCAGTGTCATCATCCTCAATGCCGAGGGGACAAAGATTGTGCGGCTCGTCCGCAAGGAGGCTTGCTACTGCCGCTTCGCCCCTGCTGACAAACACGGCAAAATCCCGCGCCTTTACTTCGCCAACTGGCGGAAGTTCGCCACGCTCGAAGACTGCGAGGTCATCGAGATGCTCGACACTGCCGCGCCTTTCTGCGACCTCCGCGAAAGGCTCGCTAACGGCGACAAATGCCGCAAGTTCGCTATCGTCAGCCGTGTGCCGACACCCGACAGCACATATTACCCCATACCGTACTATGCCGCGCTCTTTCGCGGCAAGTGGTACAACATCAAGCAGCTCATCGGTCTTGCAAAAGAAGCCAAGCTCAAGAACTCTGCGCCTATAAAGTACCATATCGAGGTGTCGCAGAAGTACTGGGACTCGATATTCAAGTCGGAGGGCATAACAGACCGCTCAAAGCAGCAAGCGCGTATCGTGGAGGAGAAACAGCGCATCCTTGACTTCCTCACAGGTGTCGAGAACAGCGGCAAGGTGTGGTTCTCCACTTTCTATGTCAACCCCAACGGTGACGAGATACACGATGTCATAATCAACAGGATTGACGACACCAAGGAGGGCGGCGACTGGGAGAGCGACATTCAGGAAGCGGTCAACATGATCTGCTTCACGCTCCGCGTTCACTCCAATCTTGTCGGGTCTGTACCCGGCAAGGCGCAGACCAACAACTCCGGCTCAGACAAGCGAGAACTATACACCATAGCCCAAGCCCTTCAGAAACCGTACCACGACCTCCTTTTCACCGTGCACCGCATCATCTGCCGCTTCAACAAATGGGAGGGTGTCAAAGTCGATGTGCCGTTCATCCAACTTACGACACTCGATGAGAACGCGGATGCAAAAACAGTTACCACTTCAAAGTCGAAAGAGGAAAGTCGAGGGTCGAGAGAGCATAAACACTCCGAATCTTGATACCTAACCATCTCTAAACTCTCGACCCTAAACTCTCTACTATATGAAACTGATTCCGAATGATGAGACCCTGCGCCGCTTCGTGCCACAGCAGGTTTGCGCCGTCAAAGGCGAAGCCTCGCTCTTTGACCGCATCGCACACTGGCTCGACACCGCCGAGCAATGGGTGTTCGCCACTTTCTGCCCCGAAACGGTCGTAGCAGAAACTATTGCGGACAACCCAGATTCTCCAATCCTAAACCCTCTCTCGGCAATAGCGGCTCATCAGGCACTTGCCGATGCGATACCATCACTTGACTTGGTGCAGACAGTCAACGGCTTTGCCGTGGTCAGCAACCAAAACCTCGCCCCGGCATCGAAAGAGCGTGTGGAACGGCTGATTGCCGCCCACATGGCGCAGCGCGATGCAGCGATCAACACCTTGCTGCCGTTGCTTGCCAAGATTGGCGGCTGGCGCAATACCGCCCAATGCGTGTTCTTCCGCGCAACGCTGTTTCCAACGCTTGACAGCATCCGACCGCTTGCCTCCGGCGCGGCAACGTGGGGGAAATTTCAGGAACTGCGTCCTGCTATTGCTGTTGCGGAAGACCGCCTCGCCGCAGAGTACATTTCCCCCGAACTGATGCAACGCCTACGCGATGAGACACTCGGCATCATCACTCCACTCTCGACCATCGACTCTCGACTTTGCACCGCACTCCGGGGACACGTTGCCGACATTGTTCAGGGCAAGCAGTTGCGCGAAACCGCCTTGCGCGACATCGTTGACTACATCAGACGGCATCCCGATACCTTTCCCGAATGGCACTCATCGGACGTAGCTAAGCTATACAGCCCACCGACATTCAAGAACAGCATAAAGTCGCATGGTTATTGGTTCTGACAATACCACATCTTTGACGTTTTGCATTATGGATAACAGCTTGCTAAACATAGACCTCGTCGTGCCGCGCGGTTGGCACGAGTTGAACGACAAACAGCTTCGCTATGCTTTCGGTCTTATTGCCAAAGGCTTTACCTTCGATGAGATAAAGACCCTTTGCCTGTTCCGTTGGTCGGGTCTGTCAGTCCGACACCGACACAACGCCGATTTTGTCTGCCTCCGCCGCCGCCAAGACTTCATCGTTTCTGCTGACCAAATCGCCGAAATACTTCCGACTCTTGGCTGGCTCGACACCATACCGTCGCAGCCGGTATGCTTCTCTCGTATCGGTCGCCACCGCTCATTCTCGCCCGACTTCTCCGAAGTGCCGTTTGAGAAGTTCATCGTCTGCGACAACCTCTACCAAGGCTATCTCGCCACGCAGTCGGACGACTTGATCGTCCAAATCGCAAGCATCCTCTATCAATCCCCAATTCCCATCTCCCTATCCCCGGCTGAAAGAATTTCAGTCTTCTACTGGTTCGCATCGGTCAAAGGCTATTTTGCCCGACGTTTCAACCATTTCTTTCAACCACAGGCACAGTCAGACAACCTGCTTGGCAGCAATGCACAGCCCACCGGCGCACAAATACAGCAGTCTGTCGATGCTATGATACGCGCCTTGACCAAAGGCGACATAACCAAGGAACGGGAGATACTCGCCTTTGACACTCACCGTGCGCTTACAGAGCTTGATGCACAAGCTCGCGAATATCAGGAGTTCAACGCCAAATACCCGAACAAATGAAACTCAACACTCTCAACCCTAAACGCTCGACTTTCTCTTGGAACGCCACCTTATTTTTCAAGGACTTGACCAATCGGAACCGGCTGGCAAAAAACGAAAACTTCGCTTTCTGCCGCGTGTCAGGACTTGAAGGCTTCGAGGAGGCACTCCACGTTATGCAGTCAGCCACAGCCATCGTCGCCGTCAGCGACACTTCGCAGGGCTACATGGAAATGAACAACACGCCTCGTACGCGCCGTGTCAAAACAATTTTCCTCGCTATGCGACACGCCCTCAATGATATGGAGGCTCGTCAGGAGTGCTTCGACACACTCCGCGAGCTGTTTCGGCAATACATGTCAATGTTGCTTCAGGAGAAAACCCAACTGGAAGAAAACCGCATCTACCTTGACCCTCAGATTTCATTCACGGAGATAGAACGGTATTTCTTCTCCGGCGCAGCCTGCGCCTACTTCCAAATAGCAATCGACACATTCACAGATTTACGCTACAATGTTTCAGAGTGGACTTAACGCCGAGGAGGAACGCCGGAAATACGTTACGGTGTTCAACAGCACGATGATAAAGATATGGCGAGAGCGCATCGCGCTGCTGAAAGTCGTTGACACAGGGGCATTGTACCGTTCAACCATTTCGGTCGTATTGTCGATGGACGGCAAAGTGTTCGCCGTAACGCTCTCGCAAGCCTTCAACGCCTACGGCTTGTTCCAAGACTACGGCACAGGGAGGGAAGTGCCGGTAGGCAACCCCGGCGACATTGGGCGCGACAAGGTGCGCCAACGCCGCAAATGGTTCTCAACCAAGTACTACGCATCGGTCATGAACTTGAAAGAGTTCTTTGCCGACAACCTCGGTCGTGACTTCTGCGGCATCGTCGCCAATGCCTTGAGCGACCACTCATTCCGGCAATCGCTGAGATGAGAATTTGGCATGGAATTTGCAAAATTGAGCAATGATGTCCATCCAATAAGGGACTGACATTAGATTATTATTCATAAAATAATTTTTAAATGGAATTGAAAATGAATTTTTCAAAGTATTTCAAGTAGGTGGTCAACACCACCGAAAAATCAATTGAAAGTGGGGTATAGTTCTTTCTGTAGCGAGGAGAACTAATTTACCACATTGCGGACTTAGGCTATTCAGTCTATAAGTTAGTCTGCGTAGATTTATATGATGTCGCATAGTGGATTTCTGTCATAAATGATGTGAGGACTATTGCGAAACACATTAAGAAATAACAGATTTAGCCTAAAGGGCGCGGCAATATGCCGCGCCCTTTTTATGTCTTTTCCGCTGCGTCATACTTTCCATATCTTTGCGGCAAAGATTACCGCAAATGATAGACGTAACGACATTGACGCAGCTGATAACGCAGTTCCGAAATACGACGCAGTCCAACAGCGTCAGCCCCGAAACTGTCGGCTCTATACTTCAGAAAATCACTGACATCCTCGCCACCGCAGGGACGCAAGCCAACCTCGACATAATCAACAAATGGCATGAGGCTCTTAAATCCGCCGCTCCTGCTCTCACCGCACTTTCACTTGGCGCGGATGACGGCGATAACGTGTACTTGAACACACGGAGTGTCAATCTGTACACCGGCGAGCAGACAGAACTGCCGCCGTTGACGATACGGCAAGCCACTGTCGAACGAGCCGGAGCGATGCGTGCGCAGCAGGTTATTGACCTTGACAACGCCAAGAAGGACGTTTCAAGCATCCGGGTGCAAATCGCCGTCATCAACAAACTTCTCGGAATCGGCACTTCCGATACCCTTTACAAGGACGCTCAGATCTCCTGCCAAGCCATTGACGGCAAGCTCCATATACTCGGCGCGTCAAAGCTCATATCCCAAGGGTTCGTGCCGTACCTGTTCCGCAACGTCCGCAAGCGCAACCCCTTCAAGCTAAAATGGGCTACCGATGAGCAGAAAGCCAAGAAGCACTGCCCGGTCAAGAAAGGGTGGGCAATCATGGGGTCGAGGTACTCGGTGCATGTCAATGGGGACATCGTGGAGTTCTCGACCAATCCACATAGCTTGTACTGCTGCAAAGCCGAGGGGTATACCACCTCTCCCTCTGTGCTTGTGTCGCGGCACGTCCGCAAGGACGGCACCGTCTCTTTCGGGTTGGGACGCTCGTCCGTGTCTCTCGCCGACCCGAAGAACCCTGCCAAGGAACGCATGGTGCGCATCACTTTCGGCATCGGTTTCGCCAAGCCTATGAACCCCGGCATAGCCTCGATAACCCCGGCCAACCTCGTAAGCTCGCTCGCAACTTTCACAATCATATACGACCCCGGCTCGCAAACATGGACATTCAGCTCGCGTTGACGGCCATGCCGCGTAAAGGGGCAAATAAAAAGAAAGCCCTCGCGGCGAACCGCAAGGGATGCTGTCTTTCAAACGAGCTATGAGTGCCCAAAGCGGCACGAGGCCGCAAGGAAATGCAATCAATGCAACACCGCCGGGAAAGCCCAAAAGGAATGCTGTCCCACATAATACAGACAGAGGCATCCGGGTCGGCTTCAGCATGGCTTCACTTGCGTCAGAGGTGTCCGGGGCAGCCTAAGCACGGTTTTGCTTGTCCGACACAAAGTTAACCATAATATTCCACACAGCCAAATGATTAGACGATAAAAACGCCGCAAAAACATGGATATACGCAAACACAAACCGACAATACAGCTCATCTCCGCCATGGCTCTTATAGCCCTCGGCTGCGGACTGCTCGTTGCAGGGTTCATACTGCCACCACCCGGTGAGATACACAACTCGGTGCTGATAGCTTTCGGCGAGATACTGACATTCGCCGGTGCGTTGTTCGGCATCGACTACCACTATAAATACAAAGACAATGGAACTGAAACAAAACACCCGGACGATTGACGAGATCATCGTCCATTGCACGGCAACACCCGAGGGTAAAGACTTCACCGTGCAGCAAATCAGAGACTGGCACGTAAAAGGTAACGGCTGGCGCGACATCGGCTACCACTTCGTGGTGTACCGGAACGGCGACGTGATGCCGGGCCGCCCCATTGCTCAACCGGGGGCGCATTGCACCGGCCACAACGCACGCTCAATCGGAGTGTGCTATGTCGGCGGATGCGCCGCTGACGGCAAGACACCGAAAGACACGCGCACGCCGATACAGAAGACAGCTTTGCGACAGCTGCTGAAAAAGCTGAAAGCCGCATATCCAAAAGCAACGATACACGGACACCGCGACTTCGCCAACAAAGCCTGTCCGTCATTCGACGCAACTTCCGAATTTTCAGACTTATGAAAACATTCTCAACCCTCCGCACCCGGCTCTCGATGTTTGCCGCATGCGCATTGATTTTCACCGCGCTTTTCCCTTCTTGCCGAGCCAAGAAGGAAATTGCGGTCAATGAAAAATACGGCATTGACAGCATAGCCGCGACACAATCCTCCGGCTATGCCTTCAGAATTGACTCCGCCATTGGCAGGATCAGCCTCGCCTTCGACACACTTGACATTGCAATCGAGCGGCAGGTCGCCGCCGATACCGCCACAAGAATGCGCATCCGCGCCGTCAAAGGCTCCGTCATCGCCGACCGCAGACAGGCCGCCAACGACATACGAGGGTACAACCGGCTTGACAGCGTGGCGTACAAGCGTGCCTCTGAGACATCGACAGCCGAACATTCGGCAACGACATCCATTGCCGAGCCTCCCGATACGACGCTTGTGTTCGCCGTCATCGGCGGACTGGCCGTGGTCGTATCGGCTGTGCTGGTTTACCTGAAGAGAAGAAGGACATGACCATATCCATCGACACAGATTTTGATTGAAAGGCGGCTTGCCCGTGAGGGCAGGTCGTCTTGCTTTGTCCCCGAACCCACCCATGCCGTTGCGCGGCTGCGCCTCGGAGCAGGATTTCCTGACTGCTTCATTACACCGAAGCAGGGGGCTTTCTCCGTCTGCTCCGTATCTGTGTATGGGCGTGCAGCAGCCGTCAGATTGCGTTCCTCTCCGTCCCATACGTTCCACGCAAACTGACTGCGATGCCGTGGGGACACTCCGCTGTGTGCTCCGTGTCCGCCACGTCTGTATCGCACTGCTGTTCGCCCATGATACCGAGCAGACTGCGGCAGCCTTCCCCCTGCGTCAGTTCCATACGCCCCTCGAAATCCACATCCGGGCTTTCACCGCGCAACGCCCAGTCAGCGGTATGGACGACCTCACCCCACGGCATCCGCCCCCGCCCCAAGCCCCGGCTGACTATGCTGGTCTTGACTTCTCCGCTGCGGCTGCGCTGCGTCCGCCGCCTCAATGCCGAGCGGTCATTGCGCGTTCAGTCGGAGACCCTTTTGCGTCCGACGACCCACAGCCAAGGCAGAGGCTCTTGCGGACGCGGGCCCCGGCTGAGGCTTCATTGCTCCGCATCGATGCCGTTGTCCTGTGCATCGCCACCTCCGCTGCGAACCTGCGACCACTGCCGTCTGCCGCCACACATCACCCCGACGGGCTTCCCGGACAGGGCAAGGCACTGGCATCGGCGTTTCAGCCGGGACATTGCAGCCTTGTAGAGCGGCGGCTCATACCGTTGCGAGACCCCGGCGTTCATTGGGGTCTCTGCAACGCTTCCGCGCCAAAAGCCACTTACGGCATTGACCCTGAAACGCCACAATGCCCGCGCCTTCGGGATTTGCACCGCCCGGCGGCTGATATGCCGACAGGTGCTGCCGCGTGCCAAATCGGGCTTCGCCCAATTTGACTTGCGCGTCAACGATTTTACCGCGCTTTCGGGCGGCAGCGGTGGCGGCTCTGACATATTCCGCAAAGATAATCCCGAAAACAGCCGAAGCAATCCACAGGCTCGGGGGGGCAGTGCAGTGGCACACTCGGGGGAATTATTCCCCCGAACCCCCATTTTGCGCCGACCTTTACGTGTTATCTTCCTGAAAATCAGCATACGGTCGGCTTGCCAACGGATTGAAAAATTTTCATTTCGGCAAAGCAAAGAAAAATTTCGCCGAAAACCGGCTTTTCAATCCGCCGGTTTCCACCTTTTTACCGCCTCCGAATTGCGAGCCTCGGCTGCGCTCTCACAATTCTCGGCTAAAAGGTGAAGCCAAAACCTTTTGCATCGGCATCGAATGTCCGTCTTTTCGGGTCGGTGTATAGAGAGGTATTTTTGCTTGAAAAGTCTAAAATCAGTCGAGAGAGTAGAGTTTAGAGCCGTGAGAAACCGACAAGAAGGCTCTCTAATCTCTCGACCTTCAACTCTAAACTTTGAACTATGTCGAATTACAACAGCACAGCAACAGTTACCCTCTCGGTCAACGGGAAACAGGCACAGCAGATGCTGCGCCGCTTGGAGACCGATGCGCTAAGGCTTGAAAAAGGAATAGCCCGTGCCGCGAAAGCAGGGGACAAGGCGACAATGGCGAAGCTCCAAAGGGAACTGCGCAACACAAGGCGGCTGATGCAGCAGCTCCAATCGTCTTCCGCGACTGTGGAGCAGGTCATGCAACGACTTGACAAGGCGGCACCGCGAGAGCTGAACAAGGCTCTCCGCACATTGCAGTCGCAACTGAACGGCATCGAGCGCGGCTCGAAGGCGTGGGATGAGCATATCGCGAAAATCAAGGCTGTAAAGGAGGAGCTGGGCAAGGTCAACGAACAAATGCAGCCGCAACAGGGGCTGTGGTCCCGCTTCAACCGCTGGCTCAACGACTGCCAGACCGCGCTGCTCGGATTCGGAGCGGCGGTAACAGGCTTGGTCATGGCAGGAAAATCTGCCGTCCAAGCATACGCCGATATGGAGCAGGAAATGGCAAACGTGCGCAAGTTCACGGGGATGTCCGCCGAAGAGGTGGAGAAACTGAACGAGGAGTTCAAGAAGATGGACACCCGATCCTCTCGCGAGGAGCTGAACCGCCTCGCCCAAGAAGCCGGGCGGCTGGGAAAGCAGTCGCAGGAGGACGTGCTCGGCTTCGTCCGCGCCGCCGACAAAATCAACGTCGCCCTTGACGACCTCGGCGAGGGGGCGACCCTCACGCTCTCAAAGCTCACAGGCATCTTCGGCGACGAGAAACGCCTCGGCACCGAGAAAGCCCTGTTGTCGGTGGGGTCGGTCATCAACGAGCTGTCGCAGAATTGTGCGGCTTCAGCCCCGTACATCGCGGAGTTCGCCTCTCGCATGGGCGGTGTCGGCTCGCAAGCGGGACTGACGGTGCAGCAGATAATGGGCTTCGCCGCAGTCCTCGATTCAAACAACCAGAAGCTGGAGGCATCGTCAACCGCCTTGTCGCAGGTGATAGTGCGCATCTACCAAGACCCGGCAAAGTATGCCCGCGTAGCCGGAATGGACGTGGAACGCTTCGCCAACCTCGTCAAGACCGATATGAACGCCGCGCTGATCGAGTTCCTATCAACGCTGAACCAAGCCGGCAGGATGGACGTGCTGTCTCCCATGTTCCGGGAGATGGGTGAGAACGGCTCGCGTGCAATCTCCGCTCTGTCCACGCTCGCCAACCACATCGGGGAAGTCAAGAGCCAGCAGCTTGTCGCAAACGAGGCTTTCAGCCAGGCAGTCTCCATAGACAAGGAGTTCGAGGTGCAGAACACGACTGTACAGGCGGGGCTTGACAAAGCGAAGAAGGCTTTCAACGAGCTTGCCGTGGAGCTTGGCGAGAAGCTGCAACCCGTGATGCGCTACTGCATCTCTTCGGGTTCTGCCATGCTCCGCACGCTCAAAGCCATGGTGGACTTCTTCATCAGGTACAAGACGGAAATCGTCACTGTCGCCGCTGCCGTGGCGGCGTACAGCGCCGTCATGCTCGTGTACAACGCGCGGGTGGCGATTGCCTCCAAAGCCACGGTTTTATTCCACGGCGTGTTGCGGCTGTTGCGCGGCATCCTCCCGGCGGTGAGGCTGCTGTTCGCGCCGCTCATAAACGCCGTGCAGTATTTCACCAACGGACTCGAGGTGAACCATGCCATGCAGCAGCGGTGGCGCAGGAGCATGGAGGCGATGAAGTTCTCGTCTTGGGTCGGGCTGATACTCGCCGTAGGCGGTGCGGTGTACGCCGTGACACAGCGCATCAAGAACCATCGTGAGGAACTCGAGCGGCAGCGCAAGGAGGCGGAGGACTTCAAGAAGTCAATCACAGACCTTGACGAGGCGGCAGCTGGCTATGCCGCTGCCGAGGTTGACCGCCTTGACGCGCTGTACAAGGCGGCCACGGACGAGGCGAAGTCAACAGACGAGCGCAAAGCTGCCGCTGAACGCCTCCAAAACCTGTACCCTGACTATTTCAAGAACCTCTCTGCCGAGGAAATCATGCTCGGCAAGACAAAGACCGCATACGACAAGCTGCGCGATTCCATAATCGAAGTCGCACGGGCGCGTGCCGCCGCAGGTAAAATCGAGGAGAACGAGAAGACACTTCTCACTCTCGAACAGCAGCTGCCGTCCTTGCAAAAGAAACGCGATGCTGACAAGAAAGCGCATGACGCAGCTGTCGCCGACTGGGAGAACGCCCGGCAGCAGGAGGCCAACCGTTCTGCCTCGTACACCAACAGCACTGACGCGGCGGCCTCGGGGCTGGTGAACGTAACGCCTTATGCCCGGCGTGTGGCTTCGACAGGAAAAACCTACAACGCTTCGGAAGCGGCATTGCAAGCCAACCTCACGAAGCAGAAGCAGTTGAACGATGCCAACGAGTTCCTGCGCAAGAAGTACTCAATCAGCGCCGAAGCCCTGACAGAACCGCAGGCCCCGAACACCCCGGTCGTCCCGTCTGTCCCAACAAGCGGCTCTAATACCGGCAAGGATGCCGACAGGTTCGCGGCTGAAAAGGACTGGAGGGAGCAGGAAGAGGCCATGGCGCGTATCGCTTACGCCACAGGCAAAAAGGATTATCTCGAATACACGGCGGAGATGGACAGGATTGCCGTCGAGTTCTATGAGAAACAGCTCCTGCACACAGACCTCGGCGAGACCGAAAGGCTCTCCATCACGGCGCAGTGGCGCGAAGCGCAGATGAAGCAGACGGAAGATGCGCTCAAAGGGACGGCTGAAGCGGAAAACAATTCTTACAACAAACGTATCGCCGAGGCAAAGCAGTTCTACATAGACGGGAAGTATACAAAAGAAACCTACGACGAGGCTGTGGAACGCATCGAAATCGAGCATTTGAAGGCTCTGACCCGCATTTACAAAGAGGGGTCTAAGGAGCGTATACAGGCGGATGCCGACCTCCAGGACGCTCTCTTCCGGCAGACGCAGCGGCGGCAGCAGAAGACGGAGGAGGCGGAACGGAAGTTCGCTTCGATGAAAGAGAAATTCTTCGGCGACAACCCTGCGGAACGACAGGCGAAATACGATGCCGATTTTGCCGCGCTTCAAACAGTGTACCAACGTGAACTCCAAGCGGCGGGCGACAACGCCGATGAGAAACTGCGCATCGAGGAGGCTTTCCAAAAGGCTAAGCTCGCGTTGCAGAAGCAGTACGGCTTGCTTGCCGAGGAGGACACGCGCAACGCTTTGCAGCGCGGTGTCGATGCTTCCGCCGAATGGCTCGGCGGCGAGGGCGGCAAAGCCTTGTCCGGCGCGTTGGATGCCGTTGTGTCGGGGATGTCAGCGGTTTTCTCGAGCCTGTCGTCTGTCATCCAAGCCGAGCTTGAAATGCAGACGGCGGCGATAAACAAGCGTTATGACGCGGAAGTGAGCCGTGCCGAGGGAAATTCTTACAAGGTCAAAAAGCTCGAGAAGGCAAAGGAGCGGGAGATTGCAAAGGCGAAGAACGAGGCAAACCGCAAGATGTTCGCGATGCAGGTCATCCAGGCGGTGGCACAGACCGCGACCAACGCTCTCAACGCCTACGGCTCTGCCGCAGCAGTGCCCGTGGTCGGCTACATCCTCGCCCCTGTCGCTGCCGCCATGGCTGTCGCAGCGGGCGCTGTGCAGGTAGCGGCAATCAAAAAGCAGCAACAGGCCTCCGCGTCGCAGGGCTACAAGTCTGGCGGCTTTACGCCGCCGGGCAGGGCGGACGAAGCCGCCGGTGTCGTCCACAAAGGGGAATGGGTCGCTTCGCAGTCCCTTGTCAATAACCCCCGGACGCGCCCTCTGCTCGAGGCTCTGGACTATGCGCAGCGCACTAACACAATCGGCTCTATCACTGCCGCCGACGTGTCGCGCTCGGTAACGGCACCAGCCTTGCTTGCAGCGCAGCCGCTGTCTTCCAATACCGTAGTGAACAATCCCTACAAATCCGCCCCGGAGCAGTCTCTCGAAAGGCTCTACGACACCCTCGACCGCCTCGATGAAAGGCTCAACGAGCCGTTTGTCACGGTCAACACCGTTGCCGGAGACCACGGAATGCGGCGTGCGCAAGAGGAGTACGACCGCCTCATGAGAAACCGTCTGCCAAAATCAAGAAAGTAATGGAGATAAGGATAAACGGCAGAGAGGCCGTGTTGAAGAAAGGGACATCGTTTGAGTACGTAGCCGAGAACCGCCTCTTTTCGGGAAGCGATGGCTACACGCTGTCAATCACGTTCCCCCTCAGGGGATGCCCGGAGAACATAGCCATATTCGGCAGGATTAACCGCGCAGATGTCATCTCTGACAAGGTCGTTTTCAATTGCGAGATAAGGCATGGCAGGTTCTTCAAAGCCGGGTCAATCGCCGTTACGGAAATCAGCGAGTCGGAAGTCAAGTGCCAGTTCCTCGAGGGGCGCAGCGAGCAGAATTTCTCGCAGACTTTCGATGACATATACATCAACGTACTCGACCTCGGTGAGTGGCCTTCGGGCAAGCCGTCGCCTTCGCTGGCGTGGAGTCCGCTCTCATATCCCGACTGCGTGGCGCTGCCTTGGGTCAATGACTATTCGGGCAACATACAGAACCTTGCGGAGTATGTCGTTGACGATGCCTCGCAGGGTAAAGGGCATTATGAATGGAGCGCGGACACCTGGGGGCTGTCGTGGCAGCCGTACCTCATTTCCGTTGTCAAAAGGATATGCGATGCTGTCGGCTATGCCGTTGACCTCTCGGAATGGGAGCGGTCTGAGGAACACCGCTTCCTCCTTGTCTGCAACTGTCTGCCCGCTGCTTGGTACACGCCGCAGTTCGCCCGTGCGCTCCCTCATTGGTCGGTCGCGGAGTTCTTTGAAAAGCTCGAACTATTCCTTGGCGCGGAGTTTGAAATCGACCACCGGGCAAAGTCCATAAGGTTTGCTTTTATAGACACCATGCTCAAGGAAGCCGGAGAGGTCGAGCTTGAAGGCATCATTGACAGGCATTCAACAGAAGTGTCGGTAGAAGACGGCGGCTGCGAGTACATCGAAGCCAAGAACATCGTCTACAAGGATTGCGACCACGCCGCTTGGAAGTATTACTCTTGCGACTGGTTCGTCAAGGCGAACAAAGGAGGTGCCGTGGTTTATGAAACGATGTCGGAACTGCTTGCTGCCAACAGGCAGTGGCGCACATGGGACGGGCAGCACCACCGCAACAGCCCGATTGACAGTCTGCTGTATGCGAAAGACGCTGACGCTTATTTCATCATACGAGCTGTCGGGCGCACACCTTATTCTGACGGCAACAGAATCCGCTTCACTTACCGCTGCGTGCTGCAGCCTGTCAACCTTTTCGGCGGACGCATAGCTGATGAAGCTGAGAATGCGGATCAGGTGGAAATCGAGTTCGTCCCGGCACGCATCGACCTCACTGATGAAAAACACGGCAAGTGCCTGTTCCTGTCGTTCTCCGGCTATGACGAGGACAACGCCGAGGGGGAGGACGAGTCCGATTACCCTTTCATGCAGACGTTCTCCGCACAGACTGTCGCCGCCGGTGAGAAAGAGAAGAAAGCGGAATACTATGACAGGATTTATGTTGCCTTTTGGGACGGTGCGCAGGGCACCTCGGGCAAGCTGCCTTACCCGCAGGTCGAGGACATCGAAATAAGGGCTGACTGGGGCAGCTTCTCGTTCCTGCATTTCAACCTGCGGCTGAACAACCGTATGCTGAACAGCCGCCGCGTCGCCCGTAAAATTGACCCGAAAAGGAATACGGCTTTCAAATTCCTATCAGACACCATCCCGAATGTACGAGCCGTGTTCAACATACACGGAAAGAAGTACGTCTGTGAAAAGATAACCGCGACTTTCACCGAACAGGGAATGTCGCAGCTGCTCAAAGGGGAGTTTTATCCAATTGTCGAGTGAATGTTCCCGGCAAAGGTTTGTCGGCACATTTGCCGAAACAAAGCCCAACTTAGCGGAGTAACAAAAACAGACCTCACGGTCTATTTTCTTATTTTGTTATTTTTGTTGGTTCTGTTTGGGTTCTTGTTTCCGCTAAATCTGTATGTACTGCTTAATAATCAATGCAGTAACAATCACATTAGACGAGCAACGCAGAAGCCCACGCTTGTTTATGTAATTGATGCCATAGCTGTTTGCTTGCACGAACAGATAAGTATCGGTCATTACATAACCCAAAGGACATCTATCGTCGCTATTGTCTCAGAATGGATTTCAGAAATTGCCACATTTCGGACAATCTAAGACAAAGCGCGGATAAACGCTTTCAAAAAAAATGTCTGCCAGCCCACCCGCATTGCCCGTGACCGGGCTTCTGCGGAGCGGTCTGCATGGCAAAGTT
>OLGA01000711.1_pt1 | contig 27873 bp, 21 predicted proteins | sample 1604881 | NCBI WGS metagenome assembly OLGA01 (sample SAMEA3888896, study PRJEB22519) | human gut metagenome | biome: human gut; feature: human-associated habitat; material: faeces | place: Denmark | collected 2009 | reverse complement strand
ATGGCAATAATATCACCCTGATTGCACCTAGAAGAATCGGCAAGACAGGGTTGGTTCAACACGTCTATGCCCAAGAAGAAATCAAGGATAAATACTATACATTCCTGGTTGATATTTATGCCACGAAGACCCTAACCGACTTCATTCAGGAACTAGGCAGAAGTATTCTGCAAAGTCTGAAACCCAAAGGCACCAAAGTAGTGGAACATTTTCTGAACTGTCTCCACTCACTCCGTTCATCCATCAGCTTCGATATGAATGGCGTGCCTTCGTGGGGAGTGGATTTGGGAGAAATCACCAGTCCAACCACAACGCTTGATGAAATTTTCCATTATCTGGAGAGTGCTGATAAGCCTTGCATTGTGGCTATTGATGAATTCCAAACCATCAGGAGCTATAGAGAAGCGAATGTAGAAGCGATACTACGCACCTACATCCAGCACTGTCACAATGCCAGTTTCATCTTTGCCGGATCTCAACGCAACATGATGTCGGAGATGTTTTTGAGTCATGCCCGTCCTTTCTATCAGAGCACCTCCATTAAAACTCTAAAAGCTATTGATAGAGAGGTATATGCCGACTTCGCTACTCGCCTTTTTGAGGAAAGACAGAAGCGTATCATACGAGAAACCATTTATCAGATATACGACCGTTTTGACGGCATCACCTGGTATCTTCAGAGAATGCTCAATAAGATTTTCTCACTTACGGAAATAGCTGATGGCAAGATGACGGAAAAGGCTGATGGCAAGATAATGGAACTGGCGCTCAACTCGATTATAGACGAGAGTGCTTTTGCATACGAAGCCCTTCTCTTTCAATTGCCAGCTAAGCAAAAGGAACTTCTCTTTGCCATCTGCAACGCTGGCAAGGCTCAAAATATCATGTCGTCGGCATTCATCAAGAAGCACAATCTTCCTTCCGCCAGTTTTGTACAAGGTGGCATCAAAGGATTATTGGAGAAAGATTTTGTTACAGAAACAGATGGAACCTACGAATTGTACGATAAGTTCTTTGGTGAATGGCTGAAAAAGGAATTATAAGAATATAAATAAAAAAAATATGATACAACAAATTGAATTTTCATTGCGTCCTTTTCCTCGTGGCTTTCATCTCATCACGAGCGAAGTACTCCGTCAATTACCCGCACTGCCAAAGACTGGAATACTGAATCTTTTCGTCAGACACACAAGTTGTGGATTGTCACTTAACGAGAATTTCGATCCAGATGTGCGATACGACCTGAAGGGAATCTTTGAGAGATTGGTGCCAGATGGAGATCCGAGATACCTGCACCAAGATGAAGGTCCAACGGATATGTCAGCCCACGCCAAATCAAGTATGGTAGGAGTTTCACTGACGATTCCTATCACAAACGGCAGACTGAACCTCGGAACCTGGCAGGGGATATACCTATGCGAGTTTAGAGAAGGCGGCGGCAGCAGACATCTCATCGCCACAATCATGGGGGAATAAAAAAGACAAATGATAAACCATTTTATAGAAAAAAGTAGAAACAAGAAACCCAGTAAATCAATGATTTACTGGGTTTATCTTGGGTGGAAGGTGGGACTCGAACCCACGACATTCAGAACCACAATCTGACGCTCTAACCAACTGAACTACGTCCACCATGTTAGCTTGCTTAATTGTTATTTCTTTTAAGCGAGTGCAAAGGTACTACTATTTTTTGATTCCACCAAATTTTTAGCGAACTTTTTTCGAAAAAAACTTCATTTTTTCTCAAATTAAGCAGTTTTTTAGCCTATTTTGTCGAATTTCATTCTATTTTTACCTTATTTTCCTTCCTTTTCATATTTACACTTTTCTGATTCTCATTCATTCAGAAGAGGGTGTGTCACGAATTCATGACACACCCTCTTCATAAAATGCTTTTAAATTTCTCGCAGTAATGAGAAAAATTACTTAGCAGGAGTTGCAGGAACAGCAGGAGCTGCCTTCTGAGCATCAGCAGCAGGGGCAGCCTTCTGGGCATCAGCACCCTTAGCAGGAGCTGCAGTCTGAGCACCAGCAGCATTGTTAGCACCTGGCATAGCAGGGAGAGCTGTCTGCTCAGTTGTAGCAGAATTTTCCATTACACTACTTTCACCAACAGCTGTTGGAGCTACATAAGCACAAGCTACGCTGATGATAACCATAGCAGCAGCAAGGCCCCAAGTTAATTTCTCTACTACATCAGTGGTCTTACGAACACCCATGATAGCGTTTGAAGAAGAGAAGTTGGATGCAAGACCACCTCCCTTTGACTCCTGGATAAGCACGATGAAAATCATCAGCAATGCTACCAGAACGATTAATACTACAAATAATGTGTACAACATTTTAAAACTAGTTTTATTTATTATTTTTGATCAATTTTTCCAAGAATCGCATCTGGTCAGCATAATGCATGCTCTTACCAGGATGCTTTTCATGCAAGCGACGTATAATGTCGAGTGCACGTTGGTATTTTCCCTGTTTAATATAGATACGAGCCAAAGTCTCAGTAAATACTCCACTATTTTCAGCCTGTTCCTCCTTGTTGTTGTCATCCAACTCAGGTTTGTACTCAGGCTGATAATCAGCAGAAACATCAATCTTAGGAAGTTTAAATCCTCCATCCTCCATGAAATCATCAATAAGCGAGATGGTACGAGAGGAGTTCTCTTCCTCAGTCTCCCCTTCTGTTTCCAGAAGATAAGCCACATAATCGACGGCTGCATCAGCAGGAGTTGGTTTTCTCTTTTCCTTTTTCTTTTCCTCGTCTTCCTTATCAGCAGGTATAGACTCCAGAAAGTTGTCTATCAAATCAGAAGTTCTATCAGCCGTATTATCTTTCTTTCCAGCCGCAGCATGCGACTCTTTCTTGAGCTGATAATGAGCTGCCTCCACCATCTGGAATATCACCTTTCTGTCAGTAATATAGATAGCTGCCCGGCGAAGTTCTTCATCAAAACTGGCATCATGGAGCAAATACAAGTTCTGCAACATCAGCAATCGAGCCGTCTGATAGTACGGATAGAGTGCTAACAGCTCACGGAGATCATAAAGAGTCTCTTTATTCATCTCCTCCGGATGTTGTATCAATCTTGTTAATTCCACGAATCTCTAATAATATTAACAGTTATAATTTTTAAAACTTTTTTTCTAACGAATTCAACTTTTCAGAAGAAATTCATCTTTCAGACAAAATGCTTCTATTCTGCCTACATATATCTCTCATGAGAACAATATCTCCCCTGAGAATTATAACTCCAGAGAGAATGCATATTTCTTGAGAGAATGCCTAATTACCAGTTTGCAACAGTAGCATTGAAAATCTGCTCCACCAGATCCTTCACCATCTGGTTGACCAGTTCTTCCTGAACCGAAGCCAGGCTCTGGGTGGTCTCATAACTCTTTGAAGAAGTAAACTGGCGTTCAAAATCTTCATTGTGGTTCACATTATTGGTGAATCTCACATTTACAGTAATAGACAATTCGGTCTGTGCAGAATAGCCCTCGCTCGAAACACTCTTGTTGCGCTGGCTATACTGTGTAATCTCTCCCTCTATCTTCAGATCTCCATTTCTCTTGACCTGTTGCAAGCGGGTATGATTAGCAAATTCATCCTTCAAGGCATTGTTGAACATCGGTCCCATCGGTCCCCATACATAGGTACTTCTAATAGGGAATTCAGCTATCTGAATGGTCTTGGTCTTGGTATAGTCGATGCTTGCACCATTGAACTTATAGCTCACGGAGCATGCAGCAAGAATGCCAATAGTAAGGATGACACCTATTATATATATATGTTTGCGAAAACGCTTCATATTCCAATTGTCTTACTTATTTTTGTCTTTTTCTTCTTCCTCATCGCCATTGAGTCCATATTGCTTGAGTCGGCGATACAGCGTGCGGTCGGAAATACCAAGTTCCTGAGCAGCCTTTTTGCGATTTCCATTATTTCGTTCCAAAGCCTTTTCGAGCATCTGGCGACCTAAATCATTCAGATTCAGCGTTTCCGGTTCATTGATTTCCTCAACGATGGCATCTTCTGTCGCATGATGCGGAATGACCGGACGGATACTTGGTGTCTTATCCATTCTCGCAGGGAAGTCGCTTACAGTCTCTACTGGAGTAATAGCATTAGGACTTGCAAATCCACTGGCACCATTGAGCTGGCGGGCTTCATCCAATTGCTTACGCAGAGAACTGACATCACGACGGAGGTCACTCACATTGCCTCTCAACTCATAGAGGATCTTATAGAGAAGTTCACGCTCGCTCTCGTAGCTATGAGCACCGCCCGTCTGGGAAGGAATCGTAGCCAACTGGGTTGACTCTTCATCCATCGGAATATAATGCAAGAGCATTTCAGCACTGATTTCCCGTTCCTGGCTGAGCACAGACATCTGTTCTGTGATATTCTTGAGTTGTCTTACATTTCCTGGCCACTTATATTTGAGCATGATGCCCTTTGCATCCTCGCTGAGCGAAATCTTAGGCAACCTGTACTTTTCAGCCATTTGCATTGCAAAAAGTCTGAAGAGCAGAAGGATATCATTACCTCTTTCACGAAGCGGCGGCATCTGGATAGGAATGGTATTCAGACGATAATAGAGATCTTCGCGGAAGCGACCTTCACTGATGGCTTTGCGCATGTTGACATTCGTAGCTGCCACTATTCTCACATCAGTCTTTCTCACTTCCTGTCCACCTACGCGGATATATTCACCGGTTTCCAGCACACGGAGCAATCTGGCTTGTGTCTGGATAGGCAGTTCGCCCACCTCATCGAGGAAAATGGTTCCCTTGTTGGCGATACCGAAATATCCTTCACTTTCTCCGATTGCTCCCGTAAAGGAACCTTTCTCATGACCGAAGAGTTCGCTATCGATAGTACCTTCAGGAATACTACCGCAGTTGATAGCAAAATACTTTTCACGGCGGCGTGGTGAATGATCGTGGATAACACGCGGAATGATTTCCTTACCCACACCCGATTCACCGATGATAAGCACAGAAAGATCTGTCGGTGCCACCTGTAAGGCGACATCGAGCGCACGGTTCAATCCATCGCTATTACCCACGATGTTATACCGTTGTTTTACTTTCTGAAGTTCACTTGTGTCCATTTAGCTGACAAAATTACGCATTTTTTTTGAATAATCTGCAAAAATGGCATAAAATAGTCATTTTTTTAACTTTTCACCTCAGGCTTTGGGTTAAAAGGAGCATTAGAATGCTTCTTTGGGATAGAAAAACGCACTTTCTCGCTCTCATCACGTTTTTCGCGATAAAGCTTTGGAAGCGGATTTTCACGAGCCTCATCATACTCATTGCGATGGTGATAAGCATCCACAGCCAAATAGACTGCATGGCGGAAAGAAGTCTCATCAGCCTCTCCTACTCCTGCGATACAGAACTCCGGTGTAACATCTACTGCAGTACGGATGATTGGCATGCCGGCAGTAAAGACTACACCGTCTTCTGTATATAGTGAATGGAAAGGAGTTGTTGCCTGATCATGATACATAGCCATCACGCCGTCGAAGTCTCTGAAATAGCCTTTTCCGAAGAATTCATCTGTAGCATACGGACCAAACGCCTGTACGCCCTTCTCTGCCAATGCATCAATAGCAGGGATAATGATTTCGCGCTCTTCTGTACCGCAACTGCTATCCTCATTGGTCTTTGGATTCAAAGCAAGTACTGCGATACGTGGATTGCTGATATAGAAATCACGCTTGAGAGTCTGCTGCATCAGGGTTACTTTTTCTACAATCGCCTCCAGACTGATAGCTGCAGGTACATCTTTCAGAGGTGTCTTTTCTGTGACCGATGCGATACGGAGATCACCGCCAATCAGCATAGACAATCCCTTCTTGCCTTCACCAAGACAGGTCTCAATATAATTTCTATGACCAGGGAAAGGATAATTATCCATCTGCGCATTGGCATTGTTGACAGGTCCGGTAACCAGCACGTCGTAGAGACCGGCACGATAATCGGTCATGGCACGATCGAGCGCCTTTACTGCAGCCAGTCCTGAATCTGCTGTAGGCATACCCATATCCACTTTCACCTCGTCATCTACTGCAGCCAGAAGATTGATTCTTCCATCCTGTACATCCTCAGCCTGCTGAATGATAGAGAACTGACCTGGCAAGTTCATTGCCTTGCGATAATAGGCTGCCACTTTTGGCGAGCCATATATAATAGGTGTACAGAGTTCCAGCATTTCTGGCTCTGCAAAGGTTTTAAAAATGAGTTCATATCCGATACCATTAGTATCTCCGTGGGTGATAGCCACCCTTACTTTCTGATTGTCCATATATTATATTTTGATGTATTTATTTGAAACTTATGATATTTATCTGAAACTTGCGATGATGATAAGCTGAAACTTGCGATATTTTCAACTTCAGCTTACGAAGTTTTCATCTGCAGCTTACGAAATTTTCACCTGATAGTTGTCAGCACAGCTTCCAACTGCTTGATTAAATTTCTTTTCTTCATTTCGGGCGCATAGACGAAACCAATGATGACTAATGCATTATATTTTCCAAGTACGTTCCGCCCTTGTGTGAAGTCGGCATCAGACATCAGCTTCATCACATAGGGTCCACCCATGGCATCCCCCTTCATTTCCCAGCATCCATTTAAATATTCCCTGATATAGGCAAGTTGCATGTACATGCCATCCTCCTCACCTGGCACGTTGACACGTAGTACGCTGTCAACTTTCGGTTTGAGAGCAGATGGAAGATAGGGATTCCCTCGCCAAAAATCTCTCAACTTAAATATGAGGAGGCTCTGCATACCCGAGTTTGCATTATTTGACAGCCACAGGAAATCCTTACCACGCTTACTTGACTGCATGTCAGCAGGAATCTTCATGTCGATGCCGAAGAGCCGCTTTACCTCTTTCTGTTTCTCTACATTCTGCCGGATGACAGACGCCAAATGCTTCAGTTCCGATTCGTCCAGTATCTGGCAGAGTCTCATTCCATTCAGGCGGCTTTTCAACTGTTCTACGGTCTGCGCCTTGATACGGATAATGACTTGCGGAGCAGCATTGACATCCTTGCTGATTTTCACTTCAAAGTCACGATTTCTCTTATCCACATCCACGACTACCCGGTTTCTTACCGTCTGATACAGGCTTGTCAGTTTTCCTTTTCTCACCTGTATGATATTGAACATGGGTTCCGGCTGAGGCATATCTGGCACACTCTCCTGCAAGATAGCAGTTACGATGCGATTCGTATCTCCTTCAAGCACCACCTCATAGGGTTGACCGATACTTTCAGGAAGCCGACTGCTCTTTCCGTCTTTGCAACAAGCCAGCACGAATACAAAGCAGATTGCAAGAAATAATCTCAGATATTTCCAATTCATCATTATTCTATCATCGTTTTGTCGCTTATCTTCAAAAGAAAGGTCTTCAGCTCAGGAGAAATACATTCATTCACAGAGTAAAGTCTTTGAACTATTTGATCAAAAGGACAACTCCTGTCGAGAAGAAAAGCTCCTATCAAGAATACTCTCGGCAAGAGCCCCCTACCGCGAGAAAAGACTTTCTATCGAAGAAGAAACGGGATTATCGCGAAGAGCGTTCTTCATCCTCGTGCTCTCTGATTTCTCCGATTTTCTTGGATGTACTGAGCAAGCCACAAGCTGCATAGATATCCTGTCCGCGACTGGCACGGATGGTGGTGAAGACACCGTGAGAAGTGAGATAATCACGGAACTGTTCCATTTTCTCATCATTGACGCCCTGCAATGGGATGTCCGGAATCTGATGGAAACGAATCAGATTGAAACGGCAGTCGAGGCCCTTCACCAACTTGATGATTGCCTTGGCGTGCTGCATACTGTCGTTCACTCCCTTGAACACGATATATTCGAAAGACAGGCGACGCTGGTGAGAGAAATCATAATTGCGGAGCAGCTCCACAACCTGTTCTATACCCATACCCTTCTCGGCAGGCATCAGTTCTGCTCGCTCAGAAGGTATCGGATCGTGCATCGAGATAGCCACATGGCACTCGCTCTCTTCGAGGAATCGCTTCAACTTGTTTTTGACGCCCACCGAACTTACTGTGATACGTTTCGGACTCCATGCCCAACCATAGTCAGCGGTCAGGATTTCCGTGGCACGCAACACATTATCCAGATTGTCCATCGGCTCGCCCTGTCCCATAAACACAATATTGGTGAGTTTGTCCACCTCTGGCAGGGAGTAGATCTGATTGAGGATATCGCCAGCAGGCAAACTTCCTTCAAACCCCTGCTTACCAGTCTGACAGAAGAGGCAGTTCATCTTGCATCCCACCTGTGATGAGACACAGAGCGTGGCACGGTCTTTGTCGGGGATATAGACCGTCTCTACAAACTTTCCGCTGCGCGTAGGGAACAGATACTTGATGGTACCATCTACGGAGTGCTGTGCATCGGTATATCCGGCACATCCTATCTCATATTCTGCGGCCAGCTTGGCACGGTTAGCTTTCGAGATATTAGTCATCTCATCGATGCTCTTCACATGCTGTTCATAGAGCCATTTAGCCATCTGCCCACCCGTGAAGGCAGGCATACCCAAGTCCTTAGCCACTTGCTTCAATTCAGCAAGGGTAAGCCCCAAAAGATATTTTTTTTCATCATTCATAGTGCAAAGATAGTATTTTTTGGCGAAAAATTGTTATCTTTGCCACATATTTTAATATAATAAGCTAAAATATAGATAAAAAATACCGTTTTGACCTCCGGAAAGGGAGCCGAAACGCAAAAACATAACACAAAAAAATGAGAGAAAAAATAGACCTTTTCTTACCTTGTGAAGACATTGAAGTAGCCCAAAGCGCACTTCTGGAACTTCATGACAACAAGACGGTTCAGCATATCAATCTCCTGGTGAGCGCTGATTTTGCAGCCCATCACCAAGTGCCTGATGGATGCACCTTCGTAGTCATTGACCGATTGGAAAGCAGCAACACGGTAGAAAGCATTGCTGAAAACACCGATGCCGATTATGTGATGATCTGCACCAAGACGACTCCGATCAGATGGGGACTCTATGCCCTGGAGCGATTCCTCCGCACGGCAGACGACACGGGAGCCGTCATGGTTTATTCCGACTATTATTCCTTGATCAAAGAAGATAATGAGGCTGCAAAAGTTGGAGGAAAAGAAGAAAAAGATGGAGCTGAAACTCTTGAAGCAAAAGTGGATGGAGCAGAAACTCATAAACTGAAAGCTGAACAAGAAGCAAAAACCGGCAAGCTGATCAAGCATCCGGTTATTGATTACCAGTCTGGTAGCCTTCGCGACGACTTCGATTTCGGAAGCCTCTGGTTCATCAAGGCGCAAGCCCTCCGTGACTTCATCGCCCAACAGGACAGAGCTGACTATCAATATGCGGGTCTCTACGACCTCCGTCTCTACCTGAGCCGCGTGGGCGAGATTTTCCATCTCAATGAATTCCTCTATACAGAAGATGAACTCGACAACCGAAAGAGCGGCGAGAAGCAATTCGACTATGTGAACCCTCGCAACAGAGAGGTGCAGATAGAGATGGAAAAGGCTTGCACGCAGCATCTCAACAAGGTGGGAGCCCTCATCGATACCAGCTTTTATCGCCAGCCGGATTTCGGCGAACAGGAATTCTTCTACGAGGCTTCTGTGATCATCCCAGTTTTCAACAGAGAGAAGACCATCGCGGATGCCGTGAAGAGTGCGCTGAGCCAGAAAGCCAATTTCAAGTTCAACGTCATCGTGGTCAACAATCATTCTACCGACCGCACTGGCGAGATTATTGATGAAATCGCTCGCGAGATGGAAGCCAGAAACGACAAGCAGGCGGGACGTCTCGTACAAATTGTGCCTGTGAGAAACGATCTCGGCATCGGCGGCTGCTGGAATGTAGCCATCAATAGCGAGTACTGCGGCAAGTTTGCAGTCCAGTTGGACAGCGACGACCTCTATTCGTCTCCGAAGACTCTCCAGAAAATTGTAGATGCCTTTCACAACCAGAAGGCAGCGATGATGATCGGCTCGTACCGCATGTGCGACTTCGACCTCAACACCCTGCCTCCAGGACTGATAGACCATAAGGAATGGACCGAAGAAAACGGTTGCAACAACGCACTGCGCATCAACGGATTGGGTGCTCCGAGAGCATTCTTCACACCGCTCGTCAGACAGATACAGTTCCCTAACACGTCTTATGGCGAAGACTACGCCTTAGGCCTTGCCTTCTCTCGCCGATACAGAATCGGAAGAATCTATGATGAACTGTACCTCTGCCGCCGCTGGGGAGGCAACAGTGATGCCGCTCTGAGCATCGAAAAGGTGAATGCCAACAATCTCTATAAAGACCGTCTGCGCACGATGGAACTGAAGGCACGCCAGCAGATGCTGCAGGGCAAGGCCGACATTATGGAAGACAGCAGTATCTCACGCTTCTTCAACCGCCAGTTGGAGAGATGGGAGGATGCCCGCCATCGCTACCGCGACCTGAAGCACGTGGAGAGCCAGACTCTCTCCGAACTTCTCAAACTGCAATGGAACCCTGCCCGCATCGTGAGCACAGGTGCCAAGATAGACAAGAAGACCCTCGATGAGCGTCCATGCTTTCTCTGCGAGAAGAACCGTCCGAAGGTACAGATGTCCAAGCAGATAGACGAACGTTTCTACCTGCTGGTCAATCCGTTCCCTATCCTTCCGGTACATTTCACGATTCCGGCACGCAAGCATCAGCCGCAGGCCATCTTCAAGAACTATGGCGAGATGCACCGATTCCTGAGTCTGCACAGCGAACTGATGGTATTCTACAACGGTCCGAAGTGCGGTGCCTCGGCTCCAGACCATCTGCATTTCCAGGCAGGAACCAGCGGCATACTTCCCCTGCAGAACAACTGGCAGCGCCTCTCACGCAACCTGACAGATATCATCTGTCTGAACGACGAGGAGAAGATAGCAGCCATCCGCGACTATACCGTTCCAGCCTTCGTGATAATCTCCAAGAGCGAGGAAAGCGACGAGATGCTCTTCAAGCGCCTCTACAGTGCGATGCCTCAGCGCGGCGACGAGACTGAGCCGATGATGAACATCGTGGCCTGGCGCAAGGGTGATGAAACTATCAGTATCGTGATTCCAAGAGAGAAGCACCGCCCGGAAGCCTACTTTGCCGAGGGCGATGCCCAGATCATGGTTTCTCCTGGAGCCCTCGATATGTCGGGTCTCATCATCACGCCACGCGAAGAGGATTTCCGCAAGCTCACCGAGGAGAAGGCTGAGGCTATCCTGAAGGAATGCGGCATTTCCAGCGAGAAGATGGAAAGCATCATCCAGAAGCTGAAGGCTGCCAAGGAGGCTGAGGAAAGCACCATCACTACTTCCACCTTATATAATAATGGTAAGCAGCCGGATGTCTCTGTGGGTATCGTGAGCGGTCAGAAGATTCACTTCTCGCTCAACAAGCCTTACCTTGCCAAGGGCGAGGTGGTTACGGGCGAACAAGAAGTGGAATTCTCCGAGGGAGGTGTGCTCTGGAACGGCAATCAGTACAGTTCGCTTACCTTCCATCCGCAGAGCTGCGATGCCTCCTTCTCACTGAGCGATGTCACTATCGGCGTCAACTTCCACTGGGAACGCAAGGAAACACAGACCTTCTTAGGTACGCTCCATTTTGTGGTAGAATCAGACAAGATCTGCGCCATCAACGAGCTTCCTGTAGAGAAGTATCTGGAGAGCGTGATATCCAGCGAGATGAGTGCCACCTCCAGTCTTGAACTCCTCAAGGCGCATGCCGTGATCTCCCGTTCATGGCTCCTGGCACAGATGAAAAAACGCAGAGACGTGGCTAAGAGCGGCAACAATTTCTTCTCTTTTGTCAAGAAAGACGACATGCTCATCCGCTGGTACGACCGCGAAGACCACACCATCTTTGATGTCTGCGCCGACGACCACTGCCAGCGCTACCAGGGCATCACCAAGGAGACTTCTCCGCATGTGGCAGAAGCTATCCGCCAGACCAAGGGACAGATTCTGATGGATGGCGAGGAAATCTGCGATGCCCGGTTCTCTAAGTGCTGCGGCGGTATCACCGAGGAATTCCAGTATTGCTGGGAGAACACGCCTAAGAGCTATCTCTCTGCGGTGAGGGATATTGCTTTGGGAATCAAGCCGGAAGGACTGAAGAGTTCTATGAATGCCGAGTGCTTGAAGGATGCAAGAGATACTGAGAACTTGAAGGGTTCAAAGGCTCTGATGGATTCTGAATACAGACTTCCTGACTTGACTCAGGAGGAAGAGGCTGACCGCTGGATCCGCTCCAACCCGCCTGCTTTCTGCAATACTACAGACAGAAAAGTGCTCTCGGAAGTATTAAACGACTATGACCAGGAGACTGCCGATTTCTACCGCTGGAAGGTGACGCTGACTCAGGAGAAACTGCAACACCTGCTCGAAGAGAAACTGAAGATGAACTTCGGCTGCATCCTCGACATGAAGGCTGTAGAACGCGGTACGAGCGGACGCATCAGCAAACTGCAGATTATCGGTACCGAAAAGACTTTCACCATCGGCAAGGAGCTGGAAATACGCAGAGCCTTGAGCGACAGCCATCTCTACAGTTCGGCTTTCGTGGTAGATAAGTTTGATCTGGACGAGAACCAGGTTCCTCAGCGCTTCGAACTGATCGGAGCCGGATGGGGACACGGAGTGGGTCTCTGTCAGATAGGTGCTGCCGTGATGGGCAACGAAGGATACTCCTACGATGATATCCTGCTGAGATACTATCAGGGAGCAGAAATCAAGAAAATCTACAAGTAAGTTCTAAGGATAGAGTCCTTTCTGATCAACGAGTAAGGTCTAATTTCTGATAGACAAGCGATGTCTAAGAAACAGGACGATATCTAATGGACAAAAGATAAGTAATATCTAATGGATAAAATGGTAACAAAGAAGAATAGCAGGAATCCATGGGCATGGATCCCTACCCTATATTTTGCAGAGGGACTGCCCAACGTGATCGTGACAACTCTCTCTGTAGTGATGTATATGCAGTTGGGACTCACGGATGCCGAAGTGGGTCTCTATACAGGATGGCTGGCGCTTCCCTGGGTGATCAAACCCTTGTGGAGCCCGTTCATCGATCTGCTGAAGACGAAGCGCTGGTGGGTGCTTACGATGCAGGCGCTCATCGGAGCAGCACTGGCTGGCATTGCGTTCTCGCTGCCTACGGCTTTCTGGTTTCAGGCCACCATGTGCTTCTTCTTCCTCATCGCCTTCTGCAGCGCCACCCACGACATCTCTGCCGACGGCTTCTATATGATAGAGCTGGATGAGCACAACCAGACGAAGTTTGTGGGTCTGCGCAACACCTTCTACCGCCTCGCCATCATCTTTGTGAATGGTTTCTTAGTGATGCTGGCTGGTGTGCTGCAGGTGATGTTCCGCAATCAGATAAGCTTCTCGTGGGCACTGATTTTCTACGGATTAGCTGGCATCTTCATCGGTCTGTGGCTCTACCATAGCCGCCTGATGCCTACGCCGAAAGAGGATGTGCAGACGGAGAGAACTGTGGGCGAAGTGACTCACGAACTGAAGAATATGTTCCGCACTTTCTTTACGAAATTCGGAGTAAGAGAGACGGTCATCGTGATGCTCTTCCTGCTGTTCTACCGTTTCCCAGAGGCTTTGCTCAATACAATGACCAAGACTTTCATCCTTCGCCCTAACTCGCAGGGTGGTCTGGGCATGTCACCGCAGGAATACGGACTTGCCAATGGTACGGTTGGTCTCATCGGTCTCCTTCTGGGTGGTATCATCGGAGGTATCTTAGTGAGCCGCGACGGTATGAAGAAGTGGCTGTGGCCGATGGTTTGCGCCATCACCCTGCCGGATGCCGTCTATATCTATCTCAGCTATTCGCTCAATTCTGATATCGTGATGGTGTCCTCCTGCCTGTTCGTAGAGCAGTTCGGTTATGGATTAGGCTTCACGGTGCTTACGCTCTACATGCTGTTCTACAGTCAGGGCAAGTTCAAGACCTCTCACTACTCCATCTGTACCGGTATTTCCTATCTCGGCCTGATGCTTCCGGGCATGGTTTCGGGTTATCTGAAAGACATCTTGGGATACCGCCATTTCTTCATCGTCGTGATGGCATGCTGCCTAATCACCTTCCTGGTTACCGTCTACCTCAAAATAGATCCTGACTTCGGAAAGAAGGAGAAGGAGGAGGAAGATGAAGGAGAAATGTTGGACGAAGAAGTGACGAATGAAGAGGACATATTGGAAAAAGAGATAACGGAAGAAGATGATATATGGGAAGAAGAGATAACGGAAGAAGAATATCTGGAAAATGAGGATTCTTCGGAAAAGCAGGATTTACAGAACGAAAACGAAAAGGGAAACCGAAAGTAAAGGGATTCCCGAAAAAATAAATATTTAATAGAAAAGAGAGGGTGTGTCATAAGTTCATAACACATCCTCTTTTTCGTTTCTTTGAAGATTAACTTTATCGGATAATCGTCACCTCTCCATTCTTGGCTATCTTCACGATGCTGGATGGAGTGTGAGGCTTATGCTCCTGGCGACGGGTCCAGCAAACATAATCTACTTGTTCCAACAATGTCGGGTCGATATCACGATAGTTCTGCGCTGCAGGCTCACCACTCACATTGGCACTGGTGCTCACAATAGGCTTCTGGAAGCGATAACAGAGTTCCTTGCTGAAAGACTCGAAAGTTACTCGCATGGCAAGACTGCCATCCTCTGCCACCAGATTGTTGGCTACACCCGTAGCATCATCGAGGATGATGGTAGTTGGCTTCACAGGCATGGCTACATCGATAAAATCCCAAGCCACCTGAGGCACATTGCGGAAATAACGCGCCATACGGTCTGCACTATCCACCAAACAGATAAGCGCCTTACTGTCGTCGCGCTGCTTTATTTTGTAAACCTTTGCCACTGCCTCTGGGTTAGTAGCGTCACAACCGATACCCCAAACGGTATCTGTAGGATAGAGAATCACTCCACCCTTGCGCATGCATTCAATTGCATTCTTAATATCTTCCTGTTGAGTCATTTTTTATTCTCCTTTATTATTAAATACTTCTGTACTGCTCGATATCTCTCATTCCGTTGAGGAAATCACGGGCTTCCATTCTCTTTTTGCCACTAATCTGTATTGTGTCGAGCTGGAGCCATTCATCTGCACAGGCTATTTGCAGGCTCTTTCCTTCTAATCTCAAGGTTCCTACTACAGAAGAAGCGACATTCTCTGAAGAAGCGGCATTCTCTACTGCAGCGGCGTTTGCAGAAGAACCAGCAACTGCCTTTCCGGTTTTGGAAGTCTTGAATACTTTCAGCACCTGCGCCTTACCGCCTTCCTTCTGAATCTCAGTCCAGGCGCCAGGATATGGCGAAAGACCGCGGATGAAGTCATACACCTTCTTGGCTGGCTGATTGAAATCGATACGGCAGGTATCCTTGAAGATTTTCGGAGCAGAATGAAGCACGGTGTCTGTCGTGATCATCTCGTCCTGCGGCATTGAGTCGATATTTCCGTCGGATGCTATCAGGCGGTCGATGGTCTCTACAGCTATCTCAGCGCCTAAATGCATCAGTCCGTCATAAACATACTCAACATCAGCATCGTCAGGGATGGCGAATGGCTTCTGCATGATGATGCGACCGGTATCAATGTCGTGGTCGAGGAAGAAAGTGGTGACGCCAGTCTCCGTCTCACCATTGATGACAGCCCAGTTGATAGGGGCAGCACCGCGGTACTGAGGAAGAAGGGCTGCATGCACATTGAAGGTGCCGAAGCGAGGCATATCCCATACCACCTCTGGCAGCATTCGGAAAGCTACGACCACCTGCAGGTCGGCCTGATAACTGCGCAACTGCTCTACAAATTCCGGATCCTTCATCTTCACTGGCTGCAATACTGGCAAGCCCTTTGAGAGGGCATATTGCTTGACCGGCGAAGGCTGAAGAGTATCCTGATGACGACCCACCGGTTTGTCGGGCTGGGTTACTACAGCCACCACATTATATCCGCCTTCTACAAGGCTCTTGAGGGATTCCACCGCAAACTCCGGGGTTCCCATAAATACGATTCTTAAATCTTTTTTCTCCATTTTCCTATTGTTTAAAAAAAATGCAAGTTTACAAATATCGGAGCGCTTTGCCGAAGGACAAAACTCTCAAAAGACTGCCCCCTGAAGACTGCCTCTTTCTGAAAACCTTCTCATTTCCGAAGACGATCTCCTTATCTGAAGACTATCTCTTTCTGAAGACCTTCTCCTTATCTAAAGATTGCCTCTTTTCAGAAGACTTTCTGATTTTCTGAAGACTATCTCATTCTGAAAGCAACCTTTTACTCCGCCGACATATCCGCCACAATCTGGCGGTAAGTCGAATAAAGGCGGGTACGGCTGATATATCCCTTCAGCACGCCGTTCACATCCACTACAGGCAACTGGGCGGCATCGGTCTCGTCAAATTTCTTCATCACTTCCTGCATCGGTTCGTGATCGCTGAGCACGGCTGAAGGCTGGAGCATCAGCTGCTTTACCTTGAAGCGCGTGTAGAGTTCCGAACGGAAGATGATGTGACGGATGCGAGTGATATCGATGATGCCCAGCAAGACGCCAGCCTGATTGACTACCGGAAGGAAATTATTGTTGCTGCGACTGATTTCTGACACCAACTTACCCATCGGCAGGTCGGGACTTACCGGATGATAGTCCTTCTCCACCACGCTCTGCATACCCATCAGCGTGAGGGCAGCCTTGTCGATATGGTGGGTAAGCAACTTGCCTTCCCTTGCCAGTCGGAGCGCATAGATACTGTGGCTCTCGAAGATGCTGATGGTAAGCAGCGAGCAGATGCACACGATCATCAGAGGGATGAAGAGCTGGTAACCGCCTGTCAGTTCGGCTATCAGGAAGATGCCCGTCAGCGGTGCATGCATCACGCCCGTCATTACACCTGCCATGCCCATCAGCGTAAAGTTCTGCTCCGGAATATAAACGCCTATCTTGTAGATGTTCCAGATGCGGGCGAAGAAGAAGCCAGCAAAACCGCCGATGAAAAGCGATGGAGCAAAGGTTCCGCCACAACCGCCTGAACCATTGGTTGCTGAGGTGGCAAACACCTTGGTAAAGGTTACCAGTCCGATATATAGCACGAGCAACTGACTGTGACCATAGAAGAGCGAATTGCTCATCACCATGTCCCAGTCGGCCTCTGTTCTACCCTTCAGCAGGATGTTGACTGCCGAATATCCCTCGCCATAGAGCGATGGGAAGAGGAAGATGAGACTGCTCAGGATGATGCCTCCGAAGAGCAGTTTGACATACGGATACTGCTTCAACTGGGCGAAGAATCCCTCGCAGGCCGACATGGCTCTCATGAAGTAGAGACTCACGAAACCGCAGAATACGCCCAGCAGGATGCACGCCGGAACACGGTCGAGCCCCCACGGATTGGTGAGCGTGAAATCGAAGAGTGACTGCTCGCCCATCAGGATATAACTGAAACAGGTAGCCGTAACACAGGAGATGAGGATAGGCAGCAATGAAGCCATCGAGAGATCTACCATCAGCACCTCGAGGGTAAAGACGAGACCTGCGATTGGGGCTTTGAAGATACCAGCAATGGCGGCACTCGCACCGCATCCTACGAGCAGTATCATCGTTTTCTTGTCCATGCGGAATATCTGTCCCAGATTACTTCCGATGGCTGAACCCGTGAGCACAATCGGCGCCTCGGCTCCTACTGATCCACCGAATCCAATGGTGATACCAGAAGCTACTACAGACGACCAGCAGTTGTGCCCCTTCAGCTTCGACTGCTTGGTAGAAATCGCATAGAGCACTCTCGTGATACCATGAGAGATATTGTCTCGCACCACATACTTGATAAAGAGCGAGGTAAGATAGATGCCCACGATAGGGAACAAGAGGAAAAGCAGATTGTAGGTGCTTTTCTCAAAACCCGAAGTGAGCAATATCTGTATCTCGTGCACGATACTATGCAGGAAAAATCCGGCAACGGAGGCAAGCAGACCGATGACAAAAGCCAGGATAAGCGTCATCTGGCGGTCGGAGATATGCTCCTTCTGCCACGCTACCATTTTGGCTATTGCGCCCGGTTTTTCTGCCATTTCATCTATCATCTCTTATTGTTTCTTTAAAAAGTTATCCTTTTATATTATTAGAATTCCGAAGTAAAGTGGAACTTGATATGCTCGAAGTCCTGCTGCGCCATGCTCAATACATAGCCTGAATCGGCCAGGAACACATCCCTGCCCTCGATATCCTTCGCCATGTACTGGTACTTGCGCTTCTTGAAGCTCTCCAATTCCTTCTCGTCGTCGGCCTCTATCCAGCATGCCTTATGCAAGTGAACTGGCTCCCAACGGCACTTGGCATTATACTCGTTCTCCAGACGATACTGGATTACCTCAAACTGAAGCTGACCCACGGTTCCTACAATGCGGCGACCATTAAACTGGTTGACAAACAACTGTGCCACACCCTCGTTCATCAGCTGCTCTAATCCCTTCTGGAACTGCTTGCTCTTCATCGGATCATCATTCTCGATATACTTGAAGAGCAGTGGAGAGAAGGATGGCAAACCACGGAAGTGAATCTTCTCACCCTCGGTCAGCGTATCACCGATCTTGAAGATGCCATTGTCTGGCAAACCTACGATATCGCCCGGATAAGCCTCGTCGATGGTACTCTTGCGCTGCGCCATAAACTGGGTTGGCGAAGAGAAACGCACGGTCTTGTCGAGGCGCACGTGATAGTAAGGCTGATTGCGCACAAACTTGCCCGAACAGATCTTGCAGAATGCGATGCAGGAACGGTGGTTAGGGTCGATATTGGCAGTAATCTTGAAGATGAAACCCGTAAACTTAGGCTCCTCAGGCTCCACCATGCGCTCCTCAGCCTTGGTAGGTCTTGGCGATGGAGCTATCTGAACGAAACAGTCCAAGAGTTCCTGCACACCGAAGTTGTTCAATGCAGAACCGAAGAACACAGGAGCCACCTCGGCAGAGCGGTAGGTCTCGACGTCAAACTCAGGATATACGCCATCCACCAGTTCCAGTTCCTCGCGCAACTGGGCTGCCTCGCGCTCACCTACTCGCTGGTCGAGCTCCTCAGACTGCACATCCACCTCCACCTTTTCGGTTACGCGCTGCTTGTTTGGCGTAAAGAGGTTGAGCTGGTGCTCGTAGATATTATACACACCCTTGAATCGGGCGCCCTGTCCGATAGGCCATGAGAGCGGACGAACGGAAATCTTGAGTTCCTCCTCCAGCTCATCGAGCACGTCGAACGGATCACGACCCTCGCGGTCCATCTTGTTGATGAAGATGATAACCGGCGTATTGCGCATACGGCACACCTCCATCAGCTTGCGGGTCTGCGCCTCCACACCCTTGGCAAAATCCACCACGATGATGGCAGAATCCACGGCAGTAAGTGTGCGGTAGGTATCCTCGCAGAAGTCCTGGTGACCCGGAGTATCGAGGATGTTCACCTTATATGGTTCGCCAGACTGTCCGTCTGGGAGATAATCAAACTCCATCACAGAAGTAGATACAGAGATACCACGCTGCTTCTCGATGTCCATCCAGTCGGAAGTGGCAGACTTGCGTATCTTATTGTTCTTTACGGCACCAGCCACCTGTATCTGTCCACCGAAAAGCAAGAATTTCTCGGTCAATGTTGTCTTACCAGCATCCGGGTGAGAGATAATGGCAAACGTTCTTCTTCTTTCTATTTCTTTCATCTATGATTTATATGATTTTAAAATGTATATATAATATGTATATAATGCTGATTTTCGAATATTGGAAATCGCCATCTTTCGTCCGACTTACATGTCGTCGTCAAATTTCAATCCCTCGGTGCGATCCTTGATATAGTAGTCGCTGAGCAGTCCCACAAAGGTGGTTATCTCCTTGATGGCACGCTCTGTTTCCGGAGTAATCGGCTTCTTCTGCAGTCGGAGCAGCATCACTCCGTAGAGGGCATCCAGACAGGTTTCTATCTCGTTGACGTCCTTGTCGCCCCTGTTGCGCAGTTCCACGATGAATGGCAGCACCTTGTAATATTCGCCATTATAGATAGGGAACTTGGTGCTCTGCAGCAGCATGCCGTGCAGGTCGATCACGTCCTGGAGCAGCACCTTGTTGATATTGAGATGTCCCGATTCGCGCTTTCCCTCCTCATTCATCATGCGGATGAGATTGCCAAACCAGTCGATTTCCTCCTCCTTCTGTTCCGGAGTGAAATCAAAATTTTCGATATAGTGCTTCTTGATAACTGGGAGCGAACAGCCGCAGGCACGGATGATATCCTCCACCTGCCACATATACAGAAGGTATTCTGCTATACTTTTCTTCTTTAATTCCTGAGCTACAAACATCTTTTTAAATGAGAAATTAGAAATTAAACATACTCCCTTAGAATTCCGGGAGATGATAGAGATTAAACACGGTTCCGACGAGTGCGATGAGCGAGAAGATGATCACGATACTTCCTATTACCTTATTAATAATAAGGATGCCGTTGGTATCAAACTTGCCCCTGATCTTGTCGATGAGCCATGTGAGACCGAACCACCACAGCAGCGCTCCGAACATGATGCTCAGATAGCCCACGCTCATCTCCAGCGGCATATCCGGCACTACGAAGGCAAACTGGGCAAAGGTGGCCATGAAGAGGAACACGATGAGCGGATTGGAGAGCGTGACGAAGAAGGCGGTGATGGCATTGTGCCAGAGCGTGCCCTGCTTCTTGCTGCTCTGATGCATGTTCTTCGTAGGATTGCTCTTGAAGCAATATACGCCGAACACCAGGAGCAGAAGGCCTCCGAAAATCTGTAGATAGAACTTGTTTTGGGCATTATTGACAATGTCCATCACGAAACTCATTCCCAAACCCGTGAAGAGTGCATACACGATATCGCTGAAAGCGGCACCGACACCCGTCACGAAACCAAACCAGCGGCCCTTGTTCAAAGTGCGCTGGATACACAAGATGCCAACAGGTCCCATCGGGGCTGAGGCAATCACACCTATGATAATTCCCTTGAATATGAAATCAAGTATATTTATCTGAATCGGAAACACTAAATTCATAACAAGGCGCAAAGTTACAAAAAAAAGGCCATATCTTGTAATTTTTTCGTATAAAACTTTGTTTGTTACAAACTTTTTTATATCTTTGCACCATAATTCTAACTAAATAAATAGAAAAACATGACAGAGAATGCACTTAAGCCATATGTAATCGGTTTGGACCTGGGAGGTACCAATTCTGTATTCGGCATCGTAGATGCTCGTGGCGAAATAAAAGCTACTACTGCTATCAAGACAGGTGGTTATGATGATGTTAATGACTATGTAAAAGCTGCCGTGGAGGCTCTCCAGCCTATCATCGATACCGTGGGTGGTATCGACAAGATCAAGGCGATGGGTATCGGTGCTCCTAACGGCAATTACTATAGCGGAACTATCGAGTTCGCTCCTAATTTGGCTTGGGCTCACGATGGTGTAGTGCCTTTGGCTAAGCTCTTCAGCGATGCGCTGGGTGGTCTGCCTGTGGCTCTTACCAATGATGCCAACGCTGCTGCATTGGGCGAGATGACCTACGGTGCGGCTCGTGGTATGAAGAATTTCATCGACGTGACACTCGGTACGGGTGTTGGTTCCGGTATTGTGATCGATGGCAAGATGGTCTATGGCTGCGATGGTTTCGCAGGCGAGTTGGGCCATGTCGTCATGGTTCGCGGCGAGGAAGGTCGTCTCTGCGGTTGCGGCCGTAAGGGATGCTTGGAGGCTTACTGCTCTGCTACTGGTGTGGCTCGCACAGCCCGTGAGTTCCTCGAGAAGAGTGATGAGCCATCTTTACTTCGCGATATGAAGCCAGAAGATATTACTTCTTATGATGTTAGCGTAGCTGCTGGTAAGGGTGATGCTTTGGCTAAGCGAGTATATGATTTCACTGGCAAGATGCTGGGTGAGGCTTGCGCTGATTTCGCTGCGTTCAGTTCTCCTGAGGCATTCGTATTCTTCGGTGGTCTTACCAAGGCTGGTGACCTCCTGATGAAGCCTCTCAAGGAATCTTACGATAAGAGTGTATTGAAGATTTTCAGGGGCAAGGCTAAGTTCTTGATCTCTACTCTCGATGGCAGCTCTGCTGCGGTACTTGGTGCCAGTGCAGTGGGCTGGGATTTGTAAGATATTTCTCTTTAATAAGCATAAAGTTTTAAAAAAAAGCATTTTGTATATTGATATTTTCGGTATACCGCTATCGTGAGATAGTTTTTTTTGTGTGAATAGTACTCCCGGAGATTTACTCTGGGAGTATTTTTCGTATTTGCAGACTGTAAGTAAATAACACGATCTTTAAGTTCTTAGTAAACAGAGATTTATAGTCCATATCAAGGGATTTGCATCCCATATTCAGGAAAGAATTATATCCCATGTTCAGGTAAGGATTGTATTCAATGTACAGGTAAAAATTGTATTCAATATAATAAATAATCAAACAAGTAAAAATGAAGAAAATTTACACACTGGCTAATATGGCCAAAGGTATGATGCTCGCTGCCCTTCTGGCAGTAGGTACAACTGCTCTTGCGCAGAATGTTTCAGGTAACACAGAAAACGGTACTGTTGAAGGTACTGAAAATGGTAGCAACGAGAATGAAACTTTCGCTCCTGCTGCTGAAAGCTCTTGGCTCCAACCTGTAAAACTCGTTAGTAATGGTCAGAAGGCTTACATCTACAACGTGGCTACTGAGACTTTTATCACCGGTAAGACTGCTACCGTGAAAAATATCAAGGATGCAGACGTCTGGACGATTGATGGCGATAAAACCCGTTGTTTCACTTGCGATAATGAGTCAAAAGATCGTCTGTTCTTGGAATATTCCAGTTTATGGCACCCTTTGGTATGGTATGCAGAGGTATCTGACGACAGAAAAGCAACAGATTTTACCATCGTAGAAGGTTCTACAGAAAATAGCTATAAACTCACAAAATATAAAAAAATCACATTAAACGGCCCACAAACTGCCTACTTCAGCGTCAGCGGTGAGAAATACGTGGCAAGCCTGGAGCCTTCTATTGACAACGACTGGTATATCATTTCTGCAGACCAGAAGGATGTCTATACAGAATATGCTTCCCTCTTCACTGAGGCTGCAAGCCTGCTCAAGGACGAGAAGCTGAACGATCAGGAATCTGTTCTGGGCGCTATCAAAACTGCATTGCAGAAGACTGCCAAGGGTACTTTCGAAACCTCTAATAATGACATCAATACGCTCAAGACAACTATTGCAACTGCCAAGAAAGCGATTGAGGACATCACTAACGGTATCAGCAATACCTCCGACAATCTCGAGAATGCAGAAATTACTTCTATCTATAGCGCCAACGGTACCCGCAAAGCCCAGCTGACCAAGGGTATCAACATCGTTAAGATGAGCAATGGTGCAGTCAAGAAGATTTTAGTGAAGTAAACAATAAGATTCAGACGATGGTGATCCAGACCGCCTCACCCTGATCGCTCGCCGCCATGATGGTGGTGATGAGCTTCGTCAGCGTGGCACGAGAGGAGGTCAACATGCCCACTATCGTGTTCTCACCCACGAGAATGCAGCCCCGCGTATCTGCCGCCTTGTTGCCGCTATGTATGCGTATGCCTGTGAAACCCGGCACGCCTACTAGCAGCGGAAGCCAGCGACGGAAGCGGGGCGATTTCGTTATGACCACTGGATAACTGCCCTCGGTAATGGCCGTCAGCCCCACTACCTTGCGAGTCGGAAACCTCCGAATTAATTCCGTGTCATCCGATGAACAAAAAAATGAATCGATGAGACCTACTTCTCCAAAACCTGCAAATCCTGATAGAACCAGACATTCATCTGATTAGCACCTCTATGATTCCAAGCATAATAAGGAATCAATGTGAGTTTCTGATTCTTCACAGAAACCATGCCATCAGCAGCCTGATCGAGCACCTGAGCATCGGTCTGGATAGCCTTCACAGAGAACGCAGGAGCGCCCTGAGACTCAGTATTAGAGATGCTATAACCATCTATCACCGAAAAAGCCGGATTCTTGGCTACAATGCTGCGAAGTACAGGAACACCATCATTATCCACAGCCTCTGCGCAATACACTAATGGACCACGCTCTACTGCCACCTTTCCTCTGTCGTCAACCACTTTTCCGTTAGCCACAACCGTGCGTACAGGCATATCAAAATGGATGCGGATTACATCACCCTTCTTGATATTCTTCACTGGCAGATACCCCTTGTTGGCAGCCAGATTACCCTCCACAGCCTTGCCGTTCACGCTCACGCTATAAGCAGGTTTCTCGGCATCACTATACTTATAAAGGTCGCTCGGAACCACCTGATTGCGAACCCATCCAGGAATGCGCACCAGCAGATTGGCACCCTTCACACCACTCTTCTTTACCAAAATCTTGATATCGCCATTCCAAGGATACTCAGTAGTCTCCTCCAGCACCACATCCTTGCCCATCACCTGGATGGTAGAAGTATTTCCAGCGAAGAGATTCACGTAGATATCCTTGTCCTTCACACCATAGAGATAACCTGGCAATGAAGGGATGAAACGGCTCAGATTGCTCGGACAGCAGGCGCAGCCAAACCAAGGCTGACGGGTAGTGGTACCGTCGGCATTAAACTTGTATTTGCCATCGCTCGACAATGGATTTGGATAGAAGAAGCGGCCTCCGTCCATGCTCATGCCCGAAATCACACCATTATAAAGTGTGCGCTCCAGACAGTCGATATACTTGCTCTCGCCATGCAGGAGGAACATGCGCTCATTGAGATACACCTGAGCAATGGCTGCGCAAGTCTCGTTGTAGGCTGTCATGTTAGGCAACTCATAGTCAGCTCCGAAAGCCTCTCCGGCATGACGGGCACCCACACCGCCCGTGAGATAATACTTCTTGGAAACGATATTGTTCCAGATGCGGTCGATGGTCTTGATATAATCCGAATCACGTGTCAGGGCAGCCACATCAGCGATTCCGGCATACATATATCCGGCACGCACGGCATGTCCCCACGCCTCGTTCTGCTTCAGGATAGGCTTGTCGCTCTGGCTGTAGGCATCGTGGATAGAGGTAGTACCGCGGGCATCGAGGAAGTATTTAGCCTCATCGAGATACTTCTTTTCGCCCGTAAGGGTATAGAGACGGGCAAGTGCCATTTCGGCTATCTGATGACCCGGAACAACCCTGTGCTGACCGGCTTGAGGCCCCACTTCCCTGATCACACAGTCGGCATATCGCTTGGCTATATCGAGGAATTTTCTGCTGCCCGTAGCCTGATAATGGGCGCAGGCTGCATCCACCATATGACCGAGATTATAAAGCTCATGGCTCAGCACTTCCACCTTGCTCCAGCGGGTAGCGCCCGACCAGCCGTGAGGATGTTTCGGATTGATGGTACGAGCGGTATAGAGATATCCGTCAGGCTCCTGCGCAGCGCCCACCACATTGAGCACACTGTCGATATAGGCCTTCATCTTCTTGTCAGGATAGGTCTGCAGGATATAGCTGGCTCCCTCAATGGTCTTATAGACATCGGTATCATCAAAAGAGAAGCCCATAAACTTGCTCACGTCCCACTCCTTGGTGTCGAGACCGGCATGTCCGGGATGCTGCAAGGTATAGGCAGCCATCTCAAAATTCTTGTAGCGGTGCTCGCTCTCACACTTGCTGAAAGCCAACGGCACTGTTACCTCTCTAGCAGCCTTCAGACGCGCCCCCCAAAAGGTATTCTGAGCGATTTTCACACTGGTAAATGGTACCTGAGCAAAGGGATAACCATTGTCCAAAACCTTGGCTTTCTGGGATGCAGAAGCCTTAGACTTTGCAGAAGAAGCCGTGGCAGCCATAGCAGAAGCCTGCAACGCAGCAGGAGCAAACATTGCAGCAGAAAGTAAGACTGCAGAGAAAATTCTTTTTTTCATCATTTTATTAGGTATTTTATAGTTATATTATTGTTGCGACTAATAAATCTATCCATAGTTGTATCAGAGTCCCGATATGGATGCAAAAACCCAATTATCATATAATACGATTAACGTAGCATATTTACTTTTTAAAGTGTGAAATCGACAACAAAGTCGTTTCGACTGCAAATATAACAAAAAATTAAAACAAAACAGATAATTATAAGTAAAAAATGAGCATTTATCACGAAAATCACAACAAATGCCCACTTTATAAGAATCATTATACCCTATCGGGAGTAGCCTATGTTTTTTAAGCTTAGTTTATACCCTATCGGGAGTAACCTATATTTTTCAAGCTTAGTTTATACCCCATTGGGATGAAAATAGATATAAAAAACAGTTTTTTACCACTCTCAGCGATATCAATATCAGTAATATCAGTTTTTTTTTGCATAAACAAAGAAAGAAAGCTGATATTGCCCAGATTTGGTTCACCTATTTGGGCACTTGTTGCCCGTCTCGTGAGCAACAGTTGCTCGTCTCATGTTCATCGGTTCCCCATCACGTGATCCCCAAGGGACCGCTTGAAGGTCATGGCGGACTATGACATTTGGCATAACCCTCTAAATCGTGAAAAATGCAGAAAGCGGCTTCTTGCATCACGCAAGAAAACCGCCCTTTTCATTCTACATGGCAATAGAGAATACATACCCTATCGCTGAGATGAGATTTATGCTCTTTTTTATTGAGTTAAGATATATGTTCTTATTATAACCTGAGATTGATATTCTACTTTACTTCTTTTTCCCTGGGGTTGCATCTTTCTGAAGAGAGAATTTTACAGGGAGGGTATATTTTACGCTCACCGGTTTACCAAGCTGTGTACCAGGAGTCCACTTAGGCATCCCCTTCACGACTCTCAAAGCCTCAGCATCAAGTTCCGGATCTATAGATCTGGCAATCTTGGCATGCGTAATGCTACCATCCTTCTGGACGATAAAGGTTACAATCACACGCCCCTCCTTTTTGCCCTTGACGGCGGAAGCCGGATACTTGATGTTTGCAGCCAGATACTTCATCAGCACTTCCCGACCACCAGGAAATTGCGGCATCGTTTCCGGCATACAAACCCAAGTTTTTTTCTTCTTGGTTGTATCGGTTTGAGGCTTGGTTTTCACCTTATCTTCTGCTGCCTGCTTTGCCTGTTTTACAGCTTTAGCTTCTTCTGCATCTGCCATCTCTTCCGGGTGCTCTCTGAAATAAGTTTCCCATTGGGAAGCTGATTGCGGAGTTACACCCAGCACATAGTTGATAAAATCATCATCCGTCAAAAAATCCATTACCTTTGAGCACATATCGCATCCTTTTTAAGCGTTTACATAAGTAGGACGGCGTTATCCTGTCTATGTACTCAACCCATTTACCTTTTTACTAAAATTAACTCGCCAGACTACGCAACTTTGTCAATCCGCGATGCATCAGGTTGCGTACAGACTGATAATTCATATTCATAATCTCGCAGATATCCTCGTATTTCTTTTCTTCTATATAATATAATGTAAGCGCTTCACGTTGGCGGGGAGATAATTGATCCAGCAGACGTCTAACCAATGAAAATTCATTTTTGCGTTGCTCTTCTTCCATATAATCATCTTCTACATCTGTAGGAGTGGATATGCTAACTTCTTCTACTGCTGTATCAGACATATACATACGTTTGCGGAGTTCATCGCAGAGTTTGTTCTTTAATGAGATGAACAAATAAGACTTCAAATTATCAATAGTTCCTAATTCATCCTTTTTAGTGTAGAGCTTAACGAAAATATCGTGGATGCAATCTTTCAG
>OLGA01000706.1_pt1 | contig 27967 bp, 24 predicted proteins | sample 1604881 | NCBI WGS metagenome assembly OLGA01 (sample SAMEA3888896, study PRJEB22519) | human gut metagenome | biome: human gut; feature: human-associated habitat; material: faeces | place: Denmark | collected 2009 | reverse complement strand
CAACAGAGAAAACGTTGCGGTAGAAATGCACCGTGCAGCGCTGATATTTGGCGTCTGGGAACACCTCGCCCACGGCCTCCAGCATCCCCATGCACTTGTCACCGACGATGAGCTTTACACCGTCCAAGCCGCGTCCGCGGAGCCACTGGAAGAAGCTAACCCAACTGGCCTTGTCCTCCTTCATGCCCTCGGCGGCACCCAAAACCTCACGAAAACCGTCCTCATTCACGGCAATTGCCACCAAAACAGCAACATTTTCGTACTCTCCGCCCCAGTTGCGGCGCAGGTAGATGCCGTCCACGTAGACGTATGGATAGCGCCCGCCCCGCAAGGGGCGGTTCCGCCAGTCCTCGATGTGGACGTAGGCTTTCTTGTTCAGCTCACTGATGGTAGCGGGCGAAACCTTGCTGCCCCACAGTGCCTCGGTGATGTCCTCCACACGGCGCACGGAAACACCCGCCAGGTACATCTCGATGAGGGCTTCCTCCACGCTGCTCTCCCGGCGGCGATACCGCTCGATGATGGCTGTCTCGAAGGATACGCCCTTGAGCCGCGGCATGTGGAGCGTGACGTCACCGGAAGTGGTAGTAAGGTTGCGGTCATAGTGGCCGCTGCGGTAGCCCTGACGGGCCTCGCTGCGCTCATAGCGGGCCGCCTGCGTCAGCGACTCCGCCTCCTTTTCCAGCAGCTCGTTCAGGGTTTCCTCCACGCTGCCACGGACCAATTCCTTGATTTGCCCCTTGATAATTTCTTCATTCAGCTGTACAATTTTCTCGGACATAGTTTGCTGTCTCCTTTCGAATGTTTGTGTGGTAACTTCATTCTACCAGAGCCTGCAAGCTATGTCTTCTTTTATGCGATTTTCAATTTGCGCAAGTTATTGTACATTATCATCTATTGTAAAAAACGTCGAAATGTGTTAGAACAAAATGGAAATATATTTGAAGGAGTGGTTTTATGCTAAATTATACTTTAGGAACGATAGAAGCTTCTGAAGCCTTGATCAAAGATTTATATATTGATTTAAGAGCAAAAGTTAATGCATGGTCAAAAATAACTCAACAAACGCCTCAGGCACGTATGGGATATGTTGGTCAGCATTTGGTGAGTGTCGTAACAGGATATCCTGGCGGAAAATCCGGTGCTCGTGGTTATGATTTAGTTATAGATGATGAAAGACATGGTGAAATTAAAACTTGTTATAGAGTCGATCAATTAGGGTCTTGTAATGCTTGTGGTGCAGTTGTTTCAAGTTTAGAAACGGAATGTGCTGTATGCAGATCTACAAGCATTAATAGGAAAGATGATTCGAAGTGGTTAATAGCAATCCGAAACAATGACGAGTTTGCAAAGTTATTGGATCCTTACAGATATTACTTTGTTCTTTTTGAATTCGAATCCATATATGATAGCAACAACAACGACATTATTGCATCAATATGGGAAGTTGACCCGAAGAGTAAAGGGTTTGCGTACTGTATGATTGACTATTATCTCAATATTCGTTCACAGTCAACATCTAAAGCACCGTTTAACATGTGGCCTCATATGCTAAAATTCGCATTAACAGAACCAACTTTGATTTACAGATCAAAAATCACAAATGATGGCAATATAATCACCGATGTATTCCCATCCAAAAACAATACTTATTCAGATGTACTACTTCCTTTAAGTTCATATTCTGGATCAACTACCATAAGTGTAGCTAACATTAAAAATGTTATTAAAAAATACAGCCCATCTGCTCGTGTTAATGGATTAAATAAAGAAAAGCTATTGCAATTATTAGAAGACATAAGGAAAAATAATAATATAACCAATGCCGATCTATGCAACAAATTCGCGGATGAAATATATTTGCCTAAAATCGTTTTGAAAAAAGCAGATATACCACTATCGTTACGCTCACAGTTTATCGATTTAAGATAATTATAATAGCGTCATCTATCTACATGCTAATCGTTCTAACGACTTTTCGTAATACTCTTGTTCTATTTCAAATCCAATATAATTACGCTTGTTATTAATACAAGCCAAGGCTGTTGAACCTCCACCCATAAATGGATCTAAAACAATATCGTCCTCATCACTGCTTGCAAGAATTAGTCTTGCAAGCAGTTTTTGTGGTTTTTGGGTAGGATGGATGCGGTCTTTTTCTTCATAAAAATTCACATCATCCCATACATCTGTTAACCCCATTTGTGCATGATATGTTTGACTAATCTTATCGTATGGAATGTTAAATTCAAGAATTGTTTGCAATTTGTCCCACAATTCTTCAGTGGGTAATTGCTCGCAAACATTTTTGCCTGTATAAATACTCCACATACCGCCACCGTTTGATTTGACACCCAACATCTCATTGATTTGTTTTGCGGAATAACCTAATTCTTTTTGCCTTTGCTTTAAAAAGGATTTTGCAAAAGGTTTGGGATCTTTACATAAAAATAAAATACTTTCGGTCACATTAGGGAACATTCGATAATTTTTAGTTGCTCGCCCAGATACAGCTTGCATGCCTTTATTTAATACTATTTGTTGTCTAAGTTCAAAACCATACTTTTCTAAAATAGGCAACAATCTACTTAACATTCTAAAATAACCAAACAAATAGAAACTACCGCCCATTCTTAAAACACGGGCAGCTTCTGCAATCCATTTTTCTGACCATTCAAGATAGTCTTCTTCTGTTCTCCAAAGATAATCCCATTTTTCGCCGATAACCTTAAAATATGGTGGATCCGCGATGATAAGGTCTATAGACTCCTCATCTATCATTTGATTCATTCCGGCGACGCAATCTATATTATAAATAATGTTTGTATCCATTTTTTACCTTCTCTTTATTTATCGAACCTGATCTCCATTAGCTAAAACAAAATACTGTTCATATTTCACATTGAGCACATTAGCAATTTGATTTAGCTCATCTTGTGTAACCGTATTTCTCTTAAGTTTAACACTGAAATTTTGTGGTGTTTGATTTATTCTTCTTGCCAATTCTGACAAACTTACGCCAGAACGCACACAAAGAACTCGTATCTGTTCAGAAGTAGTCATAATAAGCCTCCATACAACTATTATCACAGTTGACATTATAAATCGTTTGATTGATAATATCAACTGTTTCTTTGAGAAACGAGGGTGGCAAACTCCTTAAGTTAAGTTGATATGCAAAAACGAGGGAGACCTGAACTCAAGTCTGACAATGAAACAAAAAGAAACCTTTGAAAAATTCAAGGACTGCACAAGTGAACTGTCCTGCATCACTGAGTGTGAAGCGTTCAGTTCAGGATTTATCTTGGCCACTCGCATCATGGCGGAAGTGATGCAAGGCTTGGAGGAGGCCGAGAATATGCTACAAACCACAGTAATTTCTAAATTATAAAACAACTCATAAAAATCAAAAATCCGAACGTATCACCATTGATGATAATGTTCGGATTTTTTGACTTGTGGTGGAGCTGAGGGGAGTCGAACCCCTGTCCGAAAGCGCTTTGACAAGACTTTCTCCGGGCGCAGTCAGGTTTCAGCATTCCCTCTCCGCACAGACACCTGACAGACTGCGCGGTTCAGTAGAGTCATAATGCATGGGCGGGGCAACTCTTACCCGCCGCACGTCCGCCGCATAAACGACGCCTTCCCCGGCCTGCGGCCTCTCCGGTTCAGACGGCTGCCTTTAGTTAGGCAGCGACAGCAATACGATTGTTGTCAGTTAATTTTTAAGTTGCCCGTTTTATGGCGGTCAGGCGCCGCCGCCCGCTTATCCAGCCTCCACACCCCCGTCGAAACCGGTGCAGCCCCATATTGGGGATTTTTTGGGTATTGTTCCAATACCCGGGGAAAATCGGTGCAGCCCCATGAGGGGTTTTCGCGTTGTGCGATACTGGGAAACAGCGTAGTCCGCGAGGGACTTGCGCGTTGTGCGATACTGGGGAACAGCGTAGTCCGCGAGGGACTTGTGCGTTGTGCGATACTGGGGAACAGCGTAGTCCGCGAGGGACTTGCGCATTGTGCGACACTGGGGAACAGCGTAGTCCGCGAGGGACTTGTGCGTTGTGCGACACTGGGGAACAGTACAGCCCATAAGGTTTTTGCGCGCTGTGCACACACAACCCATGGGAATATTTACATATGTGTGGGGGAGGGGGACCCTCCCCCACACAGAAAACTTATCTCCCGAAGGGATCGGCCAGCTTCTCCGGCTCCGGATACGTCACACCCTGGGTGTCCACGGTGACCTTCGCCATGACCTGGTCCTTCTTGGGCTTGTTGGTCATCATGTTCCGGGGCTGGTTGGCGATGCGGTCCACCACGTCCATGCCGTCCATCACGCAGCCGAAGGCGGCGTACTGCCCATCCAGATGGGGCGCGTCCTTGTGCATGATGAAGAACTGGCTGCCGGCGCTGTCCATGGGCTGCGCCCGGGCCATGCTCAGCACACCGCGGGTGTGCCGCAGGTCATTCTGCACACCGTTGGCGGCGAACTCGCCCTTGATGCAGTACCCCGGGCCGCCCATGCCGGTTCCGTCGGGGCAGCCGCCCTGGATCATAAAGCCGGGGATGACCCGGTGGAAGATCAGCCCGTCGTAGTACCCGGCGTTGGCCAGGGCGATAAAGTTGTACACGCTCTGGGGCGCGATGTCGGGATACAACTCGGCAACGATCTTGCCGCCGTCCTGCATTTCAAAAGTCACGATAGGATTTGCCATTCCGTTTCCCTCACTTTGTCATAAGAATATGCGCACTTCCCGCGCAATGTCATACCATTCAATACCCGCGGTTTTTCTCCCGCATGGCGCGGTCCATCTCCCGCTTGGCGTCCCGCTTGGCCACGGCCTCCCGCTTGTCGTAGGTCTTCTTGCCCTTGCACAGGCCCAACTCCACCTTCACCCGGGAATTCTTGAAATATACCGACAGCGGTATCAGCGCATAGCCCTCCTGCTTTTGCAGATCGTGGAGCTTCCGTATTTCCCGCTTGTGCAGCAGCAGCCGCTTGGGCCGGTCCGGATCGCGGTTGAAGATGTTGCCGTGGTCGTAGGGGGAGATGTGGAAGCTGTAGGCGTACACCTCGCCGTCCTTGGCCACGCAGAAGGCGTCCTTCAGGTTCAGGGTGCCGGCGCGGATGGACTTGACCTCCGTGCCGAACAGCTCGATGCCGGCCTCGTAGCGGTCCTCCACGAAGTAGTCGTGGTACGCCTTGCGGTTCTGGGCGATGGTCTTGGTGCCGGACTTGTCCATGGAGACACCTCCTTCCGGTAACGTGAACGATAGTATACCATATTTTCTCGCATCGCGCAAGGGGGATAGAGGGGTGGTAATTTTGAACTTTCTGTGCTATACTGGGGCAAAAAAACGAAGGGAGACGCTTCTATGGATATGACTGAGAAAACGCTGGAGAGCCGTGAGGTCTACCGCGGCCGCATTCTGCGCGTGCGGGAGGACAGGGTACGCCTGCCCAACGGGAAAGAGGGTGTCCGCGAGGTGGTGGAGCACCCCGGCGGCGTGGGCATTCTGGCCCTGGACGGCGACGACGTGCTGCTGGTGAAGCAGTACCGCTACGCCTTTTCCCGGGTGCTGACGGAGATACCCGCCGGCAAACGGGAGCCGGGCGAGGACCCCTTCGTCACGGCCCAGCGGGAGCTGAAGGAGGAGATCGGGGCCACGGCGGAGGCGTGGACGGACCTGGGGGCGCTGATCGCTTCTCCCGGCTGCTATGGCGAGACGCTGTACCTGTTCCTGGCCTGTGAGCTGACCTTCGGCGAGACGCACCCGGACGCGGACGAGTTTTTGGAGACGGTGCGCGTGCCCTTCGACGAGGCAGTGGAGCTGTGTATGTCCGGCGAGCTGACCGATGCCAAGACCGTGGCGGCGATCCTCAAGGCGAAAGTGCTGCTGGGCCGGTAAATTGCCCTTGTATTCTGTCCGCTTTTCCGCTACAATCAAACCAGTGGGCGCGCCGCGTCCCAAGGGAGGAGAGAAACGCCAATGTCCATGAATACGAAGAAAAATATATCCATCGTGCTGCTGGTCCTGGCCTTGCTGCTGTGGCTGCTGCGGAAGATGAACGTGCTGTACATCCCCGGCCTGTCCATGGTGCTGCTGGGCTTGTCCATGATCATGGTGGGTATCATGATGTTCCAGGTGAAGCAGAAAAAGAAGCTGGGCGGCACGCTGATCCTGGCCTTCGGCCTGTTCTGCATCGTAACGGCCGTGATGGAGATCAAGGGCTATTTCGCGTGAGAGACATAAAGAGGAGCACCCGTTCGGGGGCTCCTCTTTCGCGCAGCCCCCCCAATTCCCATTTTTTGCCCAATTCTCCCGTTTTCCATTCCCGGTAACAGAAAAAATATGTAAAATTTCCATAAAAAGGCTGGACAAACGGTGAGACTGTGCTATAATCTGACTATCCGCAGAGGTACCTCTGCATTTACGTTTTAATGGTTATTAAAACGAGTGCGCCTGTGGAAATCTAAAACAAACGGGGTATGAGACATGAAGAAATTGTTAGCAACCATTTTGGCGCTGGTCATGGTGCTGGGCGTCACCACCATTTCGTGGGCTAGTGAAGTCGAAAATGTGGCGCAGACCACGAAGGGCAACACGACTACACAGTATTCATCTTTGGCGGAGGCACTGAACGCGGCCAAGGATGGCGGCACGGTGGAACTGCTGAAAAATGTTACACTTACCGGAAATTGGACGACGGTAGGTACTGAGTCCGAGCCGTTTAAGGGCACCTTTGACGGTAAGGGCTATACCATCACCGGACTGAACATCCCCACCAGCGACAATGAGTATATGGGCTTTATCGGTATGCTGGATGGCGGTACGGTCAAGAATGTGAAGTTCGCCAGTGTGTCCGTCAACGGCAAGGACGATGTGGGCACGGCAGTGGGCCGTATCATCAATGGCGGCATTGTGTCCGGTGTGCAGGTGCTGGGCGGCACAGTCAGCGGCGCTAAGCGCGTTGGCGGTGTGGTCGGCAGCATCAAGGCCAGCGGAACGGTGAGCGATTGCACCAACGCGGCGGGTGTGACCGCAAATGACCGCAATGCCGGTGGTATTGTGGGTTCTGCTTACTACACTGAGACTGGCAAGCAGATGTACATCACCAACTGTGTGAACAACGGTGCGGTGACGGCCTCCGGTGTATGCGGTGGTATCGTCAGCCTGTCCGCTGCAAATGTCTCCGGAAATACCAACACGGCTGCGGTAAAAGGTACGGAGGTTGGCGGCATCGTGGGTGAGCAGAAGTCCTACGGCTCTGTGACCAATAACACCAACAGCGGCGCCGTTATGAATACCGGTGGGAATGCTGCCTACGGTGCCGGCGGTATCATTGGCTGGCTGCGGTATCATGGTAGAAGTGAAGCCAATGCGTATCCGGTGTCTGAGATTATCTCTGTGACCGGCAACAAGAACTCCGGCAGTGTGACCGGAGGCAACGATGCCGGTGGTATCGTGGGAACAGTGTACAATTCCGCGGTCATTATGAACAACCAGAATACGGCGGCCTCCTTCTCCGCTGCTACTTTTGCGGCGGGCATCGTGGGCAACTATCAGACCGTCGAGACTCCCGCGGCAGAGGCACCTGCACAGAACAAGCTGACCTTCGGCAGCAACACCTCCACGACGCCGCTGGAGCAGATCAACGCGAATTGTAAGGATCTGCTGATCTATACCAACGGTAATCCCATCATAGAAGAGGTGGTCCCCGACCCCACTCCCGAGCAGCCGCCCCACTACTACTACCACCCCACCACCGACACCAAGGCGGACGAGACCAAGGGCTCCCCTAAAACTTTTGACGCGGGCGTGGGCATCTACGCCCTGACCGCCGTTCTCTCCGTCACCGGCATGGCATGGACCGCTAAAAAGCGTCACTGAGAGCAAAAAAAGAAAGCCCGTAAGGGCTTTCTTTTTTGCCCCGGCCAGCGGGCAAAAAGAGAGCACCCTGCCGGGTGCTCCTTTTTTAATCAACGATATCCACAGACACCTTGGCACCGGTGCGCTGGGCGTAGGAACGGATCACGGTGCGTATCTCCTTGGCGATACGGCCCTGACGTCCGATGACCTTGCCCATGTCCTCCGGCGCGACGCGAAGCTGAAGCGTCAGCTCGTCACCGTTTTCCACCTCGGTCACGCTGACCTGCTCCGGGTGCTCCACAAGGTTCTGCGCGATATACAGCAGCAGATCCTTCATGGCGCGCTCCCGACTTACAGTACGTCGACCTTCTTCAGCAGGGCGCGGACGGTATCGGTGGGCTGGGCACCGGTCTTGATCCACTCGCGGGCGCGGTCAGCGTCGATACTGATCTTGGCGGGGGAGACAGTGGGATCATAGGTGCCGATCTCCTCGATGAAGCGGCCGTCGCGGGGATAGCGGGAATCGGCGACGACGACGCGATAGAAAGGAGCCTTCTTGGCGCCCATACGGCGCAGACGAATTTTGACCATGGTGTTTTTCCTCCGAAATAAAATATGTTTTTTGTTGTATGATCGTATGCACTTGGCATGAATCAACGGGGTATTATTTGAAGCGCTTCTTGCGGCCGAAGCCGTGCATCCGGCTCATGCCGCCCTTGCCGCCGAAGCCGCCGAGTCCCTTGGGCATCCTGCCGCGGGTCATCTGCTTGACAAGGTCCTGCATCATCTCGAACTGCTTTAAGAGGCGGTTGACGTCCACGACCTCCAGTCCGCAGCCGGCGGCGACGCGCTTTTTGCGGCTCGCGCCGAGGAGCTTGGGGTTCTCGCGCTCCTCCGGCGTCATGGAGAGGATGATGGCCTCGGTGTGCGCCATGACCTTGGGGTCGATCTCGGCGCCGGCCAACTGCTTGCCCATGCCGCCGGGCATCATCTCGGCGAGCTGGCTGAGGTCGCCCATGCCGCGCAGCTGCACGAGCTGTTCATAGTAGTCGGTGAGGGTGAAGCGGTTCTTCTTGAGCTTTTCCTCGAGCTTCTTCGCCTTCTCCTCGTCGACGTGCTGCTCCGCCTTTTCGATGAGGCTGAGCACATCGCCCATGCCGAGGATGCGGGAGGCCATGCGGTCGGGGTGGAAGGGCTCGAGCATGTCGAGCTTTTCGCCCGTGCCGATGTATTTGATGGGCTTTCCGGTCGCCGCGCGGATGGAGAGCGCCGCGCCGCCGCGGGCGTCGCCGTCGAGCTTGGTGAGCACGACGCCGTCGATGCCGAGGGCCTCGTCAAACGCGGTGGCGGCGTTCACGGCATCCTGTCCGGTCATGGCGTCCACGACCAGCAAGATCTCGTTCGGCTTCACCGCCGCCTTGACGCGCTTGAGCTCGTCCATGAGCTGCTCGTCGATGTGCAGGCGGCCGGCGGTATCGAGAAAGACGATGTCGTTGCCGTGGTCCTTGGCGTATTTGACGGCCTCGACCGCGATGGTGACGGGGTCGATCTGCCCCATCTCGAACACGGGCAGGCCGAGCTGTGCGCCGACGACCTGCAGCTGCGTGATGGCCGCGGGACGGTACACGTCGCAGGCGGCGAGCAGCGGGCGCTTGCCCTGCCGGCGCAGAAGGCCGGCGAGCTTGGCGACGTTCGTCGTTTTGCCCGCGCCCTGAAGGCCGACCATCATCACGACCGTCGGCGGGTTGTTGGCAAAGGTCAAGCGCGCGTTCGCGCCGCCCATCAGAGCCGTCAGCTCCTCGTTGACGATCTTGATGACCTGCTGGGCGGGGGTGAGGCTGTCGAGCACCTCGGCGCCGACGGCGCGCTCGGAAACTCTGGCGACAAAGTCCTTGACGACTTTGTAGCTCACGTCTGCCTCGAGCAGCGCCATGCGCACCTCGCGCATCGCGAGCTTGATGTCCTCCTCGGTCAGGCGGCCCTTGCCGCGCAGGCCCTTGAATACGCTGTTGAGCTTTTCGCTCAGGCCCTCAAATGCCATGAAATGCTCCTTCTTACTCCTTGAGTGCCGCGGTCTCCTGTTCGATCACGGTCACGAGCTCTGCGATGCGGGAATCCTCATACCGGCGGTCATTGAGCCTGCGCAGCTCGTCCGCCGCCGCCTCGATGCGCTCGAGGTGGGGGGTGCGCTGCATAAAGCGCTTGACAAGGCCGGTCTTATCCTCGATCTCGGTCATGTACGCCTCGGCGCGGACGATGACGTCGCGCACGCCCTGGCGGGAGATGCCGTAGTTCTCGGCGATCTCGGAGAGGGACAGGTCCTCGTCGTAGTAAAGCTCGTAGAATTCCTTCTGCCGCTCGGTGAGGAGTTCGCCGTAGAAGTCAAAGAGCATCGTCATGCGAAAGGTCTGATTTTTCACGGGGAATCCTCCTTTGAGTATTCCGTGTAAAGTCATAATGCTTTACAACAGGAATTAGTTTACATGAGTTTAGCAGAAAAGTCAAGGGTTATTCGTGGGAAAAACGGCGAATGGGAAAGATTTTATGAAAAGATGTGGTAATGTTCACATTTTCGTGCTATGCTACCATCAATATAGAATGGAAAAGGAGCCGCTTTTATGGAGCCCTTGCGAAAGGAACTGGCGGAGGGCGTTTTTCTGACCTATGTCCCCGCCGCAAAATTCAAGACCGGCGTGCTGGGCGCGCAGCTCATCACGCCGCTGGAAGAGAGCACCGTCGCCGCCGGCGCGCTGCTGCCCGCCGTGCTGCGCCGCGGCACGACCGCGCACCGCGATATGCGCTCGATCGCCGCGGAGCTGGACCGCCTTTACGGGGCGTCCATCGCCTACACCGTGCGCAAGAAGGGCGAGAATCAATGCCTCGGCTTTGTCGGCAGCTTTCTTGACGAGCGTTATGTCCCCGGCGGAGAGCGGCTGCTCGAACCGATGGCCGACCTGCTCGGCGAGCTGCTGCTCGACCCGCTCACGCGGAACGGGCGCTTCCTGAGCGACTATGTGGAGAGTGAGAAGGAAAATCTGATCGACGCCATCGAGAGCATTCTCAACGACAAGCGCGACTACGCCGACGCGCGGCTTTTGCAGGAGATGTGCCGCGGTGAGCGCTACGGCATCGACCGGCTCGGCACTGTGACGGGCGTGGAAAGGCTAACGAACCAGACGCTCTACCGCTATTACAGCGAGCTTCTTGCCACGGCGCGCATCGAGCTGTTCTACTGCGGCAGCGCGGACTGCGCGCGCGTGGAGGGGGCGCTGGACCGTGCGCTGGCGGCGCTCCCGCGCGAGCGGGTCGCCGAGCCTGCGGTCGCCGAGCGTGTGGGCGCGCCCGAAACGGTGCGCGAGATCACGGAGACGATGGACGTGACGCAGGCGAAGCTCGCCATAGGCTACCGCGCCGCGAGCGAGGACACGCCCGCGCTGCTGCTGGCGAACCTCATCTTCGGCGGCTACTCCAACTCCAAGCTGTTTCTGAACGTGCGCGAGAAGCTCTCGCTGTGCTACTATGCCTCGTCCGGCTACCACCGGTCCAAGGGCATCATTACGGTGTCGAGCGGCATTGAGGCGCAAAATTACGAGGTCGCGCGGCGCGAGATCGCCGCGCAGCTCGAGGCCGTGCAGAACGGTGACTTCGAACCGTGGGAGCTGGAGGGCGCGCGGAGCTGTATGCTCTCCTCGCTCCGCTCGCGCGAGGACAGCGCGGGCCGGCTGGAGGAATACTATCTCGGGCAGGCCGCGACGGGACTGTGGGAGGATACCGACGCGCTGATCGCGCAGCTCGAGGCCGTCACGCCCGAGCGCGTCGCCGAGGCGGCGCGGAGCATCCGGCTCGACACGGTCTATTTCCTCACCGGAAAGGAGGGCGCGGCGCAATGAAGTGGAACGAAACGAATTACCCCCGCATCGGCGAAACGGTGCTGCGGACCACGCTGCCGAACGGGCTGACCGTCGCCGTTGTGCCCAAACCCCTCTACCGCAAGCGCTACGCCTTTTTCACCACGCGCTACGGCGGCATGGATATGCGCTTCCGGCTCGACGGCGTGTGGCACGATACGCCCGCTGGCATCGCGCACTATCTGGAGCACAAGATGTTCGACACCGAGGACGGCAACGCCCTGCAGGAGCTGAGCCAGAACGGCGCGGAGCCGAACGCCTTCACCTCCAACGCGACGACCGCCTATTACTTCGACTGCACGGAGCACTTTGAGGAGAATCTGAAGATCCTGCTCTCGTTCGTCTCCGTCCCCTACTTCACGCAGGAGAGCGTGGACAAGGAGCGCGGCATCATCGGTCAGGAGATCCGCATGGTGGAGGATACGCCCGACTGGAGGGTCTACACCAACCTGCTCGAGTGCCTGTACCACTCCTCCCCCGCCCGCGTCGCCATCGCCGGTACGGTGGAGAGCATTGCGGAGATCACGCCCGAAACGCTCTATGCCTGCCACAAGGCGTTCTACGACCCGGCGAACATGATGCTGTGCGTCGTCGGCGACGTGAAGCCCGACGAGATCGCCGCCATCGCGGAGGAGATCCTGCCGAATAGCCGCGGCGAGGTCATCGAGCGCGACTACGGGCAGGAGGATATGCGCGTCGTCGAGAAGTGCCGCCGCGAGGCGATGGAGGTCTCGATGCCGCAGTTCCTCGTTGGCTTCAAGTGCCCTCCCGCAGCGGACGGCGCGGCGCTGATGCGGCAGGACATCATCGCGGACATCGCCTGCGACATCCTGCTCGGCGATTCCTCGCCGCTCTACCAGCGGCTCTACGACAAGGGACTCATCAACGGCAGCTTTGGCGGCGGCTTCGATCAGCTGCCCGGCATCGCCTACCTCTACGCGGGCGGCGACAGTGATGCGCCCGAGACGGTCGTGCGCGCCATTCTGGACGAGGCGCAGCGCCTCGCGCGCGAGGGCGTGGACGAGGCGTTCTATCAGCAGCTCCGCCGCGCGAGTTTCGGCTCGACGCTGCGCGCGCTCAACAGCTTCGAGAACATCGCCGTATCCGTTGCGGACGGCGCGTTCCGCGGCTTCGACCCCTTCCGCTTCCCCGAGGTGTACGATTCCGTCACCCGCGCGGATGTGGAGGCGTTTCTGCGCGAGAGCATCGTCGAGGAGCGCAGCGCGCTGTCCATTCTCATTCCCAAGAAGGAAGGAGCTTCCCAATGAGTTATCCCAACGCAGACATCAGCTTTCCCGGGCTGTTCGGCGACTGGCGCTTTACCCTCTCGCCCAAGCTGCTCGACATCGGCAACGGCATCTACTGGTACGGCGTGCTCATCGCCGCGGGGCTGCTCATCGCCCTGTGGTTCTGCATGAAGCGCGCGCCGCGCTACGGTCTGACCGAGGACGACGTGATCGACACCGTGCTTTGGGCCATTCCCTTTGCCATCGTCGGCGCGCGGGTCTACTATGTGCTCTTTTACCTTGACCAGTTCCGCCTTGCGGACGGCAGCATCGACTGGGCGGAAACCTACCGCATCTGGGACGGCGGGCTTGCCATCTACGGGGCAGTCATCGCGGCATTTTTGACCGCGTGGCTCGTTTGCCGAAAAAAGCAGCTCAGCCTTTGGGCGCTTGCCGACTGCTGCGTGGCGGGCTTTTTCATCGGACAGGCCATCGGGCGCTGGGGCAACTTCTTCAACCGCGAGGCCTTCGGCGGCATGACCGAGCTGCCGTGGCGGATGCGGCTGTGGATCAGCGGCACCTACTATATTGACGTGCATCCGACGTTCCTGTATGAGAGCCTTTGGAACGTCGCGGGGCTGCTGCTCCTCTGCCTTGCGGTGGACAAGGTACGGCGCTTCGACGGCGAGAACACCTGCTTTTACTTCCTCTGGTACGGCATCGGGCGCTTCTGGATCGAGGGGCTGCGGACCGACAGCCTGTATCTTTTCCACGTCACGCTCTTCGGCGAGCGCGTGCGCGTGTCGCAGGCGCTGAGCCTTGTGATGATCGTTCTCACGGCGGTCATCCTGCTGAAGAACCGCAGCGCCGATCCCGCGCGGATGTTCGTCAACCGCCGGCTCGACGGGCAGGCGACCGTCCTGCCCGATCGGAGCGAGGAGCGTCCCATCGAGGACGGTCCCGCGGAGGCGGATCGCCCGGCGAAGGCGCCCGCAGAGGACACCGCCGGCGGGGAAGCGTCCGCGGAGGGCGCCGCAGAGCCGGCGGACGGCAGAGACAACGGCTGAGAGCCTATTGAATAAACGGAAGGACCGCGAGCGCGGTCCTTCCGTTTTGCTTTGCTGTTTTATGGTTCGCTCTGCGCGGCGGCGAGCTTTTTGGCCTTCCTCCGCTCCCGGCGGTGCGTCAGGTCGTCAATGACGCAGTAGTACACGGGGGTGAAGAGCAGCGTGATGACGGTCGAGACGAGCATACCGGCGATCATGGTGGTGCCCATGTCGCTCATCATCTCGTTCATCTTGCCGGTCATGCCGAGCGCCGTCGGCACGAGGGCAAGGATGGTGGTGAGCGTGGTCATCAGCACGGGGCGGATACGCAGCGGGCAGGCGTGGAGAATGGCCTCCTCGCGCGTCTCGCCGCGGTCACGGCGCTGCTTGATGTAGTCCACGAGGACGATGGAGGCGTTGACCACCGTACCGGCAAGCATGATGAGGGAGACGAGCGAGATCATCGAAAGGTCCTTGCCTGTGAGCGGCAGCGCGAAGAGCGCGCCGGCAAAGGCGATGGGCAGGATCATCATGATGATGACCGGCATGACGAAGGACTCGAACTGCGAGGCCAGCACGAAGTACACAAGGCCGACGGAGACGATGAGCGCAAGGCCGAGGTCGGAGAAGTTCTCCATCATCTCCGTGTAGCCGCCGGCAAGCTCGGCGGTGTAGCCGCCGGGGAGGGTGTAGCCCGCGAGGATGGCGCGGATGCTCTTGGCCATGGCGCTCGTGTCGCCGTCCGCAGCGTCACCGGCGATGGTCACCTGGCGGGACTGGTTGTAGCGCGTGATGGTCTGCGGGGACATGACGACGCTGACGTCGGCGATGCTGCCGAGCGGTACGCTGCCGCCGGTCGGTGTGGAGATCGCCATGGAGCGCAGGGCGTCCAGACTCTCCTCCGCGCGGCCGTCGCCACGCACGACCACGTCGACCTCCTTATTGTCGATGGTAACGGTGGTGGCGGTGGTTCCGGTCAGGCCTGAGCGCACCGCTGCGGCGACGCTGTAGGCGGTCAGGCCGTACTGCGAGCACGCCTGACGGTCCGCGGTCACCTTGACCTGCGGCACCTGCTCGGCGACCGTGGAGGAAACGTCCACCGCGCCGGGGATCGCCGCGATCTGCGCGGCGAGGTCGTCCGCGATCATCTTGAGCGTGGTGTAGTCCTCGCCCGTGATGTTGACGCTCACGCCGCTGCCGCCCATCATCGCGCCCATGTCGTAGGCCGAGCAGGTGATCTCGCAGCCGGCAACGTCATAGGTCGCGTCGCGCAGGGCGTTGGCAATGTCGGTCGCGCTGCGGTCGCGCTCGCCCTTGTCGGTGAGGTTGAGCACCAGACTGGCGCTCTGACCGCTATCGGCGGTGTAGTAGTAGCCGGCAAGCTCGGGGATGGTCTCCTCGGCAATGGCGGCGACACGCTCCGCCATCGCCGCCGCCTGCTCGACCTTTGAGCCGATGGGCATGGAGACGGTCACGGTGACCATGCCCTCGTCCATCTCGGGCAGGAGCACCATTTTGGTGTTCAGGCAGGCGGCGAGGAACACCGCGACGAGGGCGACGGACACCAGCACGCCGCGCTTGAGGTGATGCACATAGTAGTCGAGCTTTTTCACATACCAGTCCATGAGCTTCTGCGCGCGGCGTCCGCCCTTCTGCGCCCTTTGCAGGGCGTCAAGATGCACCTTGCTCTCGTCGAGCAGGAAGTAGCACAGCAGCGGCACGAGCGTCACGGCGACAGCGAGCGAGCCGAGAATGAGGAAGGCGATGGTCAGGCAGAAATCCTTGAAGATCTGACCCGCGATGCCGCCGGTGAGGCCGAGCGGCAGGAACACCGCGACGGTGGTGAGGGTCGAGGCGGTCAGCGAGAGCGTGACCTCCTTCGTGCCCTCGACGCAGCTGGTCATGCGGTCGTGTCCCTCGGACGCCCAGCGGTAGATGTTTTCGAGCACGATGATGGAGTTATCCACGATCATGCCGACGCCCATGGCGATGCCGCCGAGGCTCATCATGTTGAGCGTCAGGTCGCAGACGTACATCAGCACGAACACCGAGAGGATGCACACGGGCATGGAGACCGCGATGGTCATGGTCGCGCCGCCGCGGCGCAGGAACAGCCACACCACGAGCGCCGCAAGCACGACGCCGAGGATGATGCCCTCGAGCGCGGCGTCGACGGCGACGTTGATGTACTCGCTGGCGACGTAGGGGATGGCGTAGTGGATGGAGCCGTCCTTCGCCGCCAGCTCCTCCATCGCCGCGACCACCGCCTCGGCGGTCTTGACCTCGTTCGCGCCGGAGCGCTTGCTGACCTGCAGGATGATGCCGGGCGTACCGTCCATCGCGGCGATGGCGTCGCGGTCGGAGGTCTCGAAGGCGACGTCGGCGACCTCGCCGAGGCGCACCGTGCCGCCGGTCTGGAGCGGGATGTTGATGTTGGCGACCTCATCGACCGTGGAGAGCTGCGCGTCGGTGGTGACGGAGAGCTTCTGACTGCCGTTGTAGACCTCACCGGCGGGATAGAGCAGGTTCTCCGCCTGGAGGATCTGGGTGATGTAGCTCGTGGAGAGGCTGTAGCCCGCGGCGCGCTGCGCGTCGAGCGTCACGGTGATCTGACGCTCCACACCGCCGGAGACGGAGACGGACGCCACGCCGTCGATGCGCTCGAGCGCGGGTGCGACCACGTTCTCCGCCTGCTGCTGGAGGGCGGCGAGGTCGTCGCCGAGGAGGCCGACGATGGCGCTCGGCATCATCTCGGACACGTTGATGTTCAGAATGACGGGAGAGCCGCAGCCGTCGGGCAGGCTGAGCGCGTCGAACTTCTCGCGCAGCTTGGTCGCCGCGATGTCCACGTCGGTGTTCTCAACGTACATGATCTGGATGGTCGAGATGCTGTCGGCGCTCGAGGAGGTGACGGAGTCGACGCCGGGCACCGACATGATGGCGGACTCGAGCGGGCGCGTGACGAGCTGCTCGATGTCCTCGGGGCCCGCGCCGTTGTAGTAGCAGTACACATAGGCCGCGGGGTACTCGATGTTCGGCAGCAGCGCCATCTGGAGCTGGGTGGTGTAGACCACGCCGAACACGGCGATCATAATGACCGCGAGCAGCGTTGTGACCTTATGTCTGATGCAGAATTTTGCAATGTTCATGGAGCTTATCCCTCCACGACGCGCACGGCGTCGCCGTCGGAGAGGTACTGCTGGCCCACGGTGACGAGCTGCTCGCCCGCGTCAAGACCGCTCGTGACCTCGGTCATGCCGCTGCCGGTGAGGCCCGTGGTGATGTCGACGCGCTTTGCCGTGTCGTTCTCGACGATAAAGACATACTGCCTGTCGCTGCTCGTGAGGATGGCCTCGCTCGGCACGACGACCGCGCTCTCGCTCACGGCGGTGTGGAAGGTGACGTCGGCAAACATACCGGAGAGCAGGCCCTCGACCTCCGCGGGCACCGTGACGGTGACGGTGTAGAGCTTTGTCACCTGATTGGCGGTCTTTTCGACGGAGCGGATCACGCCCTCAAATTCGGCGTCCGCCGCGCTGACGCGGACCGTGACCGTGTCGCCGATGGCGAGCTTGGGCACCAGCGCCTCGGAGACCATGACGGTGACCTTCATCTGCTCCGCGCCGTCGATGACGGCGACGGCGTAGCTGGGCGAGACCATGCCGCCCTCGCTCGCGGTGAGCGAGGCGAGCACGCCGTCCACCGGCGCGATGACGTTGCCATGGCTGTCGATGTTCTCCATCGCGAGGGCAAGCTGCTCGTAGCTCGACTTCGCGCTCTGCATACTTGCTTCAAGCTGGGCGAGCGTGGAATCACGCTGCGCCTTGGTGGAGAGATATTGCAGCTCCATCTGGTCGACCTCCGACTGGGAGGCTGCACCGATCTCGAAAAGCGCCTTGGTGTCGTTCCAGTTTTTTTCGTACAGAGCGACCTGTCGGTCCAGAATGTTCTTCTGGTCGCTGTAGCTCGACGCGGCGCTCGTGTAGCCGATCTCCGCCGCGCGGTACTGCGCGAGCGAGCTTTCCATGTCGAGCGAGCAGATCACGTCGCCCGCCTTGACCGCGTCGCCCGCCTCGACATAAACGGCGGTGCATTTGGCCGTGGCCGTGACGTAGACGCTCGTTTCGCTGCCGGCGGTCACCTGACCGGAGACCGTGTTCTCCGAGGCGATGTCCTGCGCCTCGACCGTCTGCACCTGCACGGCGACGCCGGCGGGCGCGGTGACGGTCTCTTCCTTTTTGCAGCCCGCAAGGCTCAGAGCCAGCGTGAGCGCCAGCAGCAGGGAAATCGTTTTCTGTTTCATCGTCTCAGCCCTCCTCAGCCGGCCAGCAGGCCGTAGTCCACGGCCCAGCGATAGTTGTTGTATGCGGTGAACAGGTCGCGCTCCGCGCCGGAGACGGTGTCCTGCGCGGTGTAAAGCTCGTCCTCTGCCGTATGCAGGGCGTTCTCGGAGATCGTGCCCTGCTCGTACCTGAGCTGTGCGGCCGCGAGGTCGCTGCGCTCGCACTCGAGCGAGACCTTCGCCGCATTCAGCGCGCTCGCGTAGCTCTGCACGCTGTCATAGAGTGAGCGGAAGCTCAGCTCGAAGTTCTGCACGGCGGCGTTGTAGGTGTACTGCGCCGCCTGCCACTGGTGCTTGACGGCAATATACTCATAATTGTCCTTGTTGTAGCCGAGATCGCCCGCCTTGTCTTTGTATTCCTCGTCCGCGTCCTCGAGCGTGAGCTTGGCGGCGTAGAGATCATAGCTCGCCGCCTTTGCCTTTTCCAGGTCCTTCTCCACATCCATGGCGGCAAGCTGCTCCGCGGTCACCTCGGGAAGCGCATTGAGCGTGAGCGGCGCGGTCAGCTCCTCCCCGATCATGGCGTTGAGCTGACGGCGCAGCTGTGCGGCGGCGGCATCGATCGCCGCTTTTCCGCTCTCCACCTGCGCCTTGCCCGCTTCCGTCTGCTGAAGCGTCATAGCGCTGACCTGACCAAGCTCATAGCGCAGCTTCACTTCCTCGATCGTGCGGTCAAGCGCCGCATTCTGTCTCGTCAGCGCGGCGGATTGGTCCTCGAGCGCGAGAAGGCCGACATACAGCGATTCACCCGCCGCCAGAAGCGAAGCCTGCGCGTTGCGGAGCTGGCGGACGAGGTCGGCGTTGTCCTGCTGGAGCTTGCCCTCCTTGATGTCGTCGAAGGTCTTGCGCAGGGCGTCGTAGCGCTGTGTAAGGGTCTCATAGGTGTAGCTCTCGCCCTGTCCCATCTGGATCAGACCCCACTGGGCGGAGGCGATACTGTTGAGGCCGTTGCGCAGGTCCTCGTACATCTTGTCATAGTCCAAGCACTCGATCGCGGCGACATTCTCCTCGAGCGAGAGAAGGGTGTAGTTTCCTGTGCGCATACGCGCGCCGAGGTTTTCAAAGCTCAGCGTGCCTGCCGCGTCCGGCGTGGTCTGCGCGGTCTCCTCCGCGGCGGTTTTCTCTTTGTCCTGTTCATCTGCCAGCGCGCCGACCGCCAGCGCTGAGAGCATGGCGAGGGCGAGCAGCAGAGCCGTCCATCTTTTCTTCATTTGCGGTGTCCTCCTTCGGGTACGGCAGCGCTGCCGTTTTTGATGATCTCAATGCGCCCGCGCATCCGCTCGCGCTCGAGCGCGAAGCTCTCCGGCTTTTTCAGCGTGCGGGCGATGGCGCAGGCAAGCGCTCCCACGAGCAGGGTGAATACGTCGTCCACAAAGCCGTCCTCCTGCGTGCGCAGGAGCGTGGGGTCGATGTGCTCGAGGAGCTTCTGCGGGCAGAGCTCCCCCGCCGCGCGCTCAAAGAAGAGCTGCTGCACGTCCATATTGACATTCAGGCTCAGCAGCGCGAAGGCGCGGGAAAACGCCGGCGTGATGCAGCCGCTCGGGGCGACCATGGCGTCGAGCAGCGCGAGCGGCATGGCAAAAAGGTCTCCGCCCGAGCGCTCGAGCGTATCATGGAACAGATCGAGAAACTGGTCGCGGATCTCGTCGATGAGGGTGAGGAACAGGTCGTTCTTATCCTCGAAATACTGGTAAAAGCTGCCGCGCGGGATGCGCGAGGTCTGCACGATGCGGTTGATGGACGCCTCGGCGTAGGGCACGGCGGTAAATTCGCTCCACGCGCCCTCCAAAATGCGTGCTCGCTTCTCCTCCGGCAGACGGAAAAAGGTATCGGTCGGCATAGGCCCCTCCTGTATGACAAGCTGTCGTAAAATGACAATCTGTCATATATTATACGAGCACTTCCCTACTCTGTCAATAGGTCAAATCGTTAAGAAATCATGGATGGTTAAGTATATCTAACCGCATTTCGTCGAAAAGCGCCGTCCGTGGGACGGCGCTTTCGTCTCAGCCGATGCCGCCGAGGAGCGCGCCCGCGATGAGCGCGAGCAGCGCGCAGGCGCAGTAGACGTATTTGCTCAGAGGATAGAACCACGCGCCGATGGGCTTGCCCGCGCCCTTGTTGACCGCGGCAAGGACGAAGTCCTTCCCCGCCACCCAGAAGAACAGGATGCCGGCCAGCAGCGCGCCGAGCGGGCAGATGTAGATGGACACCACATCCATCCAGTCGGAGACGATGGCCTGAATGCACAGCGACACCGCCGTGCCGATCACGGCAATGACTGCGACCGCCGCCACGCGCTTGAAGTGCAGCTTATCCTGCAGCGCCTCGACCGAGACCTCGTAGAGGTTCACAAGCGAGGTGAGCCCCGCGAAGAGCACGCAGAGGAAGAACACCAGCCCGATCACGCGCCCTCCGGGCATCCCGTTGAACACGTTCACGAGGAAAATGAACATCAGTCCCGGGCCGCCGTCGGAAAGGTCCGCGCCGCCTGCCGCCATCGCGGGAATGATGACGAGCGCCGCCAGCAGCGCCGCCAGCGTATCGAACAGCGCCACATTGCGCGCGGCGGAGGGGATCGACTCGTCGTCCGAGAAGTAGGAGCCGTAGATCACCGTGCCGTTTCCCGCCACGGAGAGCGAGAAGAACGCCTGACCGAAGGCGTAGATCCACAGCTTCGGGTCGGCAAGGCCCACGGGGTCGAGGGTAAAGATGTAGCGGTAGCCGTCGCCCGCACCGGGCAGCGTTGCAATGTAGACGCCCAGTCCCGCAAAGAGGAAGAACAGCACGGGCATCATGACCTTGTTCGCCCGCTCGATGCCGCCGCCCACGCCGAAGGCCATGATGGCGAAATTGACCGCCAGCGCGATCACCAGCCAGAAATTATTGCCCCAGCCGCAGGCCGTGCCGTTGAAGCGGTCGACGATGACATTCATATTCTGTCCCATGGCAAAGAGTCCGCCGTCGAGCGCCAGCGCAAAATACTTGAAGATCCAGCCCACCACGCAGCTGTAGCCGATGGCAAGCGCCAGCGAGCCGAGCACCGGGATATAGCCGACCGCCTCGCCCGTGCTGCGTCTGCCGCGCAGGGCAGCCGCCTGCCCGAACGCGCCGATGGGGCCGGAGCGGGTGGAGCGGCCAAGCGCCATCTCGCCGATGATGCCGGTCGAGCCGATCAGAAGGACAAAGAGGAAATACGGCAGCAGGAAGGTCATGCCGCCCCACGCGGACACAAGATAGGGAAAGCGCCAGATATTGCCCATGCCCACCGCGCTGCCGATGCAGGCGAGGATAAAGCCCCAGCGGCTGCGGAATGCGTCGCGCTCCGTCTGCTTGCTCATGGTGTCGTCCTCCAAATTACACAACTGTCTCTCCGTCGATGGACATAAAGAGATAGTTTAGTCTATCCCCCAAGGGCTGTGTTTGTCAAGGCTTTTCCCCTCCATCCGGATGGAAATGTCGGTTTGGACCGGAACCCAAAAAGAAAAGCACCGCAAAGCGGTGCTTTTCTTTTTGGCGCAGTGGGAGGGATTCGAACCCTCGGACGGCTTTTGGCCGTCACACGATTTCCAGTCGTGCTCGTTATGACCACTTCGATACCACTGCGTATCTCAATGCTCAACAGCAATGCTCAACAGCAATGCTCAACAGCAAGCATCATTATACCAAAATTGGGCGCGAAGTCAATACCCAATTTTCCCTTTTCCGCAAAAAAGAGACGGAGCGGCGCTCCGTCTCTTTCCTTTTTGTCCTTACTTCAGCTGTTCGAGTGCGGCGAGCTTCAGGCAGCAGCAGAAGGCCTCCATCGCCTGCTGCAGCTCCTCCACCGGCGGGAGGGACGGAGCGACGCGGATATTGCTGTCCTTCGGGTCGACGCCGTAGGGGAAGGTCGCACCCGCGCTCGTCATAATGACACCCGCCTCCTTACACAGCGCCAGCGTGCGCTTGGCAAGGCCCGGCAGCGTATTGACGGACACAAAGTAACCGCCCTTGGGGTCGTGCCAGGTGGCCAAATCGAGCGGACCGACCTCGCGCGCGAGCGTCTCGGTCACCGCCTTGAACTTCGGCCCCATGATGGCCGCGTGCTTCTTCATCAGCTCCAGCGTGTGCGCCTTGTCCTTGAGGTACTTCACATGACGCAGCTGATTGATCTTATCGTAGCTGATGATCTGGACGTTGATGAGCTTCTCCATGTACTCCATGTTCGCCTCGCTGCACGCAAAGCACGCCACGCCCGCACCGGGCAGCGTGATCTTGCTGGTGGAGGCAAACTCAAACACCATGTCGGCGTTGCCATACTTCTCGCACAGGCTCAGGATATCGGGGAAGGGCACGAACTCGCCCTCGAACTCATGGATGCAGTAGGCATTGTCCCACATGAGCAGGAAGTCGGGAGCCGCAGGCTTCAGCCTGGCGATGCGCTCGATGGTCTCGTCGGAGTAGATGATGCCGTCGGGATTGGAATACTTCGGCACGTTCCACATACCCTTGACCGCCGGGTCCTTGACGAGCTGCTCGACCAGATCCATATTCGGGCCGGTCTCGGTCATAGGAATGGTGATGAGCTCGAAGCCGAAGCTCTCCGTGACCTTGAAGTGGCGGTCATAGCCCGGCGCGGGGCAGAGCCATTTGATATGCTCCTCGCGGCACCACGGCTTTTCGCTGTGCAGCAGGCCGTTGGTGTACGCCTTGGCGATGGTGTCGTACATGAGCTGCAGGCTGGCGTTACCGCCGACGAACACCTGCTCCGGCTTGCAGCCGAGGATCTCGGCAAAGAGCGCCTTGGCGCTCGGCAGGCCGGAGAGCTGGCCGTAGTTGCGCACATTCACGTCGCCGTCCACGCAGTCCGCAGGATCGGTCATCACCGAGAGAATATCGGACACCAGATCGAGCTGCTCCTTGCCCGGACGCCCGCGCGCCATGTTGAGCTTCAGGCCCTTGGCCTTCCACGCTTCAAATTCAGCGGACACCTTTTCAAATTCGGCCTTGCGCTGTTCAGCCGTCATTTCCCTGTATTTCATCGGAACGGACCTCCTATTTCAAATGTTGGAGAAATTATAGCATACCCTTTTCCAAAACACAATGTGCAAAAGAAAAAGAGGGCAAAGCCCTCTTTTTCTTTCTTTTGTTCTCTTAGCCGAAGAGCGCCATGAGGACGCCCGCGGCGATCGCGGAGCCGATGACGCCGGCCACGTTCGGGCCCATAGCGTGCATCAGCAGGAAGTTCGCGGGATTCTCCTTCTGGCCCACGACCTGGGAGACACGCGCCGCCATCGGGACGGCGGAAACGCCGGCGGAACCGATCAGCGGGTTGATCTTCTCCTTCAGGAACAGGTTCATGAGCTTGGCGAGCAGAACGCCGCCCGCGGTGCCGAAGCCGAAGGCCACGACGCCCATCGCCATGATCTCAATGGTCTGGAGGGACAGGAAGGTGGTGGCGGTCGCCGTCGCGCCGACGGTGAAGCCGAGGAAGATGGTGACGATGTTCATCAGCTCGTTGCCGGCGGTCTTGGTCAGACGCTCAACCACACCGGACTCCTTGAAGAGGTTGCCGAGCATGAGGCAGGCGATCAGAGGAGCGGCGGAGGGAACGAGCAGCGCCACGAACACGGTGATCATGATGGGGAAGATGATCTTCTCCTTCTTGCTGACCTGACGCAGCGGCTTCATCACGATCTTGCGCTCTTCCTTGGTGGTCAGAGCCTTCATGATGGGCGGCTGAATGACCGGAACGAGCGCCATGTAGGAATACGCCGCAACGGCGATGGGGCCGAGCAGATGGGGAGCGAGACGGGTCGTGACGAAGATCGCCGTCGGGCCGTCCGCGCCGCCGATGATACCGATGGAGGAGGATTCCTGCGAGGTGAAGCCGAGGAGCTGGGTGCCCACATAGGTCATGAAGATACCGAGCTGGGCAGCCGCACCGAGCAGCAGGGACTTGGGGTTGGCAATCAGGGGACCGAAGTCGGTCATGGAGCCGACGCCCATGAAGATCAGGCAGGGATAGATGCCGAGCTTGACGCCGAGGTAGAGGACATCGAGCAGGCCGAGGTTGACCGTCGGGCCGGCAAGCTCCATGCCGTACACCGCGGCAGCCTGTTCGGCCTGTGCAACCGCCTGTGCCTGCGCGGTGAACTCGCTGATGGTGCCGCCGGCAGCAGCCATGACCTCACTGGCGACCTGCTGGATCGTATCCGCTCCGAAGGCCTCCTGCGCGCTGGCGAGCAGCTGCTGGAAGTACGGAGCAAGCACGGCGTCCGAAACGCCGGACTCGCTCATCTCCGCAATAAAGGAGGCCGTGACGGGCGTGCCGCCGAAAAGGTCCCAATGGACGTGACCGCCGGCAAACAGGATCTCATGGAACATATCCGCGCCGGGCAGGTTGGTACACAGCATACCGAAGGAAATGGGCAGGAGCAGCAGCGGCTCAAAGCCCTTCACAATGGCCAGATACATGAGGATAAAGGAAATGGCGATCATGATGAGGCATTTCCAGTTACCGTCCTGACCAAACATATAGAAGCCGGTCTGCTGCAGGAAATTGATAATAGCAGGCATTTATTTCTGGTTTCCTTTCACAGTTTATTTCAGGGGTGTGCGGAAATGTCTCAGCCGATGACGCACAGAACGTCGCCGGGGTTGACGGCAGCGCCCTTGGAAACCGCGACGGAGGAAACGGTGCCGTCGCAGGGAGCAAAGATCTCGTTCTCCATCTTCATGGCCTCGAGGATGAAGAGAATGTCGCCGGACTTGACCGCCTGACCGGCCGCGACCTTCACGTCGAGGATGGTGCCGGGCATCGGGCTGGAAACGGTCTCACCGGAGCCGGAAGCGGCGGGAGCGGCCTTGGGGGCAGCGGGAGCCGCGGCAGGAGCGGGAGCGGCGACGGGAGCGGCAGCGCGGGCCACGGGGGCGGAAGCGGTGCGGGCGACGGGGGCGGAGGCCATGCGGCCGCCGGAGACGGACTCGACGGTAACTTCGTAGGCGGTGCCGTTAACGGTGACAGTGTACTGCTTAGTCATGATGTTTTCTCTCCTAAAATAATCAAATTTTGTTGATGCTGGTGATCTGCATACGGGAAGCGCTGGGGCCGAGGTCCTCGGTGACCGCCGCGATGACGGCTGCAAGGATCTCCTGCTCCTTGGCGGTGTTGACCGCAGGAGCAGCGGGAGCCGCAGCCTTGGGAGCCGCAGCGGGCGCGGGGGCGGCGGGCTTGGCATTGCTCTTGAGGACCGATCCCATGATCGTCGTGAGGACGATGATGCAGATCAGGCCGAAGAACACCGTGCCGATGCCCATCAGGGTGACGAAAAGCGGGCTGTACATAGATTCTCCTTATCCCTTTCGTTAGAGTGGATTATAGCAAATCGCCGTTGAGCTTTGCAACAGCGGTCCTGCAATTTTTACGCCGTCTGAACAGCCGGCGCGGCGCGGGGAGAGCTTCTCCCTCTCTCCCCGCCGCCGTCGGGATACCTTACTGAACGGACAGAACGTCGGCGAACGCCTGAATGGCGGTCGCGGCCTGACCGAAGTCGCGCATCTGCTGGTCCACACCGAGCTTGATGAAGGGGATGCCGGCGGCGTCGAGCGCCTTCTTGAGGTACGGGAACTCCATCTCCTCGGGGTCGCAGAACTGCTGCATGAAGAGCACGAGACCCTGAGCGCCGGATTCCTTGACCATGTTGGCAACGAACTCGCCGCGGCGGTTCTTGCTGGACTGCGGATCGTAGAGCAGCACGTCGTAGTCGGTGTTGGTGAACTGCTCGACGAGGGCCATCATGGGATCGCCCTCCTCGCTCGCGTCGGTGCGGAACGCACGGGACTCGTGCGCCACGTCGTCGGCGGCGATGGCAACGTTGTTGTCCTTGAAGACCTTGAGCAGGACGGGATTGTCGCAGATGATGCCGGAGGTGACGACCTTCACACCGTTCCACTTCGCCGCGGGCAGCGCCTTGAGCTCGGCGTTGAGGGCGTTGAGCTTCTCGGTGTACTCGGCCTTATCCATGAACCACGCGGCCTTGAGGACGGCGGAGCGCATGATGGGGTCGATGACGTCGCAGTGGTCGCTGGCGAGCTTGACGAACTCGCGGCGGGCGGCACGGGACTTGTTGTAGACCTTGATGGCCTTGGCAATGTCCTCGCTCTTGATCTCGTGGCCGGCGATCTTCTCCAGCTCGCCCTTGACATGGTCATACTGATCCATGCAGAACTGCTTGCCGAAGTCGGCGAAGCGGTTCTGGGGATGGGCGAGGAAGATGCAGGGCAGCTTCTCGCTCATGGCGACGCGGATGTTCTGGCTCATGGGACGCAGCGTATCACAGATGGTCGGGGTGATGACGCCGTCGAGCAGGTCCATCGTGCCGTCGAGCAGCATCTCGAGGTCGAGCTGGGCGATGGTGCAGTAGAAGGTCGCGCAATATTCCTTGGCGCGCTGGATGGTCTTGCTGTTGCTGCCCCACATGCCGAACGGCATCATGCCGGCGGCATAGACCAGCTCCTCGGGGGCGTAGTAGGGCATCACACCGATGCACTTCTTGCCGGCGTCCTTATAGGCCTTGAGCTGGCCCTTGGGGTTCGCGGCGACGGCGGAAAATTCCTTCACGATAGCTTCGATACTCATTTTTTCACGCCCTCCTTAGTCTTTCTTGTTGGCTTCCATGGCTTCGACAAGGCCCTGCACGCGGGTGGCGTACTGCGCTTCGTTGAAGTTGCGCGGGTCGGCCTGGTCGCCGTCGAAGCCGGCGCACGGCACGCCGAGGTCCTTGGTGAAGCGGCGCTGCATCTCGGCCATATAACCGGACCACGGCTTGCAGGAGCGGTTGTAGTGGACGAGCACGCCGTCGACCTTATTGTCGCGGCAGATGCCCTCACGCCAGGCAACGCCCTGCTCGATGCAGACGGAGTTCGGAGCCTTGTAGTAAGCGCGGGCCATTTCGTCCATGTTGTTGTAAACAAAGCCGAACGCGGGCGCGTACACGACTGCGGTGACGTTGATGCCATTCTCCTTGAGGGGCTTGAACAGGTTCGGGAGCTTCGGCCAGCAGGGGATGCCCTCGAACATGACGCGGTACTGCTCGGGGAAGGGCAGCGTGGAGGTGCCTTCCTCAATGTTCTTCTGCAGGTCCTTGGACAGGAGTTCGAAGGCGTCGGCAGCAGCTTCCTTGCCGCGGGCGGTGACGACATCGGCCATGTGGTTGAAGAGGTCGAAGCCGCTCATCGGGGCGGGCTTGTACTGCAGGAAGTCGCAGACCTTCAGCCAGTTCTGCGCGGTGCGGTTCGCGTGCTTGCAGGCAAGCTCGAACTTCTCCTCGTCGAACTTCTTGCCGGTGAGCTTTTCGAGCTCATGGATGGCGTTGTCGAACTGGGCGCGGACGTACTTGACAGCGGAATCGCTGACTTCCACGGTGTTGTTGTAGGGGATATCGACCATGATGAGGGGGATGTTGCACATACGGGCGATATTCTCGTACCACTTGGTCATGCAGTTGCAAATGTTGTTGCAGCACAGGACAAAGTCCGGCTGGGGGATGCGCATCTGCTTGTAGGGCTTGATGGCCTCGCGGCGGAAGTTCT
>OLGA01000693.1_pt1 | contig 28435 bp, 27 predicted proteins | sample 1604881 | NCBI WGS metagenome assembly OLGA01 (sample SAMEA3888896, study PRJEB22519) | human gut metagenome | biome: human gut; feature: human-associated habitat; material: faeces | place: Denmark | collected 2009 | reverse complement strand
TGACCTACCTCGACGAGGCGGGCGAGAGCAGGAACCCGATCATGGGCTGCTACGGCATCGGCGTCGGCAGACTTGCCGCATCGGTGTGCGAAGCGCGCCATGACGACTACGGTCCGATCTGGCCGATCACGATCGCGCCCTGGCAGGTGCAGCTCTGCTGCGTCCGTGCGGACGACGCCGACTGCAAGTCCTTTGCGGACGGGCTTTACGCCGCGATGCAGAAGGACGGCATCGAAGTGATGTACGATGACCGCGACGTGCGCGCAGGCGTCATGTTCTCGGACGCCGACCTGCTCGGTACACCGGTGCGCGTGGTCGTCAGCCCGCGCAACATGAAGGACGGTCTCGTCGAGATCTCGACCCGCGACAAGAGCGTGGACATCAAGGTCCCGAAGGATGAGGCGCTCGACGCCGTGAAGAAGGTCGTCGCCGACCTGTTTGCCGCGATCGACGCAAAGGTACCCGAAAGCATCTGACACCTGTCCGACAAGGAGGTTTGCATGAGCAACATTTGGCATGACATGAACCCTGCCCGGATCCACCCAGACGATTTTATTGCCGTCATCGAGATCACAAAAGGCAGCAAAAAGAAGTACGAATTGGACAAGGAGACCGGCTTCATCATTTTGGATCGGATCCTTTACACCTCCACCCACTACCCCGCAAACTACGGTTTGATCCCGAGAACTTATGCAGACGACGGCGATCCGCTGGACGTACTGGTTCTTTGCTCCGAAGAGTTGGAGCCGCTGACGCTGGTTCGGTGCTATCCCATCGGCGTGATCAAAATGATCGACAACGGCCGCAACGACGAAAAGATCATTGCCATTCCTTTTAATGACCCCACCTACAACGTCTATCACGACATCAGCGAGCTGCCGTCGCACATTTTTGAGGAGATGCGGCACTTCTTCTCGGTTTACAAGGCTCTGGAAAACAAGCAGACCGCCGTGGACGAAGTGCGGAATGCAGAAGAAGCCCTGCGGATCATCGGGGAGTGTATTGAGCGTTACGAGGTCGGTTTCTGCGGGAAAAAACCGAAAAAACAGCAATCCGCTGAAATAGAGGAAGACGCAGAATGAACCAATATGCAAGTCTCCGGGAACGCCCGAAATGGGTGAGCTTGGAAACAGCTCGAGGTTGGGAGCCAATGGAGCGAACCGGAGGACTTTATGAGCTCCGGGATACTTCGGCAGCGATCCGGGAGGATGGAACCGTTCTCCTGACAGCCTGGGAGCCGATCTTTCGGCTGCGGATCGCATGGCGGCAGGAGATTTTAGAACCCGTAAAGATCCTCGGCGACCACTGGGAACGGGGGTACGGCGATCTGGAATGGCGGGGGATCCTGCCGGAGCGGGTATTGCCGTGGTATGTCTTGGCGACCGATGGAAACGACGTTTTTGGATGGGGCGTCAAAACCCAGCCCAACGCCCTGTGCAGCTTTCGGTTTGAAGCGGACCGGCTGATCTTGGAGCTGGATGTGCGCTGCGGTGGAGACGGTGTGCTTTTGAACGGCTCCGAATTACCGGCAGCAGCATTGGTGGAATTCCACAGCACAGAGCGGCCTTTTGCGGCGGCGCAGGCATTCTGCCGGCAGCTTTGCGAAGCTCCGAGAATGCCGGATGGCCCGATCTACGGCGGAAACGACTGGTACAGCGCTTACGGAAACAATTCTTCCTCTCTGATTCTCGAAAACAGCCGCATGGTAGCCGAATGGGCAGGGGACAATGAAGTTCGGCCCTTTATGGTCATTGACGATGGGTGGCAGATCTGCCACTGCCCGGTTCAAGGCTACAATGGCGGTCCCTGGATGATGTCCAATCGAAAGTTCCCGGAAGGAATGGAAGCGATAGCTTCCCGGATGAAGGAGCTGGGGGTGCGCCCCGGAATCTGGTTTCGACCTCTGCAAACCATGGAAGAAGCGCCTGCCAATTGGTACTTAAAGACCAAAGAAACCGGCACGTTTCTGGATCCCAGCGTAGACGGTGTGCTGGAATGGGTGACGAAAGATGTGAAGCGCTTATCTGACTGGGGATTCGAGCTGATCAAGCACGATTACTCCACCTACGACATATTCGGGTGCTGGGGATTTCAGATGGGAGAAGAGCTGACAGAACCCGGGTGGCATTTTTCCCGGACGGATCTGACCACGGCACAGGTGCTGAAGCGGTTTTATCAGACCCTGCGGAATGCGGCAGGGGAGAAAGCTATGCTCATCGGCTGCAACACCATGGGGCACCTGGCAGCAGGTTTTTTTGAAATCCAACGGATAGGCGACGACACCAGCGGGCGGAAGTGGGATGTGACCCGGAAGATGGGGCCCAATTCGCTGGCTTTCCGTATGCCTCAGCATGGGACGTTTTTCGCAGCGGACGGCGACTGTGTGGGGCTGACCTGCAATGTACCGTGGAAGAAGAACAAGCAGTGGCTGGAGCTTCTTTCTCGCAGCGGAACACCGCTTTTCGTTTCCCCGGAAGCGGCGGTGGTCGGACCGGAACAGACGGCTGCCTTAAAGCGTGCTTTTTCCTATGCGGCTGCCCCTGCAAAAAAGCCCGGTGAACCGTTGGACTGGACTTGGAACCGCACTCCCGCCAAGTGGGATTTGAACGGCGAGATCGTTTCCTTTGATTGGTAAAAAACTCGACCGCAGATCTTTGCTGCCGAGAAAGATAAGAAAAGAGCCTGCTCCCGAGGGAGCAGGCTCTTCATTTTTCGATTAGAAGGGTTCGTCTGTGCCGGCTTCAATATAGGAGTTGCAGCAACGGCGATAAAGCCAGTCCACAAGGAGATGGATCCCCTTTAAGACCAGAACCGTTCCGATCACGATGGAACATGCTTTTAAGATCCATTTAAAAAGTTGTTTCATAGGCCGTTCCTCCTTTTGAATCCAGTATAGCACAGTTTGATAGAAAAATCAATTTCAGCGGAAGATTCGTTTATAAAAATCCTTGCGCCAGAAGGTCAATGAAAGCAGCAGACCTAAGGTGTAGCAGACCAGGATCTCTCCCAGAGCAACGGAGATAAAATTCAGGGAGAAAGGCGTTTTAAAAACGAAGGTCAGCTCTACGCCTACGATCAGGCCGTTCAAAAGCACCGGAGGGACGGCTCCCAACAGAGCCTTTCCCCAGTTTTTCATGGGCATTTTCCCGATCATGTAGGTCAGAAGAGCGGCAGCCAAGGTAGCGGCGGTACCAATGGGGGCGTCGATGAGTCCCAGCATATTGCTCCCCATAAAAAAGCCTACAATGTTTGAAAGAAAACACCCAAAGGTCACGCCCCAGATGCCGATGGGGGAGAAGAGGGGAAGAAGCGTCAGCGCCTCACTGATCCGGACCTGGACGATGCCGGCCGACGTACCAAAGGCAAGGGGGCCGCTGATCAGGGTCAGGATGGTGTAGAGGGCGCCGATCAGGGCGATCTGCGCAAGGGATTGGATGCGGTTCGAGTTTTTGGCGATTGCGTTCATGATAGCTCCATTTCTCCGTGCAACAAACTTTTTTCGCCGGAAAAGACCGGTGCAGGCCTTCTCCGCCGGGCACGGGGAAGCGGAGAGCCTTGATTTATTCTATCATAAAATCCAGACGGAAGCAAGAAGACAGAAAAAAAATCTCCGTTTTTTTGGAAGAGATGACAGGAAGCTGGGATTTTTCTTGACTTTTCAGGAAAGATGTCATATAATTTTAATGTCAATGCCCCTGGCCGGTTGGGTTTTTCAGCAGGAACGGCGGCATGGAGAACAAACACATTGGAGGAATTGTTCCATGAAACGAGTTGGAAAACCCGTCTTCTTCGTGGTGGCAATCCTGATGGTGGTCTTTCTTGTGTTGTCCCTGACGGGAATCAGCACAACTTATGGCGACCGGACGGACGTGTACATCAAAGGCGGAAACGACATTCGCTGGGGAATTGATATCCGTGGCGGCGTCGATGTGACCTTTACGCCTCCCGAAGAGGTTGACGCAACGGAAACGCAGATGAAAGCGGCGGAAGCCGTTATCAAGCAGCGTCTCGTTACCCTGCACATCACCGATAGTGAGGTCTACACTGACTACGATAAAGGCCGAATCATTGTCCGCTTCCCCTGGAAAGAAGGCGAAACGGACTTCGATCCGCAGGCCGCTATTGAAGAGCTGGGCGCAACAGCCCGGCTGACCTTCCGGGAAGGCTCCGGCACAGATGCAGACGGTCTTCCTACCGGAAAGATCGTTTTGGAAGGCAAGGACGTAGCGGAAGCTACCCCGTATTACGATTCCCAAAACGGCGGCTACGGCGTCAGCTTGGAGCTGAATGACTCCGGAAAAGAAGCCTTTGCCGAAGCGACGGCTCGACTGGCGGAATCCAAGGGCGTCATTTCCATCTGGATGGACGACACTATGATCTCTGCGCCTACGGTGCAGACGGCCATTACCGACGGCAAAGCGTCCATTACCGGCAGCTTCACCGCCGATACTGTTCAGACGCTGGCAAACCAGATCAACTCCGGTGCATTGCCCTTTAAGCTGGAGGTCAACAGCTACTCGACGATCGATCCTACTCTGGGTATCGGCGCTAGGGACTCTATGGTTATCGCAGGAGCTGTGGCTTTTGTGCTGATCGCTATTTTCATGATCTGCCTGTACCGGCTTCCCGGCGTGGTTGCTGTATTCGCCCTGATGGGGCAGCTTGCCCTGTCTGTGGCGGCTGTATCCGGCTTCTTCCCCTTCCTGTCCAGCTTTACGCTGACCCTGCCCGGTATTGCCGGCATCATTCTGGCCATCGGTATGGGCGTTGACGCCAACGTGATCACGGCGGAACGCATCAAGGAAGAAATCCGCAGTGGCAAGTCCATTGACGGCGCCATCGAGTTGGGATATCAGCGGGCATTTACCGCTATCTTGGACGGAAACATGACCGTCGTGATCGTCTCCATTATCCTGATGGGCGCATTTGGGCCTCCATCCTCTCTCTTTGCAAAGCTCTTGACCCCGATCTTCTTCATGTGCGGGCCGGCTCCTGCGGGAACCGTTTACTCCTTCGGTTACACCCTGCTGATCGGTGTCATCGGAAACTTCGTTTTTGGCATCCTTTGCAGCAAGTTGATGCTGAAATCGATCTCCCGGTTCAAGGCTTTACGCAAACCTGTGGTTTATGGAGGTGATCGATAATGCAGCTGAAACACAATTGGGATTTCTTCGGTCACCGCAAAGTGTTTTATGCCATTCCGCTGGTGATTTTTGCCATCATTCTGATCTTTGCGCTGATCTTCGGCGTGAAGGTGGATATTCAGTTTACCGGCGGCACCATTGCGACCTATTCCTACAACGGCACCATCGACCGCTCCGCCATCGCTTCTGCGGCAAAAGAAGAAACCGGACTCAGCGCCACGGTAGACACTTCCCAGAGCCTTTCTTCGGGCAGCCAGCAGTTCTCCATCAGCTTCGGCAACAAGCAGAGCCTTTCGATGGAGACCCAGCAGTCGCTGACCGACCGGCTCATCTCCGATTTTCCGGACAACAGCATTGAGCAGGTTTCTATCGACAGCGTTTCCGCCACCATGGGCAAGGACTTCCTTGTCAAGTGCCTGATTGCCGTGCTGGCTTCCTTTGTACTGATGATCCTGTACATTACCATCCGGTTCCGGCGGATCGGTGGTTTATCGGCCGGTATTACCGGCGTTATCGCTCTGTTCCATGACGTTTTGATGGTGCTGGGAACCTTCATCATCTTCCGTTTGCCCATCGACGACAACTTCATGGCCGTCATTCTCTTCATTCTGGGCTATTCTATCAACGATACCATCGTGATCTTTGACCGGATCCGTGAGAACGAAAAGCTCTACGGCAAGAGCCTTGACTTCCCGCAGCTTTTGAATAAGAGCGTCAATCAGACCTTTACCCGCACGCTGAACACCTCGATCTCCACTTTGATCGCCATGATCTCGGTCTGCGTGTTTGCTCTGATTTTCCGGGTGAGCAATATCCTGACTTTTGCGTTCCCCATGGTCGTGGGTTTGGTAGCCGGTTCTTATAGCAGTCTCTGCCTGACCGGAACCATTTGGGCTACCTGGAAGAACCGGAAACTTGCGGCAAAGAAGAAATAACCTCTGCTCTTAAAAGACTGCCTTGCGCTGCAAAAGCGGAGGCAGTCTTTTCTGATTTTGAAAGGAAAACGGAAATGAAAGGACTTGAAATAGGGATCTCCACCTCCTGTTACTATCCTCTTGAAACGGAAAAAGCTCTGATCCATTTGGTAGAATCCGGTGCGGATTGCGGAGAGATATTTATCAATTCGGACTCAGAGCTTTCTTCGGAGTATCTAAAAGAATTCCGGAGGGTCCTGAAAGATAAGGCAATCCGGATCCGATCGGTTCATCCGTTTACCTCTGGGATGGAATCACTGCTGTTTTTCTCTGAATATGAGCGGCGATTTTGGGATGGAGTGGAATATTACAAAAAGTTTTTTCAAGCGGCAGCTGAACTGGGAGCTTCTTACCTTGTCTTCCACGGTGAGAAGGCAGACACAAAAACATCGGAGGATCTGTATTTTGAGCGGTATTCTTGCTTAAATAAAGAAGCAAAGCGGTTCGGCATTTTGCTGGCGCATGAAAATGTCAGTCGGTGCCGAGGGCGGGATCCGGAGTTTTTGGAGCGGCTGAAGGATGCAATGGGTGATGACGCCGCTTTTGTATTGGATTTTAAGCAGGCCAGACGGGCAGGCGTTGATTATCACGAGCTGTTTCGGCGGCTTGGAACAACGATCCGACATTTACACATCAGCGATTGGGACGAAAACTGTGACTGTTTACCGATAGGGAAGGGGAGAATGGATCTTTCGATCTTGATTCGGGAATTACAGACACTTGGATATCAAGGCGGGATGATTTTAGAGCTTTACCGGCAGAATTATGGCGGTTACGAAGAACTTCTCACGTCCCTCTTTTACATGAAAAAGATCGCAGCGGAATTTTGAAAAAGACTTGCTCCATTTGAAAAATCATGGTATGATAGTTTCAAAGCAGTGAGAAAGAAGGTCGTTTTTTGAAGTGCCCCTTTTGTACTTATACGGAAAGCAAGGTTGTAGATTCCAGACCGGCCGAGGACAGCGAAAAGATCCGTCGACGCCGGGAATGCCTCTCCTGTGGGAAGCGGTTTACGACTTATGAAGTCATTGAAAATACCCCTTTGATTGTGGTGAAGAAGGATCATTCCCGGCAGATTTTTGACCGGGACAAGCTTCTGCGGGGGTTGCTTCGGGCTTGTGAGAAGCGGCCGATCTCCGTAAAAACGCTGGAATCTCTGGTCGATTCCATTGAACAGACCTACGCCAATGAAATGATCAAAGAAGTGCGTTCCACCGATCTGGGGGAACAGGTTCTGCGGGAGCTGAAAAAGCTAGACAAGGTCGCTTACATCCGATTTGCTTCCGTTTACCGGGATTTTTCGGATGTTGATTCCTTTCTCCAGGAATTGAAACGCTTGCAGGAAGAGAACTGAGCATCCTTTTTGAAAAGAAAAAGCAGATGCACAAAATTCTTGTTAGCGGGAGAATGCTTTTTACATTCTTGTCTTGGTTCCCCTTAAAATCGAATTTTTCCTTTGAAAAGCATTTTCGCTTTACAGAACAAAATATAAGTTGGAGGAATTTGTGTGAAAGTTCAATACCTTGGAACCGCCGCAGCCGAAGGGTGGCCCGGAATGTTCTGCCACTGCAAAAACTGTGAGGAAGCCCGTCGGAGAGGCGGACGGGATATCCGCACCCGTTGTCAGACGCTGATCGACGACGTCCTGTTTCTGGATTTTCCGCCGGACACCTATTACCATGCCCTGCAATTTGGGATCGATGCTTCTGCGGTAAAGTATCTGCTTTTTACCCACTCCCACATGGATCATATGTATCCGCAGGAGCTGGAGCTGCGGGGCGGCGGATATGCCCACGATATGGTAGCTCCGGATCTGGAAATTTACGGCTCGGCCGCAACGAAGGCCTCCTTTGACACCATTGTAAAGGAAGAGCTGGAAGCGGAGATCGCTCCTCATCTTCACTGGCACATTCTGGAAGCCTTTCAGCCGACTGAGGTGGGGCCTTACCGTGTGACGGCGTTCCCGGCCCGGCATATGGCTCCGGAAGCACAGCCCTATGTTTATCTGATCGAGAAGGAAGGGAAGGCATTGCTTTACCTCCATGATACCGGGTACCTCTTTGAGGAGGTTTTTGAGTATTTGCTCAAAAACGGCATTCATCCGGATATGGTCAGCTTGGACTGCACTTACGGTCCCATTTCCGCTTACGGTGGGGATCGGGACGGACATATGGGTATCCCGCAGAACCGGAAAGTAAAAGACCGCCTGATCGCAGACGGGGTCTGCAGCGATCAGACGATCTTCGTGATCAACCATTTTTCGCACAACGGCAGCGCCCTTTATGACGAACTGTGCGAGGAAGTGCGAAAGGACGGCTTTCTTGTTGCATTTGACGGGCGGATCGTGGAGTTTTAAGGAACGTAAACGGCTCCCAACGCAGCCGCCAGCAAAACGGTCTGCTCCAAATCGATCTTGGCACCTTTCAAATCCATTTCCAAAAGGTTTGTTTTTTCAAGGCAGCTGCCCCGCAGATCTGCATCCCGGAAACTGGCGCCGATCAAATTGGCGCTCCGGAAATTGCAACGGGTCAATGCTGCCTTTTCAAAGTTTGCGCCGCTTAAATCCGCTCCCTCAAAGTTTGTATCCGTCAGATGCACGCCGTGAAGATCCAGCTCATGGATCAGGGTGTACGACCAGTCGCCGCAGGACAACCGCAATGCGGTGCAGTTGCAGTCTTCAAAGGTCGTACCGGTCATTTTGCAGTCTTCAAAGGAAGCCGCAAAGCAGTTGGCGTAAAGAAAACGGCAGTTCAAAAAGGCGCAGTTCCGGGCAGTTACCCCCTGAAAGGCGGCAGCGGTAAAATCGCAAGATTCAAACCGGCAACTGGAAAGCTCCATGGATCCAAAATCCGCCGAGCGGAACCGACAGCGGCGAAACGTGATCCCAATCAGCTGATTTTCGCTGAACTCCCATCCGGAAAAGTCCTGCTCTTCATAAAGCGTTTCCGTCATGATTTTTCCTCTTTCTGACAGGCGGGGCAAATACCGAATACTTCAAAAGAGTGGCCGGTCACCCGAAAGCCATGACGTCTGCCCACTTCTTCCAGAAATTCTTCCCCGGGGCACTCATCGAGAAGAAGCGTTTTGTGGCAGCGGATGCAGGTCAGCTGATGCCGATGCCCCTGATGGGCCAGATTGTAGCACTGGCAGCTGTGATCGGGAAGTTCCCCCCGTTCCAGCACATGGCGCTCCGCCAGAGCGGATAAGGTGCGATAGACGGTTGCAAGGCTGTATTCTTCGTTCCGTTCCCGCAGCCGGAGAAAGAGGTCTTCCGCCGTCAGGCGGGTGTCGGCTTCCAAGAAGATCGATAAAATGCTTTCCCGCTGCCGAGTCACTTTCATGCCGGCTTCCCGCAGGATCTGGCGGTTGCGGATATGGGAACAGTCCACATCCACCGTGGTGCGGTTGACGGTGCGCACATCAGCCCCCAGCTCCCGCAGGATCTGAAGGATGGTCTCATTCATGGCAGATCCTCCCTCAGGGCACCAGCAGCTGAAGCATCATGCCGGCTGCTACAGAGCAAAGATACGTCCAGAGAATGATTTTGAGGCCCTCTTTCCGATCGGGGCAGTTCTTTAAAAGGATCAGATAACCAAAACCTGCGCCGGTGGACAACCCGGCAACGGCAGCGCCGAAGCTGATGCTGCCGCTGAGGAAAAGCTCAGTCAGCAAAACTGACGTGGCGCATCCGGGGATCAGACCGATCAAGGCAGTGATCGCCGGTTGAAAAATGCTGCCGCTGAGGAGGACAGATTGCAGCCTATCTTCTCCGATCCAGAAGACAATGAGGTTGATGATCAAAAGGGTAACGCCCAAAAACAGGGTGATCTGCACCGTATGTTTCAGGGCGCACAGGCAAATGTGGCCGATCCCGCCGCCCTCCCCGTGATGGGAATGCTCACAGCAGCCGCAGTTGTCCACTTCTACGTCTTTGGCAGGCTCCAGATGAGCGTGGCTGCTCTTCCGGAAAACGGTGAGTTTCATCAAATAACCCATGAGAACTGCCAGTACCAGCTTGCTTGCCACCAAAAGAAGGATCGGCTTCCAACCGGAGGCTTTTGTCAGCATGATGGGGATCGCTTCATCCGAAGTGGCCAGAAAAACGGCAATCAGCGTCCCGGCAGACAGCACCCGCTCGTTATAGAGGTCTGCTGCCGCAGCGGAAAAGCCGCACTGCGGGATGCAGCCGGCGCCGGCACCGATCAAGGGGCCGAATTTTTCCAGCTTCCCGCCGAACATTCGAGAGGTATTCACCCGTGATTCCAAATACTCCATGATCCCGTAGATGACAAAAAGGATCGGTGCCGCCTTTAACGTATCAAGCAAGGTGTCCAGTAAAACTTCACGCATAAATTGCTCCTTAATGAGAATGATTTTCATTTGCAATTATAAAGCTCTTCCGGATATTTGTCAAGTGGGGAGCGAAATTTTATTTTGCAGGCCTCTTTTTGGCTATGGAAAGGAAGGAATGCCATGTATCATCTTCTTGTAGTCGATGACGAAGAACAGATCCGCAATCTGATTAAAAAGTATGCCGCCTTTGAGGGGTATCAGGTGACAGAAGCCTCCGATGGGATGGAAGCGGTAGAAATCTGCCGGAAACAAGACTTCGATCTGATCATCATGGACGTCATGATGCCGGAGCTGGACGGATTCTCTGCCTGCCGGGAGATTCGTAAGACTTCCAATACTCCTGTTTTAATGCTTTCCGCCCGTGGGGAAGAGTACGACCGGATCCATGGCTTTGAGATCGGGGTAGACGACTATGTGGTCAAGCCCTTTTCACCGAAAGAGCTGATGATGCGGGTACAGGCAATCTTAAAACGCAGCCAGACGGCTTCTCCGGACAACGGTAAAGAGATCCTGACCTTTGAGGGGCTGACCGTGGATTTTACCGGCCGGATCGTTACCATAGATGGGGTAAAGGCGGATCTTTCCCCAAAAGAGTACGACCTCCTTTTCTATCTGGTGCGGAACCGGAATATTGCTTTGTCCCGAGAGACCCTGATCAGCAACGTCTGGGGCTATGATTTTTACGGGGACGACCGGACTCTGGACACTCACATCAAGCTGCTGCGGAAAAGCCTTGGGCCGTACAGCAAGTTTATCGTGACGCTGCGGGGAGTGGGGTATCGCTTTGAAACGTGAGAAAAAGAAACGGACCGGTGCGCCCATCAAATGGAAGCTCCTCATCACCTTTCTCGGTTTTGCCATCGGGATGCTGGGGCTTTTGTGGGTGTTTCAGGTGGTGTTTCTGGAACGGTTTTACAAGGCCATTAAGACCATGGACATTCAGAGTTCTGCGGAAACCATTGTACGCCACGTTGATGATTCGGATCTTCAGTCCCTTACGGAAAATCTGGCCGCCCGCAACGATCTGTGCGTCCTTATTCTGGACGGAAGCGGACAGGAAATCGCCTCGGCCGATACGCTGCCCGGCTGTCGCATTCATAACCTGAGGTACCAGGATCTGCTGCGGCTCTATGTATTGGCCCGGGAAAACGGCGGTTCCTATACCGAACAGGTAACGGAACAGGCGTACCAACTCCTGCCTGCCTGGGGGTTCCGCTCTGCTTATACGGATCAAAAAGACATTCTGGTGCTGGTGCGGGTTCTCTCCCTTTCCAACGGGGAAGAGCGGATCGTTCTTTTGAATTCCAATATTTCTCCGGTGGATGCGACCGTGCGAACCCTACGGGTGCAGCTGACTATTGTTACCGTAGTCATGGTGCTGCTGGCCCTTACGCTGGCGCTGCTTTTGTCCCGGAATCTGGCGCAACCCATTACCAAAGTCAACGAAACGGCTAAAGAGCTGGCTAAAGGGAAGTACGACATCACCTTTGAAGGCGGCGGCTATCAGGAAATTTCGGAGCTGAACGATACCCTCAATTACACGGCCGTGGAGCTTTCCAAAGTCGAAGGACTCCGGCGGGAACTGCTGGCAAATATTTCCCATGACCTTCGGACGCCGCTTACCATGATCACTGGCTATGCGGAGATGATGCGGGATCTTCCCGGGGAAAACACCCCGGAAAACGTACAGGTCATTATCGATGAAGCCTCCCGGCTGACCCGATTGGTCAATGACCTGCTGGACCTTTCCAAGCTGCAGGCCGGAGCGCAGAAGCTGTCGCCCGCAGATTTCTGCCTGACTCGGATGGTTCGGGATACCATTGACCGCATCAATCGGATGACCGGTGTTTCCGGTTATCATGTCAGTTTTCAGGCGGAAGAAGAGGTTTGGGTTCACGCCGATGAAATGAAGATCTCGCAGGTGCTATATAACCTGCTTGGAAACGCCATCAATTACACCGGCGAAGATCGCTCGGTAATTGTGACGCAACAGACAGAAGACGGCTGGGTGCAGATCCGGGTCACTGATACCGGAGAAGGGATCCCGGAAGATAAACTGCTCTATGTCTGGGATCGGTACTATAAGCTGGATAAAACCCACAAGCGGGCGGCAGTCGGAACCGGGTTGGGGCTCTCCATTGTCAAAAATGTTCTGGAGCTTCATAATGCCCGTTTCGGTGTAACAAGCGAGGTAGGGAAGGGAAGTACCTTCTGGTTTGCCCTCCCGGTTTCTGAAAAACCGAATGATCCGGAAGCTCTGCCTTCTGAAATCGAATCGACATAAAAAACTCCCGGATGCATCAAAAACGTGCACCCGGGAGTTTCCTTATTCTGCTTTTTTCCGGTCAATATCCTGATACGCTTGCTGATAAACGGTTAAAAGATAATTTGCCAAGTTCTCGGAACCGGCCTGCTTTACAGATTCCCGAACAGAGCTTTGAAGGATTTTTTTCTCCTCCGGAGATTTGTCACGGTAGGCGATCAGTTCCTTATACATTCCCTGTGCATCGTAGTAGATATATCCGTTGATGCCGCTACGGACCTGTCCTTCGTTCAGCTTGTCGAACCGATGAAGAACCGGCAGGCCGGTAGCCATAGCCTCCAGCATGGAAATCGAGTTGGTATCGGAAAGGGAAGCGGTCACATACAAGTCGCAGCTGGCATAATAGGGGGGAAGCTCGTTGTTCGGAATGGCTCCGGTAAAAACGACCATATCTTGAATTCCCAGACGCTGTGCCTGCTCCATCAGCTCCGGACGGCAGGGGCCGTCTCCGATAATCAGGAGCTTTAATTTATCCTCCGGCTTGACCGTTTCCGCCCAATAGTCCAGAAGGACATCCACGCTCTTTTCCCGGCCGATCCGTCCGCAGAAACAAACCAGCGTTTCATCGTCCCGGATGTTATATTTCTGGCGGAATTCGTGCTTCTTTTCCTCATCAATGTTGTGGGGAAGGAATTTGTCAAGTTCTACGGGATTCGGGATCACATGGACATTTTTATCCACACGACAGTCATTTTTGACGTACTCGCCGCATTTTTTGGAAGGCCCGGTGATAACAGTCGCTTCCTTTGCAAAGTGGCCGAAATAACGGTGGGAGATCCGGGTCATCATGGGGATCAGCCGCTTCGGCGCAACGTAGTAGATGTAGTCATCGTACATGGTATGCAGGGTGTAGACCAGCGGGACGTGGAGCGTTTTTGCGATATGGATGCCGGAAAGGCCGATGCCAAATTCGTTATGAACGTGGATGATGTCCGGAGCAAACTCTTCCAGCAGCTTGACCCGCTTGTGGGAATAAGGGGCGGCCAACCCGTAATTATAAAACCGTTTGGAGCGGGCTCCGGGGCAGTGAAGGACGTGATCTTCGATGTAATGATGCTTGGCGTGAGGGTCTGCGGCAACGATCAGAACCTCATGTCCTAATTTTTCAAGTCCTTCCTTCAGGAGCTTTACATGGGTGACAATTCCATTGATATACGGCAGATATGTCTCCGTAAACATTGCAATGCGCATACGCTGTTGCCGCCTTCGAATCCGAAAGCGGTCTCCCCCTTTTACGATTTCATATAGGAAACGAACAGGGGATCGGATTTCCGTCAATTCTGCCGTCTTTTTCTATCCGCAGAAAAAATCCGAATAACAGGATCTGTTTCCTTTTTATTATACCGGGAAATAGAAAAAAAGTAAAGACATTCCCGGTGCAGAAGCTGCGAATTTATAGAATCTTAAGTCTTCGGCGAAAAAAATGGAAAAAACTCTACCGAAAAAGCGTATTTTGTGCTATACTAAATAAGTACTATGCCCTTTTGCGGCATGAAAAGAGGAAACCGTATGACTGAAGAAGAAAAGCGGCGCTATCGGGAACTGGTAGCCCAATTGAATTACCACAGCCATCTCTATTATACCTTGGATTCCCCGGAGATCAGCGACTACGATTACGATATGCTGATGCAGGAGCTGAAAGCCATCGAAAAGGCCCATCCGAATGAGATCGCAGCAGATTCTCCCACTCAGCGGGTCGGCGATGAAAGTCTTTTCAACACATTTGAAAAGGTGGAGCACACCGTCCAAATGGGAAGCCTGCAGGACGTGTTCAACGAAGCGGAGCTTTACGACTTCGGGAACCGCTGCAAAGAACTGATCCCGGAGACCGCTTTTGTCGTAGAGCCAAAGATTGACGGGCTTTCTGTTTCTTTGGAATACCGGGACGGCGTTTTCGTTCGGGGATCCACCCGGGGAAACGGCTTTGTCGGAGAAGACGTAACCTTGAATCTCCGCACCATCGCCTCCATCCCCAAAAAGCTGACCGAGCCGGTGCCGTTCCTGGAAGTCCGTGGGGAAGTCTATATGCCCCGTGCGGTCTTTGAAGCACTGGTAGCGAAACAGCTCCAAAACGAGGAAGAACCCTTCAAAAACCCCCGGAACGCCGCTGCCGGCGGCTTGCGGCAAAAGGATCCAAAAATCACCGCCGCCCGGAAGTTAGATCTTTTTGTCTTCAATCTCCAGCAGGTGAAGGGACTCTCCATCACCTCCCACAAGCAGTCACTGGATACTCTAAAGCGACTGGGATTTCAGACAATTCCTTCTTACAAGCGGTTTGATACCATCGAAGAAGCTGTGGAGGAAATCCGGAACATCGGCGAGATGCGGGGAAAATACCCCTTTGACATCGACGGCGCTGTGATTAAAGTGGACGACTTTGCGGAGCGGGAAAAGTTGGGCTCCACTGCTAAATTTCCCCGGTGGGCAGTGGCTTTCAAATACCCGCCGGAAGAAAAAGAAACCACCCTCCGAGAGATCCAGATCAACGTCGGACGCACCGGAGCCTGTACGCCTACGGCCGTTTTTGATCCTATCACCCTAGCGGGAACTACCGTCAGCCGGGCCGTCCTTCACAATCAGGACTTCATCACCCAGCGGGACTTACGCATCGGCGACCGGATCTTGGTCCGGAAGGCAGGGGAGATCATTCCGGAGGTGCTACGTTCCGTTTCCCATGCGGAGGGAAGCGTGCCCTATCACATCCCGGAGGAATGCCCTGTCTGCCACAGCAAAACCGTCCGAGACGAAGCCGTGATCCGCTGCGTCAATCCGGCGTGTCCGGCAACGCTGCGGCGAAATCTGATCCACTTTGCTTCCCGGGGTGCCATGAACATCGAAGGATTGGGGCCGGCGCTGATCGACCTGCTTTTGGAAAACCACTTGATCGCCTCATCGGCAGATCTTTACGATCTTACGAAGGAACAACTGCTGGGTCTGGACCGAATGGGAGAGCTCTCGGCACAAAACCTTCTGAATTCCATCGACCGCAGCCGTCAGAACCCGCTTTCCCGGCTGATCTTCGGCTTGGGGATCCGGAACATTGGCGAGCGGGCAGCCCAGCTTCTCTGCCGTCATTTTCCGGATGCCGATCAGGTCATGGCAGCTTCTGCCGAAGAGATCGCCGAAATCGACGGATTCGGCGAGGTAATGGCGCAATCGGTTGCCGCTTATTTTGCGGAGCCGGAAGCCAGAGAACTGATCGAGCATTTTCGGAAAGCCGGCGTAAACCTGAAAGAAACGGTAGAGGAAACCGGTACGGCCTTAGCCGGAAAAACCTTTGTCCTGACCGGGACGCTTCCCACCTTAAGCCGCAGCGAAGCAAAAGCCCTCATCGAGCAGAACGGCGGAAAAGTTTCTTCCTCGGTCTCCAAAAAGACCGATTACGTTCTGACCGGAGAAGCGGCCGGAAGCAAGCTGACAAAAGCGCAGGAGCTCGGGATTCCCATCCTCGGTGAGGAGGAATTCCGGCATCTCATTCAATGATCCCGTATTATTTTTATGGAGGAATCCGTTATGAATATTGACATCAAGCATCTGGCCAAGCTGTCCAGACTGAAATTTTCTCCGGAAGAAGAGGCGAAATTTTCCGGCGAAATGGAAAAAATCGTCGAAATGGTAGAGAAGCTCCCGAATCTGGACGCCAGCGGCACTTTGATCGACCCCAATAACCCTATGACGCTGCGGAAAGACACGGTGGAAAATTCCCCCAACCGGAAAGAACTCCTGCAAAACGCACCGGAAGTTCAGGCAGGCTGCATCGTCGTGCCGAAAGTCGTAGAATAAGAGAGGAGTCGCAACATGGAACTGTATCAGCTGACGGCAGAAAAGCTGTCCGAGCTTTTAGAAAAAAAAGAGTGCTCCAGCGTGGAGCTGACGCAATCGGTTTTGGATCGGATCAAAGCAAAAGACGGGGAGATTGGTGCATACCTGACGGTCTGCGAGGAAGAAGCTCTGAAAAAAGCGGCGGAAGTCGATGAAAAGCGGGAAAAAGGGGAGTCCCTTTCCGCTCTGGCAGGCATCCCCATGGGCATCAAAGACAACATCTGCACCCGCGGGATCCGTACCACCTGCGCCTCCCGGATCCTTGAAAATTTTGTGCCCCCTTATGATGCTTTTGTCATGGAAAAGCTCAACGCCAAAGACGCTGTGATCTTAGGCAAGCTCAATATGGACGAATTTGCCATGGGCTCTTCCACCGAAAATTCCTATTTTCAGAAAACTCACAACCCCTGGAACACCCAGTGCGTGCCCGGCGGTTCTTCCGGCGGCAGTGCGGCATCCGTCGCATCCGGCGAGGCGATCGTAAGCCTTGGTTCCGATACCGGCGGATCCATCCGTCAGCCTGCCGCTTACTGCGGCATCGTGGGCCTGAAGCCCACTTACAGCTCCGTTTCCCGGTACGGCCTGGTGGCGTTTGCCTCTTCTCTGGATCAGATCGGCCCCATGGGACGCAGCGTAAAGGACGTAGCCATGCTTTACTCTGCCATCTGCGGCCGGGATCCTCACGACGCCACTTCGGCCCTTCGGGAGTATCCGGACTTCGCAGCCGGGATCAAAAAGGACGTCAAGGGGCTTCGCATCGGCATCCCTGAGGAATACTTCGGGGAAGGCATAGCGGAAGATGTGAAAGCCGCCGTTTGGAACGCGGCAAAGACTTTGGAAAAAGAGGGCGCCGTTCTGGTGGACGTTTCGCTTCCCAGCACCGATTATGCGCTGTCCGCCTATTACATCATCGCTTCGGCCGAGGCTTCTTCCAATCTGGCACGGTTTGACGGCGTAAAATACGGCTATCGTGCCAAAGAGTATAAAAACCTGACGGAGATGTACGAAAACACCCGCAGCGAAGGCTTCGGTGCAGAAGTCAAGCGCCGCATCATGCTGGGCACCTATGTGCTGAGCTCCGGCTATTACGATGCTTACTATAAAAAGGCAAAATTTACCCAGATCCGGATTCAGGAGGAATTCTGCAAGGCTTTTGAAAGCTGTGACCTGCTTTTGACTCCTACCACGCCGGAAACCGCCTTCAAGCTGGGCGAGCGGATGGACGATCAGGTGAAGATGTACATGAACGACATCCTTACTGTTACCGTCAACATCGCCGGGCTTCCCGGTCTCAGCGTTCCCTGCGGCCTGGATAAGAAGGGCCTGCCGGTGGGCTGCCAGCTGATCGGGCCGAAGTTCAGCGAACAGACCCTCTTCAATGCGGCCTCTGTCTGGGAAACGTCTTTGGGCGGATTTGATCTGTCCGCAACGCTGGCATAAGAAGGGAAGGGAACACCATGGATCTGAAAAATTACGAATTAGTCGTGGGACTTGAGGTCCACGCCGAGCTGAATACCGCTTCAAAAATCTACTGCAGCTGCCGCAATGCTTTCGGCATGGAAGTCAACACCCAGTGCTGCCCCGTCTGCATGGGCATGCCCGGAACCCTGCCTACGCTAAACGAAAAAGTGGTGGAATACGCCGCTAAAATGGGCTACGCTTTGAACTGCACCATCAATTCCGTAAGCAAGCAGGACCGGAAGAACTATTTCTATCCCGACCTTCCCAAAGCTTACCAGATCTCCCAGTTCGACATTCCTCTTTGCGAGCACGGCTATCTGGACATCTGGGTGGATGGGGAAGAGCGCCGGATCGGCGTCACCCGGATTCACATTGAGGAAGACGCCGGCAAGCTGATCCACGATGATAGCTTCACCGGAACGTTGGTCGACTTCAACCGTTGCGGCGTTCCCTTGATTGAGATCGTCTCCGAGCCGGATCTTCGCAGCTCCGCCGAAGCTAAAGCCTATCTGGACACCATCAAATCCATTCTGGAATATCTGAATATCTCCGACTGCAAGATGCAGGAAGGCTCTATCCGCTGCGACATCAACGTTTCCGTCCACAAACCCGGCGAGCCCTTCGGCACCCGGGTGGAAATGAAAAACGTCAACACCTTTAGCGGCGCTGTCCGGGCTATCGAATATGAAGCAGCCCGCCAGGTGGAAGTTCTGGAAGCCGGCGGCACCATTTCTCAGGAGACCCGCCGCTGGGATGACCTGAAAGGGGAGAACGTCCTGCTCCGCAGCAAGGAGGACGCTCAGGATTACCGGTATTTCCCGGAGCCTGACCTGCTGACCATTGTTCTGAATGAAGAAAAGCTCAAAGAGCTGAAGGATTCCATTCCGGAGCTGCCCAATAAGAAAAAGGTTCGCTACATCAAGGAGATGGGCCTGCCGGAGGCTGATGCCGTCCTGTTGGCGGAAACGAAAGAAAAATCCGATTTCTTTGAATCCATTCTGGCAGCTGCTCCTATCAAAGCGAAAAACGCCGCCAACTGGGTTCTGGGCGACGTATCCCGGTTGATGAATGAGCAGAACAAATCCATCAACGACCTGAATTTAGATCCCAAACAGATTGCCGAGATCATCGCACTGATCGAAGGCAATAAGATTTCCAGCTCTGCCGGAAAACAGGTGTTCGATGAAATGATGAAAACCGGAAAGAAACCGGCTGAAATCGTCAAAGAAAAAGGGCTGGAGCAGGTTTCGGATACTTCTGCGCTGCAGGCGATCGTTGACGGAGTGGTAGCAAACAATCAGAAGTCCATCACCGATTATAAGAACGGTAAAACCAATGCTCTGGGCTTCTTAGTCGGCCAGTGCATGAAGGCGTCCAAGGGCAAGGGTAATCCTGCCTTGATGAAAGAGATGCTTTCCAAATATTTGGAGGACTAATGCAGATCGAGATCACCAATATGTGCATGATTCTGGATCCGGCCACAAAGCGGATCGTGGTCCAGAAGCGTGTGAAATACTGGACAGGACTGGCATTTCCCGGCGGCCATCTGGAACGGGGCGAAAGCCTTGTCGAATCGGCCATCCGGGAAGTCCGGGAAGAAACCGGATTGATCGTATCTGACCTAAAACCTTGCGGGATCATCCACTGGACCCGGACCGATGCAGACGAACATTATTTTGTACATCTGTATCGGACGGAAACCTTCTACGGAAATCTCCTGGACGAAACGGAAGAAGGCGCCGTTTTCTGGATGCCGCTGGAACAGCTTATTTCTCAGCCGAAAGAAGCTCTTTGTCCACATTTCCGGGATTATCTGCCGCTGTTTTTAAAAGAATCATTGTTTGAAGCACATATTCCATGGAAACCGGGTCAGGATTCTCCGGAGATCTTTTATTTCGGAAGTCAGAAATAAATCATGTTTTGTAAGATCCGGGTCTGCAAAATTGATGCAGATCCGGATGATGCTGATCTTCTTTGTTTTTCTCAGAAAAGTCTCAGGGGATCGGCCTCTTTTGACAGATCAATTATTTCGCAAAATATAAATTTAGCGAAATTGAGAGGGGCGAAAAAACCATGTCTTATACCGCCAGCGACTATTCCGAGTGCCCGGGCTTCCTGCGGGACTATCTCTATTATTTGCTGACCATCAAAGGCCGCTCCAAATTGACCGTTGAGGGTTATTTCATTGATCTGCGGACTTTTTTCCGATTCTTGAAAAAATTCAAAGGTCTGGTTCCGGATGAAACGCCGCTGGAAGAAATATCTATTCACGATGTGCCTTTAAGCCTTGCCGCTGAAGCGACGCTTTCCGATGTCTATGAATTTCTCAATTACACGTACACGGAAAAAACCAACAATGCCCGCACCCGGGCTCATAAGGTTTCCGCTCTTCGAGGCCTTTATAAATACCTGACCAACAACGTGGGACTGATCCAAGCCAATCCTGTGGAAAAGCTGGAGCTGCCTGCTGCGAAAAAGGCGCTGCCTACCTATTTGAACCTGGAGCAATGCTATGATCTGCTTCGAACATTTGACCAGGAAGATCCGTTCCATCCTAGGGATTACTGCATCGTCACGCTCTTTTTAAACTGCGGGATGCGGCTTTCGGAAATGTCAGGTCTGAACGTCAACAGCTTTCGGGACAACACACTGCGGGTCCTCGGAAAGGGCAACAAAGAACGAATGTTATATTTAAACGATGCCTGCATGACTGCCATGAAGGAATATCTGGAATACCGTAACCAGCAAGCGCCCATCGTTGACGAGAAGGCTCTCTTCTTAAACCGAACCGGTCATCGATTGGGCCAACGCCGGATTCAGCAGATCATTACCGAACATTTGGACAAAGCAGGGCTTTCTCATATGGGATTTTCCACCCATAAGCTGCGGCATACGGCTGCGACGATGATGTATCAGTATGGTGATGTGGACGTAAAGGTTTTGCAGGAAATTTTAGGGCACGCCAATCTAAACACCACCGAGATCTATACCCATGTTTCCGACAAGCAAAAAGAAGCTGCCTTATCCAGCAGCCCTCTGGCAAGCTATAAGGAAAAATCCGAAAAATAAAACGAACCGGCTGTGAAGTTTTTCCGCAGCCGGTTCGTTTTAAATACAGAACATATGAATGGGAAATGCCCTTCCCCACTGTTGCGAGCAAATGTTTTTTTATTCTTCCTCTTCGGGATCGATCCAGTTTTTAGCCCGCTCCACGGCCCGATGCCATCCCCTCAAGAGTTTGGCACAGGTCTTTTCATCCATCTGGGGCTGATAAACCTTATCGATCTTTCCCAAATCCTTCAGTTCCTCCAGGCTGTTCCAGAACTGAACCGCCAAACCGGCCAGATATGCGGCTCCCAGTGCCGTGGTTTCCCGAACCACCGGCCGACACACCGGCTTCCCGATGATGTCTGCCTGAAATTGCATGAGAAACTCATTGGCAGAAGCACCACCGTCCACCCGCAGCTCGGAAAATTCCGCTCCTACATCTGCCTGAATGGCATCCAGAAGATCCTTAGACTGATATGCAATCGCTTCCATACAGGCACGGATGATATGCGAACGTTTGGTTCCACGGGTGATTCCGATCAGCATTCCCCTGGCAAACATATCCCAGTGCGGTGCACCCAACCCGTTAAAAGCCGGAACCATATAAACGCCGCCGGAATCCTTTACTTTAGCCGCATAATAATCCGAATCGGACGCATCCGTAATGAACCGCATCTCGTCCCGCAGCCATTGAACCACGGATCCAGCCGTGAAAACGCTACCCTCCAATGCGTACTGCACTTCCCCTCCGGCGCTGGCCGCAAGGGTAGTGAGCATTCCGGAACGACTTAGAACCGGTTTGTCTCCGGTATTCATCAGCAGGAAACATCCGGTGCCGTAAGTGTTCTTCGCCTCGCCTTTGGAAAAGCAGGTCTGCCCGAACAGTGCCGCCTGCTGATCGCCGGCAGCGCCTGCAATCGGCACCGGATACCCATTGATCTGCGCCATTCCAAAAATCCCACTGGACGGACGGGGTTCCGGAAGCATACACTTTGGAATGTTCAGGATCTTTAAGATCTCCTCATCCCACTGCAGAGTATGAATGTTAAAGAGCATCGTCCGGGAGGCATTGGTGTAATCCGTCGCATGGACCAATCCGCCGGTGAGCTTCCAGATCAGCCACGAATCTACCGTCCCGAACAGAAGTTCACCAGCCTCTGCTTTTTCCTGTGCACCCGGGACATGATCTAGGATCCAGCGGATCTTCGTACCGCTGAAATAGGCGTCCGGCAGCAATCCCGTATGTTCCCGGATCAGCTGATCGTATCCTTTTTCTTTCAGCTCTTTGCAAATAGAAGCAGTCCGGCGGCACTGCCAGACGATAGCATTATAAATAGGGCGCCCTGTGGCTTTTTCCCAGACAATGGTAGTCTCCCGCTGATTTGTGATGCCGATAGCAGCCACTTCTTCCACAGACACTCCACTCATCAGAAGAGCGTCGATCAGCACTCCGTACTGAGATGCGTAAATCTCCATCGGGTCATGCTCGACCCAGCCCTCTTTCGGATAATACTGGGTATACTCCCGCTGCGCCAGACCGACGATATTCTGTTCCCGATCGAAGATCACCGCCCGGGAACTGGTCGTGCCCTGATCCAGAGCAACGATGTACTTTTTAAGACTCACGGATCCATCCGCCCTTTCTTTTCTGCTCAGAACCGTCCCCCACCGCCGCCGTGAGAGCTGCCGCTGGAGCTGGTGTGGGTAGAGCTTCCGCCCCCACTGCTGCCACCGCTGGAGCTGTCGCTTTCAATGCGGGTCTTCGTCACAGTAGAGTGCAGGAACTGGTCGTTCCGCAGGGTGATGTGAACGGAATTGTTTGCCAGATATTTTCCGGCCTCTTTTGCCCGTTTGGCAGAACGATTGGTGGTGACCATGATCAGAACGGTAATGCCGGAAACCACCGCAGCGATCAAAAGATACATCGGCATTCGATGCAGAGACCGCTGCCACGCAGGTTCCTCAGGCCCATAGAAAATATCCTCCGGATTCGACACATCATGGGAGCCGCTATCCGGTTCTTCTCCGGCAGTCAGATAGCTGTCCGCCTTGGAAAAGAATGTTTCTACCGCCCCGTTATAATCTTCATCGGAAAGGTCGTTTAAGCAAGCCTGTACCATGGCTTCGATCCGGCGGTCGCTGAAGATCCGGATGCAGGAGCCGGCAGTGGAAAACCAGACTTCCCGTTCATCCATGTTAATGAGCATCAGAACACCGGTGGCAGAAAAGCCGTTGTAATCGAAGAAATCATCGGCATACTCCATGGAAGTAAGCCCTTCATCGTCGTCAATAGTGACGGTGACCAGATCCACGCTCCACTTTTCGCTAAGCTCTCGGGCCGTTTCCGAAAGTGCTTCCTCCTCCTCGTCAGTCAGCAGATCCGCATAGTCGTAGATCCGGATAGAAGGATCCACATCGGTATCCATGGCAAAAACCGACGGGACCAGGAGGAGGCTCCATAAAATACCAAAGAAAAGCGCTAAAATTTTCCGTTTCAAATCAGCATCCCTCCTAAATACAGCAGGAGAGAAACGCCTGCAAAAATACCTGCCGCCCATGCAAAAGCTTTGGGGATCGAAACCGGCAGATTTCCTACCAGTTTTCCTGTCTGCCCATTCATGGCAAATAGATATTCCTTACCTTTATAGTGGCTCATCAGCATCCAGACCGGCAAAAGCACGTTCTTGGTAGACTGCCGTTGGACCTGCACATCATTCTGGGTCACTTGCACGCTGGCATAACCGCTGATAGTGTTCCGAAGGGTCTGCTCCACTGTATTCCGGATCCGGGTGGACGCTCTTGGAAAGACCTTTTCGCTGTCTTCATCATACCGCTCCGCCATAAAACCGGAAAGATATGCCGTGGAAAAGTCCACCAGCTTTTTCATGTCATATGGCTCAATGGCATCCATCAAGGCGTCGTCCATTTTGGAGGAACCGTCTGCCGGAATCTTATCAAAATCCATGGTTCCACCCCGCTCGATCCGAAAGTGATCCGTCCGGGTGTAGCGGTAACGGCTGTCGCTCCAGGTATGTACCCGCTGGGCATTGGCTGTCATATAAGAATTGGTGGCGCAGTCGTAAAGCCAGAAAGGAACATAAACGCCAGTGATCTTCTCGATCCGATCCGGCGCACAGAAATCCCTGGGAAGGAGAGGCTTCCCCTTACAGAGCCGTTTGAAAGCTGCCTGAGCCGCATCCTTTTTCACTTGGAACGGAATGAGCAGTTCCGGACGGAAGGAACCGGAAAGCTGCTCCGGAAAGATGGTGGCGTTTCCGCAGAAAACACAGAACGAAGCTGCCGTAGTGGCGTCGGTCACAATGTGCGCACCGCATTGAGGGCAGGTGTATTCCCGCATTTCCCCCTGTTCCGGTTCTTCCACCGTTTTTTCGGCATCAGAAGCAGGAGCCGTTTTTTCCGGCTCCTGCTTCTGTCCGTCTTTTTCCAGATCTTCCAAGGTGAAGGAACTCAGGCAGTATTTACAATCCCAATGCTGGGTCGCTTCGTTGAAGGTCAACGCAGCGCCGCAGTTGGGGCATTGGTACGTCAATACATCCATGATGCCGTTCCTTTTTTACTGAAGTTTCTCGCCGCAGCTGGGGCAGAACTTCGCCGAGCCGCTTTCCGATTTCCAGCCGCACTTGGGGCAGACGCTTCCCTGGGGTCGGGCTTTTCCGCAGTTGGAGCAGAACTTTCCGGTGTTCTCCTGGCCGCACTCACATTTCCAGCTTCCGGAAGGAGCCGGCTTTGCCTTTCCGCAGGAAGAGCAGAAGTTCCCGGTATTTTCCTGTCCGCAGCTGCACTGCCAGGTGCCGGCTTTCTTTTCTTCCGCTTGGCGTGCCTGCTGCTGAGCAGCCATCTGGGCCTGATTGGTCTGGGTAGCGGCAGACATGAATCCGCCGGCCGACTGCATCCCCATGCCGATGCCCATAAAGCCGTTGACAGCGCCGCCTGCGTTGGAGCCGGCTGCTTCCATTCCCCGGGCAATCGATCCCTGCACATAACCTTCCCGCACGGCCGCATCCGAGAGCATAGCGCCCTGGTTGCGCATATTGATGAGCTTTTTGGATTCTTCGTCATAAGAAATGCTCTGGATGCCGACAGATACAATCTCCATGCCCCGGAGCTGCTTCCAGTTCTCGTCCAATGCGTCGGACAGATATTTCGCCAGCTTGACTCCCTGGGAAGTCACATGGGAAATACGGATGTTGTCCACAGACATCTGATTGATGGCAGTCTGCAGACCGTTTAAGAACTCCGACAGATAGAGCTTGTGGATATCACTGATATCCACATGGTCAGCGTTGCGGGGAATCGCTTCCGCATAGAATTTCAGCGGCTCCACGATCCGGATGGAGAAGTAGCCGTGTGCCCGAAGGAAGAGCTCGGAATTATAGAAGTTGTCAAAATAGTTGATCGGGTTCACTGTGCCGAAGGCAATGTTCTTGATCTCCTGCAGATTGATGAAATAGACCTTCTGCTGATACGGGGCCGCTCCGCCGAACCGCAGCCGATCAAAGGTATCCTTCAGGGCATCTCCGAATCCGCCGCTGAACATAGAAGGAGCCGCCGTATTATCTACCTTGTAATAGCCGGGTTCTGCCGAATAGTCCACGACTTTTCCGCCGTCTACCAAAAGCATGAATTCATTCTCTCCCACATGGATCACCGATCCGTTGGAGATCACATCTTCTGTCCCTTTGCGGTTTGCATTGCGCCGATCATTTTTACGAACGGCAACACCTTTACAAAAAACGGTGGTATCGCTCATATTGTCGGGTTCAATAACTTCCAGCCACTGATCGGCAAGACTTCCGCCTACAGCTCCAGCAAGTGCTCGAATGATTCCCATAACAAAAACTCCCTTTCCATTGAAGTTATTTCCAGTATAGCATAAATTGCACAGAATCACAAGATTTTCCGGTACCGAAAACGATATTTTTCCTTTATTTTTATAAAACCCCACTTTTATGCGGTTATCCCTTGTTTCACGCAAAAGAAAATGCTATAATATAGAAACTGCGAGAAAGAAAAAAGGAGCACCCGTATGAATGCGTCAACCATAACGGCTAAAACCGTCGGACCCGCTTTAACCTTCCGAAAGGGTCTGCGGGATGGTCTGCCGATTTGTCTTGGATACCTTTCCGTTTCCTTCGCCTTCGGCATGATGGCGGTGGAAGGCGGGTTACCGGTCTGGGCGGCTGTATTGATCTCCATGACCAACCTGACCTCCTCCGGACAGTTTGCCGGAACGGCGCTGATCTTTGCCGGCGGCTCCTATTTGGAAATCGGTATTACCACCTTTGTCATCAATATCCGCTATATGCTCATGTCCCTTTCACTTTCCCAGAAGGTGGATCCCAATATGTCTGCTCTCTCCCGGAGCATCCTTTCCTTTGGAAATACCGATGAGGTGTTCGCCGTCGCCATGCAGCAGCAGGGGAAGATCCCCAGCTGCTATTTATCGGGCCTGATCCTGACCCCTTATTGCGGCTGGACGCTGGGGACTTTCTTAGGCGCTGCCTGTACCGGGATTCTTCCCCTTTCCGTCCGCAGCGCTTTGGGGATCGCCATTTACGGGATGTTCATTGCTATCATCATCCCTCCTTCCCGGCATTCCCGGGCGGTGCTGGTCACGGTGCTTCTCTCTACGGCAATCAGTTGTCTTTTTGCCTTTACACCGGGTTTCGAGCAACTTTCCAGCGGCTGGGTCATTATCATTTGTGCCATTTTGGCCGCCGGCTATGCTGCATTCCGTTTTCCCGTTGACGTGGAGCCTTTAGAAGAGGGAGAAAAAGCATGAAAATCAACTTGACCTACTTTCTGATCTCTGTGACCATCATGGCACTGGTCACCTATCTTCCACGGATGCTCCCGCTTGTGATCTTCCGGAAAAAGATAAATAACCGCTATGTCCGTTCCTTCCTGAGTTACGTTCCCTATGCGGTTCTGGCGGCCATGACCTTTCCCGCCATCTTTTCCGCCACCTCCTCTCCCCTCTCTGCACTGGCTGGCTTAATCGTAGCGCTGGCGTTGGCTTATTGGGGAAAAAGGCTTCTAACGGTAGCGCTTTCCGCTTCCGCCGCTGTTTTTCTTACCGAACTTCTTATGCGTACTTTCGCATAATTATAAAAGGAGAATTTTTATGATTCAAGTTGCACTTCTCAGCAAATGGCACGTTCACGCCGAAGGCTACGGGCAGCAGTTTGCTAAAATTCCGGGGGTGAAGATCACTGTTGTCTGGGACGAAGATCCTGTCCGGGGAAAAGAATGGGCCGATTCCATCGGCTGTGATTTTGAGCCGGATTTGGAAACTGCCGTCAACCGCAAGGACGTAGATGCCGTTTCCGTAGGCACTCCCACCTCCATGCATCGGGAGGTCATCTGCGCCGCCGCCAAAGCCGGCAAAGCCATTTTCACGGAAAAGGTTCTGGCCATCACCAACGAGGATGCCGAAACCATTGCAAAGGCTGTAGACGAAGCAAAAGTTCCTTTTCTCATCTCTTTCCGCCGCCGGACAGATGCGCCGATCTTAGAGGCAAAGCATCTGGTGGAAAGCGGTGCCATCGGCCGGGTCACCCACCTGCGAGTCCGGGATGCCCACGACGGGATCTCTGCCGGCTGGCTCCCTGACTCTTTCTTCGATAAAAAGCAATGCGGAGGCGGCGCCATGATGGATCTGGGTGCTCATCCTATGTACCTCTGCCTTTACTTTTTAGGCGAACCTCAATCCGTTTCTTCCGTCTTTACGGAAAGCGGCGGAAAAGGTGTCGATGACAACTGCGTCAGTCTGCTCCGCTACGCCGACGGTGCGGTAGCCGTTTCAGAGACCGGATTTCTGTCCCGGCACTGCCCCTTCTCTCTGGAGATCAACGGCACCAACGGCAGCATCTGTGTCGGCGGTTCTCTGAAGGATGGCGTTTTGCTTCGGAACGACGATGGCGAGACCTTTATCCCTGCCGAGGAGATCACCCGTACCTCTCTGGCTCCGGTTCCCCTCTTTATCCACTGCCTGCAGACCGGCGAGCCCTCTCCCTTCGGAACAAAAGACGCCGTAGCCCTGACCCGCCTGATGACGGCTGCTTATCGCTCTGCCGCTGAAGGAAAAGAAATTGCATACTAACTCTCAACATCCCCTCCTACATCTGCTATAATGCCTTTATTTGTCGGAGGGCCCGTTGTTCGTAAGAAACAGCAGCCGGATAAGGCTCGGACTGAAATGTCCGTTCCTTATCCGGCTTTTTCATGGAAAGAGAGGTTTTACAATGGATTTTCTCACCGGAAACATCAAAACCATTTATTTCAAGTAT
>OLGA01000675.1_pt1 | contig 28809 bp, 30 predicted proteins | sample 1604881 | NCBI WGS metagenome assembly OLGA01 (sample SAMEA3888896, study PRJEB22519) | human gut metagenome | biome: human gut; feature: human-associated habitat; material: faeces | place: Denmark | collected 2009 | reverse complement strand
TAAGAGGATGGTCTCTATATGTTTTCGGCAATGGCCTTTGATTAAGCAGGACAAGCCTTATCACCGCCTTCAATTTTTCCATGTCGTAACCGCGTTTTTCAACACGTTTAACGTCTTTTTGAAAAGGGGTCGTGAATACAGGCTGAAGCATTTATATGCCCAACTGTTTGAACATGTCATCCGCATCTTTGGCGTAATGCAGCCCTTCACGCTTATCAATAGCCTCAAATGCCTTTCTGGTTTCCTCATTGGGGATTTCCAGACTAAACGGCAAGCGTTTTTCATGGGCCACCCTGGTCAGCGCCATGCGGCAGAGGTCGGAAACCGTCAGTCCCATTTTCGCAAGTACGGCTGCCGCTTCATTCTTGATGACCGGGTCAATACGGGCGCGAACATAATCATTGGCAGGCATAGGTTTTCTCCTTGTTTTCAATATTGTAGCTCACATGGGCACAAAGTCAACATTATTCCCAACATCGGCATGGAGGGCAGTCATGGCCTCGTCTGACCTTCCCGCGACTTCGGAAGTCCTGCTTCAGACCGATGCCAGCAAGCATATTCTGGACACCTTTCTCGGCCAGGGATGGGATACCTGGGGCACGAGTCTCGGCGGTTCGCAGGCATCGGAATTGATGCTTGAAATGTTCAGCGCCTTCAACCTGATTGCGCTGGCCGTCATTTCCGCGCTGTTCCTGTGGATTCTGGCTGTCGCCGTGGCCGGAACAGCGCACGAGGGAACGCCTTTCGGCAAGCGATACAGTTCCTTGTGGATGCCCTTGCGCTTTGTGGGCGCAATGGGCGCTCTGGCTCCCATCTTCAAGGGATTGAGTCTGTTTCAGGTGGCGATTCTGGCCTGCATCGGCTTTTCCATCAACCTCGGCAACTATGTCTGGGAACTGGGTACGGACTATTTTGTGGAACATGGCGGCCAGCTCACCGTGCAGGCTCCGGATCAGAACGTCACTCAGTATGCGTCCATCACCAATGGTGCGCTGGAATCGCTGACGCTCCAGTATTACCTGAACGAGAGGCGCGGTCTGAACATCACGCCGGGCGGAGAATGGAAATACAGCGGCAACTGGTTCCAGTCCGGGGGCGAATACAAATTCATCTTCAACGGCAATGCGGGAAGCATCACGGTTTCCTGCGTGGACGAAAGTGACGCCCTGTGCCGGGGCAAGGTCAATGCCGTGGGCGCGGCCATTTCCGCACTCTCGCCCCTGGCGCAACAGCTTGCCGATCCCGATACTCCGGCTTCTTCCGTTGACCCTCGCGCCCTGTACGATGCGGCCAATACGGTCAACCAGACCATTATGGCCGATGTACGAAGCTACGCGCAACAGGGGCAGCTTCAGGGCAAGCTCAACGAGTTCAAGGAAAACGCCGCGCAATACGGCTGGTTTGCGGCAGGTTCGTCCTACTGGTCTATCGCCTGGATCAATCAGGAAGTCCGCGAGGCTATGTATTCCGGCATTTCCTACAGTCCGCACGAGTACACGGTATCGGAGCTTCAGGCGCTGATGCACGGTCTGCGGGATTATGAAGCGGCCAAAGAGAGGGTAGCCAACTACATCAAGACCGCCTACGCCAGCCGAAGGGGTATTTCCGACACCACGGCCACACCGTCCGTCACGGACGAAGGACGGGCGTTTGACGAAATCTGCAACTGGCTGCGGGCAACGCTGAATCAGCTTGTGGCCGGAAATATCCTACCCATAGCCATTGAAAAATTGTCCTCCAGCGATCCCATTATGACCGTATCCGATGTGGGGGATTACCTCATCGGCTCGGCCTGGGGGCTGGCCTCGGCGCTCGGCGTTGTGGACGTGGCGCACTCAATGGGCAAGGCGTTGCCGTTTGTGGGCAAGGCCATTCCCAATCTGGACAAGTACATCAGTTTCGCTCTGTTCACGGTCTTTCTGCCACTCCTGCTCTATGGCCTGGCTCTGGCTTATTATCTGCCCGCCATTCCGTTCATCCGCTGGATTTCAGCTCTCGTCGGCTGGATTATTCTGGTGGTGGAAGCTCTGGTCGCGGCCCCTCTCTGGCTCTGCGCCCATGCCCTGCCCGAAGGGGACGGCGCTGCGGGACAGCACGGCAAACGGGGCTACTTCCTGCTGCTCGGCATCATTATTCGTCCGCCGCTTATGGTCTGCGGATTCTTCGCCGCCGTCATCCTCATGAACGTGGTGGGAAGACTGCTCGGCGCGGGTTTCGAGATATTTGTCGGCGGAACCATGCAGACAAAAATCATCGGCATCACCGGTACATTCGCCATGCTGGTCATCCTCGGCATCGTGGTCATCATGACGGCCAACAAATTCTTTTCCCTTATTCACTATCTGCCCGAACACGTCACCAACTGGATAGGCCAGCAGTTCCACGGATTGGGAGAAAAGGAAGACCAGGCGGGCGTGAAAAACGTCTTTGTCGGTTCCACCAATGCTGTTTCCTCCGGCGCTCATGGAGCGCGGGAACTGCGCGGCGACATTTCGCGGCAATGGAGCAGCCCCGGCGCGGGCAACGCCCGGACTTCAACGCCGCAGGCCCCTGCGTCCAGCCCCAGGCCGGGACTGACGCAACAGAATTTCAGGAGCTGATATGGATATTTTCGACAAGGAAAAAACCGTCATCAGTTGCTTTGACTTGACCGGCAACATGATACGCCCCTGGGCGGAAGCGGGATACCTCTGTTACTGCGTCGATATACAGCATCCGCAGGGAGAAACGCGGCAGGGAAACATCATCCATGTCGGCGCGGATATGCGCGACTGGCTGCCTCCGTTCCGCCCTATCACCTTTGCGGCCTTTTTCCCTCCCTGTACGGATGTGGCTGTTTCCGGGGCAAGGTGGTTCAAGGACAAGGGCTTGTTCGCCCTGTTCCAGTCCATACGCCTGTTCTACGCTTCCATCCGCATCGCGGAATGGACGCGCGCTCCGTACCTCATCGAAAACCCCGTCTCCACCATCTCCACTTACTGGCGCAAGCCTGATTTCACCTTCGATCCCTGTGATTACGCGGGCTATCCGGGTGGTGAAAACGACCTGTACACCAAGAAAACCTGTCTCTGGACAGGGGGCGGCTTCATCATGCCGCCACCCAAACGGCTTGAGCCGGTACAGGGCAGCAGGATGCACCGGCTTCCTCCTTCACCGGAAAGAGCGAACCTCCGCAGTGCCACACCGATGGGCTTTGCCCGCGCGGTGTTTGAGGCGAGCTGTCCTGGTTGGAGGTGTGCATGAAAACACCTGTCTTTATCCAAACGATTCTGGATGCGGCCAGCCTGTCCGGACGGCATGTCGCCGGGCTTCGCGGCGACTTCCGTTCCCGACTGGCCGCTTTCCGGCGGAACCGCACGGCCTCGGAACAGGCCGCGCTGGAAGAAGATTTCACCCTCGTTCTTGCGTCCTGGGGCATTGCCGACGCGGATATTCCCGGCGTCATCTCGGCCTTGCGCCTGCGTCTGCCGGTGTTCGCCGTTCCGATGCTGGCCTGCCTCATTACGGCGGCATGGTCGCACAGTCCGGTTTCCTTCCTGTCATTGGCCTGCATTGCACCGCCCTGTCTGCTCGGCATGGTCACGACGCTCTGGCGCATTTCCATTCTACGTCACCGTCGCTTTACGCCGCTGTGCCGCTGGCTGTTGCAGTTCCGCAAGCGTCCGTAGCGGGCGGGGTGTGTCTCTCTTAACCTTAATTATGAAAGGAGTAGTTTCGTGTTTCCCAGAACCCTATTGATACTGTCCTGTCTGGCTCTTGCGGCCTGCGCGGAGAAAACCGTACCTCCGGTTCCTCATGAAGTCGATTTCGTATCAGCTACGCTTGGGCAGGCTGCGGAACAGGCCCACGGCGAGCTCGCCATGCTCGCCAGACTGCGCGGGCAGGGGATGCAACCCTTGCTGCCGCCCGCCGATCCCTCGCTGAACCTGCCCGTTTCTCTTGCCTGGACTGGTGAAGCGTCCGGGGCGCTCAAGGAAATCTGCCTGCAACTCGGCTACCGCTATAAAGAGGCGGGGAGTCCTTCCGCGCAGGCTTTGACGGTCGTGGTGCGCGGTTTGAACCGCCCGGCGCATGAACTGCTGGAAGACATCGCATGGCAGATTCAGCCGCAGGCCGTAGTGCGCGTCGATTCCGTCAACAGGGTACTCACGCTGGCCAGAACTTCCGGCGCGGAGGCACGGTCATGAAAGCTCCCGCCATCCTTCTCCCCAAAGAGCCGTTACCTGATTTGCGTGAGGCTCCCATCCACATGGGAAGTTATCAAAAAGGATTTCGGGAAGGTTTTCAGGACGGCTTTGCCGCCGCCGACCTGTCCACGCCCGGCATCGTTCTCTGTGGAAGCGGTATCCTGGCATTGCTGATTGCCTGCATCGTGGTCATGCGTCACGCCTCGCGCGTGGTGAATATCCTGTGCCAGCGTTTTCAGGTTGATGTGTCCAAAAAATCCGCTTCCCAGAAGCTGACAGGGCTGATTCTGCCGTTGCTGCTCTGCGCCGGTCTGACCGGCTGCGCCATCAGACAGGGCGAAGTCGTTAATCCCGCGCCCGTGCCGCCGGATGTCGTCAACGCTCCGGCTCCCGCCGACAGCGCCGACAAGGGAACGGGAAAGTTCGTACCCCATGACGCATCGTACCGGGAAGACGGTTCCGGGCAGTACCTTGCCGTCCATATTCCCGCAGACCCGGCCTCCGGGCCGCGTCACGGCGATCCCGCCGAACTTGCGGGACTGCTGGAAATGACAGGTACGGCGACCGGCAAAGAGAAAACCGCCGTTCAGCTTATGCGCCCCAAAGCCATCCGGGAAGCGGCGCAGCTCGTCACCTTCCAGACAGCCATGTCCTGGCGTTACGGCCAACTCCTGGAGGAAACGGAACGCTACAGCGCCATTATGGATACGGCTTTCAACTTTGCGCCCCTCATGCTCACTCAGGGTGAAGCCCTGATCATGCCGCCGCAAATCGCGCGGGCGGGCGCGTCCATGCGTATTGAAGATGACGTCACGGCCACGGCAGCGAAAACCACTTATGAATTGCTGGAACCGGCGCGATACGTCGCGGTCGTACCCAACTGGCGGGAATTTCTCATGGCGGATGAATTTCCCTCGCCGGAAGAACCTAATCCCGCCCTGTTGCCGAAGAACACGGAAGAACGCGCCATCTGGCGAGCCGCCGTGCGCGAAGCCTGGGCACAGGGGCTGGCCGAAGCCGACCAGCTCTATGCCGACAACGTGTCCCGCATGGCGCGGAGCTATCGCGGCGTCATGCGCTATCACCTGCTCACCGCGCAGCACCTTCTGAGCCGGGTCAATACCGCGTCCTCCGACCTGGGGACACGCCGATCCGACAACGGCAACAAGCTGAACATCGGCCAGAAGGTGTATCGGATTACCGCACCTTCCGCGTTCACGGTCGCGCCCGCCGCGTCCCGAAAGAAAGGAGAGAAATAACATGGGGCCAGCGATTTCTACCCGCATGAACCCCGTATCCGCTGGACGCATACGGAACTCAACGACCTGTTGCTCTGGGGAACCCATTGCGGCATGTCCGACCTCAATCTGCGCTCCGGTCTGCCCGCATGGATGCGCTTGAACGGCTTATGGCGGAAGGTCACGCAACGACCTGTCACCACGGATGAACTGCTGGCCGCGCTGGAACGGCTGACCAAAAACAACTCCGTATCCGCGCTCATCAAATCCGGCCAATCGGATTATGACTTTGCCCACGAAATCGAGGAATCACGCGGTGTTCGCCGCCGTTTTCGCGGCAACGCCACGCCGGTGGCGGACGGGTATTCCACCGGCGTCAAAATCGTCTTCCGCACCATTCCTTCCACGCCGCCCGCTCTGGAAGACCTGAACGTGGAACAGGGCATCCTTGACCACGCCATGCCGTCCAACGGTCTGGTGCTGGTCACGGGCGTGATGGGTTCGGGCAAGTCCACGCTGCTGGCCGCCATTCTGCGGCGCATCATCGAAACCGGCGGGCGCAATGTCAGCACGTATGAAGCGCCCATTGAGTTCGACTTCGATGCCGTGCCCAAACCCGGCGGGCCTGTTTCGCAAAGCACGATTCCCGAACACCTGAAGTCCTTCCTTACGGCTACGCGCAACAGCACACGCACGGCCCCGGACGTGGTGCTTATCGGGGAAAGCCGCGATCCCGACACCCTTCGTGGCATGATGGAGAGCGCGGAAATCGGCGTCGCCGCCTATTCCACCGTGCATACCCGATCCGTGCCGGAAACGCTTTCCCGCATCATCAACGTCTTTCCCTTTGCGGAACGGCTACAGGTGACGGCCACGCTGCTTTCCTGTCTGCGGCTGGTCATTTCCCAACGCCTGCTCCCCTTACCGGACAACAGCGGACGCATCGCCCTGCGCGAATATCTGGCCTTTACGCCGGACATCCGGGAAACGCTGCTGGAAACTCCGCTGGAACGTCTGATTCTGAAAACCGAAGACCTGCTGGCTGCTTCCGGTCAGCGGATTCAGGATGCCGCTCAAGCCGCCTATCAAAACGGGAACATCACCAGAGACAGCTACCTGGCGATTCTGGCGGAACGCAAGGGCAAGGGAGGAAATAACCATGAAGCAAACATCTAATGTCGTTTCCCTGTCGGGTGGAAAGGACAGCACGGCCATGCTGCTCATGCTCCTTGAACGCGGCGAATCCGTGGCCGATGTCATGTTTTTTGATACCGGATGGGAATTTCCCGAAATGTACGAACATCTGGAAAAACTTGAAACCTTCACCGGCCTGAAAATTACGCGCCTGCGTCCCAGACTGCCGGTAGATGTGGAAACGGACAAGTCGCCGTTTGACTGGATGTTTTCCGAATATCCGGTAGTCAGGCGGGAAACACGCCAGGTGCATATGGTCGGGCGCGGCTGGCCTAATGCTCCCGTTCGCTGGTGTACGGGGCGCAAGCAGGATGCTCTGAAAGCCCACCTGCTGGCACTCACACATCAGAGCGGCCTTGAGCTGCCCCTGTACAAGTGTATCGGCTTTGCCGCCGATGAACGACATCGGCTGGATGGCCCCACCAAAAGAGGCAGTACCTATTATGTACAGCGGTATCCGCTGGTGGAATGGGGCGTCACTGAGGCCGACGCGCTGGCTTACTGCTACAAACGCGGCTTCACCTGGGGCGGACTGTACCATTTCTTCAACCGTGTCAGTTGCTTCTGCTGTCCTTTGCAGCCTCTTGATGAACTGCGGACACTTCGCAGCTACTTCCCTGACCTGTGGCAGCGGATGCTCATTATGGAATCCTGGCTGCCCGAAAACAGAAGGCGTTTCAAGGATTCCAGCGTCTCCGCTCTGGATGTCCGCTTTGCGGAGGAGGTGGACAATGGCTGACGTTCTCTGGCGCGATACCGCGCTCACGCCCAAAATCTTCATTCTGGACGCCCGTGCCGTTTTTCCCCTGGCCCTGTGGCTCTTTCATTGGGCCTGGTGGACGGCGGGGCTGGCGCTTGCCGCCATTGTCGCGCTCTATCTGGTGCAACGCACCGGCATGACTCCCGTCGCCTGCTTCCGCGCCATTCGCGTGGCCTGCATGGGACGGAGACGCGAAACGCGAAACAATGAAAGCCAGTGGCGCAAACGCTGCCGCTGGTGACGAAACCTCAAAGGAGAAAACCATGTTCAGTCAAGAAGAAATTGAAGCCGCCGTCAATGAATTTCCTGAAGACAGCCTGCCCGGAAGACTTGCACAGGAAACATTGAGGGTCAGAAAAATTCTTGCAGCCTACATGGATGCCGAACATGCAATTCGTTGGGCATTCATGCAATACCGCGACGGCAAGGACAAAGCACCCGATTTTGAAAGCTACGCCGATGTAAAACGACTACTCATTGATCCCGCATTGGAAAAACTGTGGCCTGCGGCGGATGATTCGCTTGTGCTTGCCATCATGCTTCATGCCTGTCTGAAAACGCAGATGGAAAATACGGAGCATTATATCCTCTCCAACCAGATCGTCACACGAATAGTGAAAGTTGAAGAAATGGACAAACTACATGCCAGAATCAGGGAATTGGAGGAAAAATTGTCATGAGTGAAATCACTCCTAACAGTTACGGACTGTTCGACACTCCTGTCCGCTCCCCTGAAAAAAAGCGTGTCACATTCACTCAGGCTGACATTGAACGTCAGCTCGACAAGGGCGCGTTTCTTATGAAGCGCGAGGAAGCCGTCGCCGCCGGATTTCTCAATCCGTATGACGAACAGGATGCCGTGATTGTGGACATCAGGGAGGAACGAAAATGAGCCAGACGCCACAGCAGAAAAAGAGCCGCTTTCAGCTCAGCCGGGAAGTGCAGGAAGAATTTGTCAACGGCATTGCCCAGAGCATGTTGTCGCTGGCCGAAAACGCTGAACAGGGTCAACCGTCCGTGGGTGAAGCGCCCTTTTGCCCCGTGACCGGAAAGGAATACAGCGGCGCGAACATGGTGCGCCTGACGCTGACCGCTATGGAAAAAGGCTACGACGACAACCGCTGGCTGACTTTCAAGCAACTTCAGGCAATCAGGGATGAACATCCTGACCTGAACATCCGCATCAAAAAAGGAGAACACGGCGTCACCGTGCTGCGCCCGGAAGACGTGTTCTTCACGGTGGAACAGGACGGAAAGTGGAACTTTGTTTCCGAAGAGCAGGCAAAGGGCATTCCCGATGTGCAGCGTCATACCCTGCTGTATCCGTTCACGGTCTTCAATGCGGCCCAGATTGAAAATTTTCCCGCCAAGGAAAAACCCGCGCCCGCAATGAACGAAGCCGAACGCAACGAACTGCTGGAACGCTTTGTCGCCAGTTCGGGCGTGGCTGTTGAACACGGCAAGGGCGTTCCGCGTTTCGACAACAAGGCGGATACCGTCAGGCTGCCGCACCCGGAGAATTTTCACAGTTCCGGCGCTTACTACGCCGCGAAGCTGCGGGAGTTCTTCAAGGCCACTGGCCATACATCACGGGAAGCCCGACAGCCTGTAAAGGCCCAAACACTCAAAAGCTGCGCCTTCGAGGAAATGCGGGCGGAAATGTTCTCCATGCTGGCCGGGGCGAAATTCGGTCTGCCCATGCCGGAACACGGTTTCGCGGAACGGCTCAGGCTCTGGAACCAGACCTTTTCCAGCGGGGAATCCAGGGCGCTTTTCCGGGCCGCCTCGGAAGCCGCGCGGGCGCTGACAACCCTGCGCCAGTTTGAAGCGGGCGAACAGCCCGCCGCCCGATGGTTCCCCAAACGAGAAGCATGGCCGGAACTCATGGAGATGCAGAAACAACGGGATGCCGTGACCGGTGTGTCCTTCCGGGAAAAGGTTGGTTCCGACGCTCCGCGTCCCGCGCCCGGCGGAACCGCGAATTCTCTGTCCGAATCCGCCAGAGCATTTGCGGAAACGGATGACCTGACCGTCAAGGCCCGCCTGATTCTCCAGAATCCCGACTTCCTGAACATGGCGCTCAGGCTCGACCCTTCCGCCACCAGAGAACTGGCCGCGCTCTGCGATCAGGTGTCTCAGACGCTGCACATGGAACTGGACGCACGACTCCAGTCCGCGCCGGGCGCTGTGGAAAATCCCCTTCCCCTGAACGAACAGAAAGCCGCTTCCGCGCGGCGTATGAGGATGTAATATGCGACTTTTCATTGCCGAAAAACCCAATCTTGCAAAAGCCATCGCCAATGGTCTGGGCAATGGCCGCACGGAAAGCGGCTGCATCCGCTGCGGCGACGATGTGGTGACATGGTGCTTCGGGCACATGCTCGAACTTGCCTGGCCGCAGGAATACAAGCCCGAATATTCCCAATGGCGGCGCGAATACCTGCCCATCATTCCCGACCAATGGAAATACAAGGTCAAAAAGGAAGCAGCGAAGCAGCTTGCCGTCATCGGCTCACTGCTGCGCGAGGCCGATTCCGTGGTCAACGCGGGCGATCCCGACCGCGAAGGCCAGTTACTCGTCGATGAGGTGCTGGAACATTTTGGCTATCGCGGCCCGGTAGCCCGCATCTGGCTTCCTTCCCTGGATGACAAATCCGTCCACATCGCCCTGAACGACATCAGAGACAACGCGCCCTATGCGCCGCTGCGCGACGCCGCCCGCGCCAGAAGTCTGGCCGACTGGCTGGTGGGCATCAACGCCACGCGCGCCCTGACCATCAAGGGAAGGGATAGCGGACGCTCTGAAGTGCTGTCTCTGGGCCGCGTCCAGACTCCCACCCTCGCTCTGGTCGTTGCCCGCGACAGAGAGATTACCAACTTCAAGCCCGTGGACTTTTTCGTGCTGCGAGCCTCTCTCGTTCATGCCGCCGGAGAATTTACGGCCACCTTTGTTCCCGCCGAGACACAGGCCGGTCTGGACGCTTCCGGACGGCTTGTGGATTTCACCCAGGTTGCCGCCGTTCTTGAACGGGTCAACGGCGTGGAGGGCGTTGTCACCGAATCCCTGCGGGAGAACAAGAGCAAGGCCGCGCCCCTGCCGCACAGTCTTTCCTCCCTGCAAAAAGCCGCTTCCGCCCAACTCGGTATGTCAGCGCAACAGGTGCTGGACACCGCGCAATCCCTTTATGAGCGAAAACTGACGACTTACCCCCGGACGGACTGCCGCTATCTGCCGGTCGAGCAGTATCAGGAAGCCGCCGCTGTACTGGCCGCGCTTTCCTCGCTTTCCGGTCTGGAACAGATCGCGGGAAAGGCTGACGCCTCGCTCAAAAGCGCAGCCTGGAACACGCGGAAAGTCACCGCGCACCATGCCATCGCGCCTACGGGTGAACTGCCCCCGGACAATCTCAAGCCGGAGGAACGCTCTCTCTATACCATGATTGCCACGGCGTTCTGTCTGCAATTCCACCCGCCCATGCGTTATGAAGCGCGAAAAATCACGGTCAACCTTGCCGATACCCGTTGGGAAGTCACCGGACGGCGCATGGTGGACGCCGGATGGACGGCCTTTTTCAAAGAGGATGAGGAAGACGACAGGCAGGAAGAGGAATCCCTGCCGCCGGTTGAGCAGGGTGATGCCGTGACCTGCCGGACAGTGGAAAGCGTGCGGAAAAAAACTTCGCCGCCCTCCAAATTCTCGGAAGGAAATTTGATTGAAGCTATGGCCAACGTCCATCTCGTTGTAGGCGATGCCGTGGCAAAGGCCATGCTCAAGGAAAGCAAGGGCATCGGCACCGAAGCCACACGCGCCAATATTATCGAAACACTCAAAGAACGCGGGTATCTGACCGCCGACAAAAAGTCTCTCATTTCCACGCCTCTGGGCCGGGAAGTCATCGACCTCACGCCGCCGTCCTTGAAAGACCCGATTACCACAGCGGAATGGGAATCCCGGCTGGAATCCATCGCCCAGGGTAAGGAAACGCTCGATACTTTTCTTACGGAACAGAAGAAGATTCTGCCGGAACTCCTTGCCCCCATTCTGGGAGACGGCAGGCCCACCTTTCCCTGCCCGGCCTGCGGTGCGGCCCTGAACCGCCGCAAACGCAAGAAGGACGGCTCGTGGTTCTGGGGCTGTACAGCGTACCCTGATTGCCCGGTCATCCTGCCCGATGACAACGGCAAGCCCGGCAAGGCCAGGCCCAAACCCGCACTTTCCGAGTACGCTTGCAAGGCTTGCGGCAAGCCGCTCGTCAAACGCTCCGGTGCGAAAGGCGAGTTCTACGGCTGCTCCGGCTATCCCGGATGCAAAAAGACCTGGCCCGTAGCTCCGAACGGCGCTCCTGATTTCAACGCAAAGAAAAGAGGAAAATAGGAGGGAAGATGTGGGGGCGCTGCCCCCACTCCCCCGCAAGGGGCATCATGCCCCTTGCCCCTCATGGAGATAGCGACATGAAATATATTGCCATGTTTCTCTTGTGCATGGTTCTGGCCGCGCCGTGTTTCGCGGGTTCCTGTCAGGATATGCAGGACGCCGTGGGCGGTGCGATTCAGGAACGCAACGGACGGGTATCGGATACGCACGATATTCTCATGCCCGACCCGGAAACCGAACGGGACGCGCTTTCCGGCTGTCTCGGTTCCGTCAATGCCATTGGCGACGCCTTCTCTCTCGGCGTGACCCTGCCGAGTATGGATCAGATTGTCGCGGGCATGTGCAGTCAGGTCAATTCCTACATCAACCGGAAAATCAACGAGGCTCACAATCAGGTCAACAACGCCGTCAACGGCATGGGCGGCAACAATCCCTTCAAGGTCTACGGCACCGGCGGGGATTATATCGTCAAAATTACGGGGAAACTCAAATGAGAGCGGCGTTCTTTCTTCTCACCGCTCTGTGGCTGCTGCCGGATGCGGCCTTTGCCGCTGAACGGGCAAGAGCCGTTTTCCCGCCCCTGCGTCCGCTGACGGCTGACTGTGTTCTGGACGCCGCCCGCATCAGCGGAATGCCCGTCGCCGCGCTCTTCGCCATTCTCGCCACGGAAGGCGGAAAAACAGGGGAAGCCCTGAGCAACAGGAACGGCACATGGGACATCGGGCCGTTTCAGGTCAACACCATTCATCTTAACGAGTTGGCCGCGATGGGCATTTCACCTGACGCCGTACTCTGTGATGGCCGCGTCAATGCGTATGCGGCGGCCTGGCTGTTGCGGAAGGAATATCAGCGCACGGGCAGTCTCTGGCAGGCCATCGGCGCGTATCACTCCCGGACGCCGCATCGCCGGGATGCCTATATCCGGCGAGTACAAGCCAATCTGGAACGTCTGAGCCGGGAAGGGATTTTCACGCTCTCCGTTCTTGAGCGGGAGGCAGGACAATGAACGGTCGGGATAACAGGGAAGATCACCTTTTCTTATGGTGCGCCTTCCTGATTCTTATCTTTGTGGTGCTGCCCGCCCTGTATATCGCTCATGCCGATAGCGTGAACAGGCCGCTGCTTGCCCTGGCCAAAGCCCAGATTCAGGTCTTCACGCCCTTCTTTGATGAAGCCCAAACAGCCTGGACACGCATTGCGGAAGCTGACCCGGCCTCTCTGTCATGGGAAACCATGCAAAAAGTCCTCCACTACACCGGCTCGTGGATTCGCTGGCCTTTTGCGCTGCTGCTCGTTCTGTTCGGCGTGGCCGCCATCTTCATGGGGCGCGTGGGTGGTCTTGTCCGCCGCTTCAATATGGAAAGTCTGCTCCGGAACAACGCGGAGTCCTTCCCTTGCCTGCGGCCTGTGGTGGGGCGCGGCAAGTATCTGCTCTCGCCGGAATCCCATGATTCCGGGCCGTGGAAAATCGCCCGGACGCCCGCGCAGTTCGCGCTGGAGAATGAATTACTGCTCGATGAACAGGGAAAACCGTTCACGCCGGAACAGGCCCTGAAAAACGGCCTGCCGTCCACGGAACTGTCCGTATGGGGCAACGCCCGGCTGGATGAAAAAAAGGCCCTTGCCGTGCTGACGGAACAGCTCGGCAAATCCTTTGAGGGCTATGAGGGCTTCTCGCCCTGCCGCCGCGCTCTGGCCGTCGCTTTTCTGGCCTACGCCAATGGAGACAAGAAGGGCTGCGTCAGTATGCTGGACATGGTTTCCAGTTCCTACAACGAAATTGACGGGAACGCGGATTGTACCGTGCTGACGGACACCGCCTTTGAGAAGCGTCTGAAAAAAGCATGGGCGCGGCACAAGGATGTTCTGTCCGAGAAGAACATGGCCAGTCATGCCGCCTATGAGCTGCCCTGGTTCATGGCTCTGCTGTACCGGGCGCGGCAAAAAGGCGTACTGGCCAGTTCGCAGTTCCTGTGGCTTCGCCCGATGGACAGGCCGCTCTGGTACGCGCTCAATCAATGCGGCGGGCGGGCGGCATGGGCCGAAGGCTTTGCGGCATGGGCGCACTATACGGCGGAAGAACAGGAAGGGAAGGCTCTGACTGAACCGCATGTGGCTCCCGCCGTGGCAAGTCTTAAGGACGCCCTTTCCGCCCAGGGCTGGCTGACGGAAATCTTTGTGCCGCCCATGCCGGAAACAATCCCGGTTCCGCCCGCTGACGCCGCCGAACCTTCAAACTCCGAGACTGAAACTTCTTCCATTGAATCGCCGCCGGACGCGGATGTGGTTCTCTGCCCCCCGGAAGAAAATCCCGAATACGACGCCAATGAAGATGAACATTTAGCTGACGAATACTACTAGAGGTTCCACTTATGAACAGAATCATCAGAGGTCTGGAAGACCACGAAACACAGGAACGTAAACGCCTGCACCGTGATGTACGCTCCCCCTCGCAACGTCTCGCGGACGCGCTCAAGCTCGGCCAGGTGCAAATCGGTGGAATGTTCGGCGCGGGGGTGTGTCTGTTCCTCTTCCCCGTTCTGGCGACGCCGTTGTTTTTGGCCGGTATCGCACTGTTCCTTGCACGTTGCGCCTGTATCAACAAGGAACGCCTGCCGTTCCGTATGCCGATGGGCCTGTCCGGTACGGACAGAGGCGATCCCCTGCCCGGACGGGGCGGTTTTGCCAGACCGGAGGGCATTTTCTTCCTCGGCAATCGACTTCAGGACAAACAGGAGCTTTGGCTGAAAGCCAAGGATATTCTCACCCATTGCCTGCTCTTCGGCACGACAGGTTCCGGCAAGACGGAAACGCTGGTTTCTCTTTCCTACAACGCGCTGGCCACGGCAAGCGGGCTGTTCTACATCGACCCCAAGGCCAGTCCCAAACTGGCTGTGCAGATATGGCAGATGGCCCGATTCCTTGGCCGGGATGACGACTTCCGCGTGTTGAACTACGGCACGTCAGGCAAGGTCAAGGGCAAGTCCCCGCGCCGTCTTTCCAACACCAACAACCCGTTCACATTCGGCTCGGCGGAAGCCCTGACGCAGCTTCTTGTTTCTCTCATGCCCGCTTCGGATGGAGCCAATTCCATTTTCGCGGACAAGGCGCAAGCCCTGATTTCCGGCGTCATGTACGCTCTGGTGGACTTGCGGGACAAGGGACTGCTCAAGCTCTCCACTTCCATCATCCGTGATGCCCTGGCTCTGGAAAAATGCGTGGCTCTGGCCCTGCATCCCGAACTGGATGAGGAATCCCGCGCGTCCATCCAGGCGGCTCTTGCCACCTCCGGCTGGATTGCCGGGCGCGACCTGAAAGACCAGCCGGAATCCTTCGCGGAGCAGTTCGGTTACGCGCAATCCTATTTCGGCAAGGCTCTTTCCAGTCTGACCGATACCTACAGCCACATCTACGGCGCGGAAGACGGGGAAGTAGACTTCGCGGATGCCATCATGCAGCGACGCATCCTCGTGGTTTTATTGCCTTCTCTGGAAAAAGCTCCCGCTGAACTGGCAAGTCTCGGCAAAATCAGTCTTTCCGCCATCCGTAACGCCTGCGCCGTTGGCCTCGGCGCGAATATCGAAGGCGACGCCGCTGATGTGCTGGAAGCCCTGCCCACTGATGCCATAGGCATCGGGCCGTACCTGTGCATCGTGGACGAGTACGCGGCTATCGTGACGCCCGGTTTTGAAGTCGTGCTGACACAAGGGCGCGGTCTTGGCATCGCCGCCATTGTAGCCTCCCAGGACTATGCAGGCATCATGGAGGCTGACAAGAAAGGCGCGCAGCAGATGGTGGCAAATACGTCCATCAAAATTTTCATGAAAATGCAAGACGCTGAAAAAACATGGGATTTAATACGTGGACAGGCGGGACAAAGCACTGTCCTGCGCACCACAGGTTTCAACGTCAACGAACAAATCAGCTCCGGCTACCGCGACGCCAACTCCACCACGGTGGAACAGGAAGACCGCGTTGTCCTGCGTGACTTGCAGGAACAGATAGAGGGCGAGGCCCACTTTGTCTTTTCCGGGCAGATCGTCCGGGGGGATATGTTCTTCGCCAATCCCTCTCTCAAAAAGGCACAACTGCGAGTGCCTCAGCTTTTACAACTTTCCTTGGAGAAACAATATGATCACGCTGCATAATACCGTGTACTTACAGGCCATTTTTCTCTGTGCTTTTCTGGCCTTCTTCCAGTCCGCTCACGCCGGAACGCCCATATCCGACCGTATGGCTGTGGAAACGGGTGTAAAAACGGAAGTCGCCAAAGACCTAGCGTCTCCTTACTCCCCGCACGAAAATCTCTCCGGCAGAACCTGTCTCGACGGCAGGCCGGTGGACGGTTTTGAAGGCGACATCCTTGAATACTGGTCAAACCTCGAATGCCCGTACTGCGGCATTCAGGAACCGCTTCAGGCGCAGCGGGAAAACCCCGGTCTGTGTATCGTCGTGCGACATATTCCCTCGGATGAATACGGCGAATCGTTGAAAAAAGCTCTGGCTTATGAGGCGTTGCACGACTTTTCCGTCAATACCGCTCATCGCTTCTGGGATGCCGTTCTGCCGAAGACCACGCTCGGCATTCCGGTTCCGTATGAGGCGGCTCTCCAGAGTGCGCTCCTGGAAGCGGCTATTGCGCCGGAAGCCTTCGCGGACGCCCTGCAAGCTGCCGCTCCCCTGGTGGGCGTGGATATTGTCGTCGCACAATCGCGCATCACGTCCACGCCGACATGGATTCTGGACGGCATCCGCTTCCCCGCCTGTGACTTCAAGGCCGGAGAACTGCCTGCGGCTCTGGAGCTGGCCCGCAAGGCCCGCTCTGGAGATATGCGGGCAAAAGACGAAATCTCGCAAATCATAACACGCGGCCTGCTGAACGAGTCGCTTCTTTGAGGGGGAACGCATGAATGTGCATTTTCTGAGCAAAAAGTATGATTGGGCGACCCCCTGGCCGCTGTTCCGAGAACTGGATGCCAGATTCGGGCCGTTTGAACTGGACGTGTGCGCCACGGCGCACAACGCAAAATGCAAGAAATTTTTTTCACCGGAAGATGACGGACTGAACCAGGTCTGGCACGGCATCTGCTGGATGAACCCTCCTTACGGACGGGCGCTGCCGCATTGGATGGCCAAGGCCGTGAACGAAATTGAGATGGAACGCGCTAAAAGAGTGATTTGCCTGCTTCCCGCACGGACAGATACGGCATGGTGGCACAGGTATGTCCTGCCCTTTGCGGCGGAAATCCATTATCTGCGCGGGCGTATTCGTTTTGAAGGGGCGGAATCTTCCGCGCCTTTTCCGAGTGCAGTAGTCCTTTTTGAAAAACTCCCTCACAGCGCAGGAGCTTTATCCGGGCTGACAGATAAAACGGTTTCTCTCCCATGACCTGACCTCTTGACAGTTTCGCCTGTCTCTTTTATTCTTACAAGTAAGAAAAGCGTTACTTATAAGAATAGGAGGCCAGAATATGGAACTCGCCAAGCTCACAACCAAGGGTCAAATCACGATTCCCATTGAAATTCGTAAAAAACTCAATGTGGGAGCGGGAGACAAGGTTGTTTTTCTTGAGGAAAACGGACGGATTTTCATTGAAAACGCTGAAAAGCTGAAATTCGCCCCGGATGAACATTCCGGCGGGAAGAGTTAGCGCCGTAATCAGTTGCGTCGCCTTCCCGCCTTTCAGACAAGGATGGGAACGCATGGCCAGACGGCGCAAGCAGACTCACGACCCCCGCCAGTTGTCGTTCTTCGACATAATGGCGAACCAGATCGAAGAAATACGGGAAGAAAACATTCAGGATGACATGCGGGAAGAAAGCGTTCCCGCTTCCGCAGCACAGATTGAACAGAAACAGTCCGTTTCCGTCACGCCGGAAGCTGAAACAAAAAAAGAGGAAGAAAACCAGCCGGAACCGGCACGGAAAGAAACGCCTTTTCCCTTCCCCACAAATGACGGGGGCAAGAGACGCCTTGGCGTCAACAGCAGGGGCGATTCCGTATATGAGCTGCAAGACGGCTCCCGCATGTACAGCCCAAACCCGGACATCATGCAGTTCCTTGACGGTGAAAAAAGGACACCTGAAAAACTGTTTGAGGATGGGACGGACGACTTTCTGACCGTACAGGAAATTTTCCAATTCACCCATACCCTTCCTCTGGAGGTGCAACATGCTCGACAGGCAAACCTATCCGCTCGAAATCGCACGAAAGGTTCTCAAGCCCGAAACCATCAACGACGTGAGAAGTGGCGGATACACCAGTTTGGGTTATTCGATACTGGATCGATGGGCGCTGAACAGCCCGGAAGAGTTGAGGAAGCTGGAAGCGATGGGGAGATTCGACTTCGACCTGAAGCTGTACGGTCAACAGCAGACGGAAGCGAGAGCCTTGAGCAGCGAAACAGCTCGGCAGGCGAGCCTGCGGGGGATGTCGGATTCGGAGATATTGGAAAGTATGGGCATCGACATGAGCCTGAAAATTACCGGATAACCACGGAAGACCGGCTGGGCGTTGGCGGCGCAAAAACCAAATATGCGGATAACGTCGCCGCCATACGCCTGCTCAAACAGCTTCAGGCCAACGGCGCGGCACTGGCCACGCCGGAAGAACAAAAAATCCTCGTTCGCTATGTGGGATGGGGCGGGCTGCCGCAGGTCTTTGACGCCCAAAACGAACAATGGGCCGCTGAATACCGGGAAATGCAAGGTCTGCTTTCCCCGGAAGACTATGCGGCCGCCCGCCGTTCCACGCAGGATGCCCATTATACCTCGGAAACCGTTATCAGAGGCATCTATCAGGGGCTTTCTCGCCTCGGTCTTGGTACTGGAGAACCGCTTCGTATACTGGAACCTTCAGCGGGCATCGGCAACTTCATCGGCCTCTGTCCCGAACTCTTCAATGCAAAATTTCTTGCGGTGGAACTCGACCCCACGACTTCCGCCATCGCCAAGTACCTTTATCCGAAAGCTCTACATATAAATAACGGCTTCCAAAACACCAACAGCAAAGCAACTATTTTCGACGCCGTAGTCGGTAATCCTCCCTTCGGCAATCAGTCGCTGTATGACCCGGACTTTCCTGAGATGCGAAAGTTCTCGGTTCACAACTATTTCCTCGCCAAATCCATCAATCTGTTGCGGGAAGGCGGCGTCGCAGCCTTTGTGGTCAGCCGTTATTTCATGGATGCCGTCGATTCCTCGGCCCGTGAGCATATCGCGGGACAGGCCGACCTGCTTGGCGCTATCCGCCTGCCGGAAACGGCCTTTCGCCAGAATGCGCTCACCGATGTCACGACCGACATCGTGTTTTTCCAGCGGCATGACGGCGAAAACAAGCGCAGTCGGGATTGGATAAACACGGCTTCCATAGAGGTTGATGACCTCAAAAACGGCGGCAGGCGTCCGGCCACGGTCAACAGCTACTTTGTGGAAAATCCCCGGCAGATTGTCGGCACACTGGCCTTTTCCGGGGGAATGTTCGAGGGGGCGCTGAACTGCCTGCCCGATCCGGTTCATGCGGATTTGGGACAAGAAATCGTCGCGCGGCTGGACGTGCTTCCGGCGGACTGTTTCGTGCCGCAGGAGGAAAATCCGCTCAATACGGAAGTCAGGGTACGCAACGCCGACTTCATCCGCAGCCCGTATTTCCAATCTCTGAAAACAGATGCCCTGTGCGTGGAGCCGCAAAGCCGGAAGATTGTCTTCAAAACCGCCGCCGCATTCGGTGAAAGCGATTACGACATTTTCCCGGTCAAGAATGAAACGGCCCGTCTGCGCCTGGTTTCCATGATTCAAATCCGGGACACCCTACGCGAACTACTCAATACGGAAAAGTCCGCCGACGCCGATGAAGGCCGGATGGCGACACTGCGCCAGAGGCTCAACTCACAGTACGACGCCTTTGTCAAAAAATACGGCCATCTCAATTCCCAGACCAATCGCGGCCTCATGCGGAGCGACCCGGAACATTCCCTGCTGGAATCGCTGGAACTGGATTACGACAAGGGCCTGTCGCCGGAGACGGCCCGCAAGCATGGCGGCGAGGCGCGTCCGGCATCAGCAAAAAAAGCCGCCATTTTCCGCCAGAGGGTACTCAAGCCCGCCCAGGTCGTGGAACATGCGGAAACCATCAAGGATGCCCTGCTCATTGCCCTGCGGGAAAACGGCAGGGTGGATTTCAGCCGTATGTCGCGGCTCCTGCATCGTCCGGCTGAGGATATTCAGGCGGAATTGCGCGAACAGGGACAGATTTTTCTGAATCCTTCCACCGAGGAATGGGAAATCCGCGACAGATACCTGACCGGCAATGTCCGGGCCAAACTGCGCCAGGCACAGGAAGCAGCCCAGACGGACGCCCGTTTCGCTCCCAATGTGGAAGCTCTGTCCGCCGCCATGCCGCCGGACATCGAAGCCGTGGACATCGGCATCAGATTCGGTTCCTCCTGGGTTCCGGCGCAGGTCTTTGCCGACTTCGTGGAACACCTGCACGGCGGCAAGGGGATGCAGACCATCAGTTACCTGCCGACTCTGGGGCGATGGGAAGCGTCCGTCAGCATATGGGATGCTTCGCTTGCCTCCAGCGTCTGGGGCATTCCCGAATATTCCGCCGGAAAGATTATCGAAGCCCTGCTCATGAACAAGCCCATCAAGGTGCAGAAGGAAAGCGGACAGCATGACGACCAGGGCAGGCCCATCATGGTCATCGACCAGGAACTGACAGCCGCCGCCATGCAAAAGGCCGATGAAATCAAACAGGCTTTCCTCGATTGGGTCTGGGTCGATGACCAACGACGCGACATGCTTACCAAACTCTACAACGAGCGGTTCAATACCAACGTGCCCCCGACCTATGACGGTTCCCACCTTGAACTGGTGGGCGCTTCCGAAGCCGTCAAGCTGCGTCCGCACCAGAAAAATGCGGTCTGGCGCGCCATTCAGGAAGGCACTTGTCTGTTCGACCATGTGGTGGGAGCAGGGAAAACGCTGGCCTGTGTCGCTACGGTGATGGAGTCCAAACGCATGGGCTTTCTTTCCAAACCCATGATTGTTGTCCCCAATCATCTGTTATACCAGTGGAAAGATGAATTTTATAAACTCTATCCCGATGCGAATATTTTGGTCGCGGACAAGAATGACTTTACCAAGGCCAACCGGGAAAGGCTGTTCGGGCGTATCGCCACCGGCGATTGGGATGCCGTCATTGTGGCGCACAGTTCCTTCAAAAAAATTGACATGCCCCGCGACGTTCAGGAGGAAATCCTCAAGGAACAGATTGACGCGGTGATTGAGGCCATCGAAGCTTCAAAGGCTGCGGAGGGCGGACGGGCCACGATCAAGCAGTTGGAGAAACAGCGAGAAAAAATGGAGGAACGCTACAATGCCCTGCTTGCCGGAACAGGGCAAAAAGACCGGGCCGTGGACTTTGCGGATTTGGGCGTGGACGCCTTGTTTATCGACGAAAGCCATGAGTTCAAGAATTTGGCCTTCCAAACGACCATGAACGTGTCCGGCCTGGGGAATATCAGCGGTTCCGCCAAGGCGATCGACCTGTTCATCAAGTGCCGCTATCTGCAACGCCAGAACAACGGGCGTGGTGTGTACTTCATGACCGGAACTCCCATCAGCAACACCATTGCCGAAGTTTATACTCTGCAACGATATATGCAGTATGATGAACTGAAAGACAAGGGTATAGAACACTTTGATGCCTGGGCTTCAACTTTCGGGCAGGTCACAAGCGGTTGGGAGTTGGATGCTACGGGAGTAAACTACAAACTCTCATTTTACGTCCAAATAGACTTATTTAGACTCATAATATTTTATATTTCAATATATTATCTAAAACAATCCATCCAGAGAAGTCCAGGAAAAACGCCTTGCATCCCGCTGTTTTCCGGGTATTATTCAGGGTATCCACGCAAATTGGTATTTTAAGATATTCTAACATAATTATTTGAAAATACTACAAATATTTTTATTTGTGGGTATCGGATGCCATTGGATTCATGAGGATTTACGGGCACCCCTGACACGGAGAAAACTATGCTGGATGACCACATTATTCAAGGCTTGAAAGCCGCCGACAAACCGAAAAAATATGCGGACGGCGGCGGGCTGTTCCTGTTCATTCCGGCCAGCGGCAAAAAACTCTGGCGGCTGGCGTACCGTTTTGAGCGAAAGGCCAAGCTCCTTTCCTTCGGTGAATATCCCCAGGTGTCGCTCCGCGCCGCGCGGCAACGTCGGGATGAAGCCAAGGCGCTGCTCAAGGACGGCATTGATCCGGCGGAACACAGGAAGGCCGCGCGGGCATCGACCGGCATGGCCACCTTTCAGGCCGTGGCTATGGAATGGTACGAACGGGAAACCCTTCACTGTAAAAACCGCTATCGCGCCTTCATGTTGCGGGGGATGACGGAATATTTCTTTCCGGCCTTCGGCGACAAGGCCATGAAAGACGTTGCCGCTGTGGATATTATGAGCGCCATCGAACCGTTGCGGCAATCCGGGAAATTGCGCGGAGGCCGCAGGCTGACGGATGTGTGCGGCCAGATATGCCGCTATGCCGTCGCCACCGGCAAGGCCGCACGGGACGCCACGGAAGAACTGCCCGCGTCGATGCGTTCCCGGCAAACGGGACACAGAGCCGCCGCGCTCGATGCCGGAAAACTCGGCCAGATTATGCTGAATCTTGAGCGGCATGACGGCTATTTCCCTGTGCGGTGCGCCCTGCGACTGGTTCCCCTGCTGTTCGTCCGTTCCGGTGAATTGCGCTGTGCCGAATGGAACGAATTTGATTTCTCCCGCAGGCTCTGGATTATCCCCGCACAACGCATGGCGGCGAAGCATGAGCATGTTGTGCCTCTCGCGCCGCAGGCAGTCAAAATTCTCAGGGAACTGAAGGAATACTCCGGTCATGGAACACTGCTGTTCCCCGGCGTCCGTTCTCCTGAACGCCCCATCGACATATCCACCATCACCGTTTCCCTGCGCAGACGCGGATATGACGGCGTAAAACTGTCCTTTGACGGAATCCGCTCCCTTGCCGCCAAGCTGCTGCCTGACCTTGGGTACGAACAGAACATCATCGACATGCAGTTGGCGCACTCCGGACGCACACGTTTTGACCCGTGGCAGTATCTGCCGGAAAGAAAAACCATGATGCGGGAATGGGCCAGGTATCTTTTTCTCCTGCGGGACAAGGCGTTGCGGGATATATCCAGTCAGGGAGGTACGTCATGCTGACCGACACGCAAATCAGGAATCTGAAGCCCGCTGAAAAAGCGAAAAAGTATGCGGACGGCGGCGGGCTGTACCTCTATGTTGCCAAAACCGGCTCAAAACTCTGGCGTATGGCGTACCGTTTCAACGACAAGGAAAAGCTGCTCAGTTTCGGGGAATATCCGATTGTCTCCTTAAAAGATGCCCGGACAAAACGGAATGAGGCGAAAAAGCTGCTTGCCGACGGCATTGATCCGAGCAGGCACAAAAAAGAAATGAAAAACGCCGCCCTCCTCGCGGAAGCCAATACCTTCGAGCATGTTGTCCGTGAATGGCATGAAACGCAGACAATCCACAATTCCCCAAAAGACAGGAAGAGGAAACTGTCCACGTTCGAGTTCCATCTTTTCTCCGCTTTGAAACGGAAGCCCATTTCCGAAGTCACGGCGCAAGACCTGCTGTTGATACTCAAGCCGCTTGAAAGAAAGGGAAAGGAGCTTATCGCCCACAGAATCATCCAGTATTGCGGCATGGTTTTCCGCTACGCCGTTGCCACAGGCAGAGTGACGCGCAACATTGCCGCCGATCTTCGCGGAGCCATACGCCCGCATCAGGGCAGGCACAGAGCCACCATCGTTTCCGCTGAAAAAATCGGCGTGCTTCTGAACAGGCTGGACAACTATCACGGACACTTTCAGGTCAGGTGCGCACTGCGCCTTTTTCCCCTGCTCTTTGTCCGTTCCGCCGAACTTGTCCGCGCCGAATGGAGCGAGTTCAATCTGGAAACGCGGGAATGGCACATACCGGCCGAACGCATGAAAATGCGAAAACCGCACATTGTTCCGCTGTCATCACAAGCCGTTGCCATTCTCAAGGAGCTTCATGCCGTCACCGGGGGTGGAACATATCTTTTTCCCTCAAGGAACAGTGTGAGGAAGCCTATCCACTACTCCACGCCCTTACAGGCGTTACGCGCTATGGGGTACGGCAAGGAGGAAATGTGCATTCATGGCTTTCGGTCTATGGCCTCAACCCTGCTCAATGAACAGGGCTTTGACCCTGACTGGATAGAACGCCAACTGGCCCACAAGGAAAAGGACACTTCCCGTATCGCCTACAACCATGCCCAATATCTTCCCCAGCGACACCGCATGATGCAGGCATGGTCTGACTATCTCGACGGCTTGCGCGAAGAGACACAGAAGGACAATGAAATGCAGTAGCGGTTTATTTGGTCTGCAAAAGACAAATACGTCCAATATAACCCAGTGAAAACATTAATTTTATACACTATTAGAGTTATGCAATTTCAACATGTTACACGAACACACCTTTAAACACAAAAATATGTCAAGCGGTATTTTGAATTTTTTTGAATACAAGCGGCATCTCACAGGACAATATTGGATTTATCCTGTTGTATGCGGGAACCCCAAAATAAAAAGAGCAGGAAAAGCCATGATATACTGTGCCGAACATAACCAGAAAGGAGAACATCCATGCACAATACACCCAATAACGCTCTGCTTCGTCTGCCGCAGGTACTCGCGCTCATTCCCGTCAGCCGCAGCGCATGGTGGGCGGGCTGCAAAAGCGGCCGCTATCCGAAACCCGTCAAACTCGGCCCGCGTACAACGGCGTGGAGGGCATCAGATATCGCCGCGCTTCTGGAAAAGCTCACAGCCGAAACGGAGGAAAAATGAACCTCGTTTCTTCCCCGGCTCTTCGTCCGTCACACCCGCACGGGTGCCGGAAGCGCTCATCCGGTCAAGGCCATGCCCTGTCGGGCCGCTTCGCGGGCCTTGACGTTCATGCCCTGGCTTCCGGCCTCATATACTTGCGGGCGACGGACGAGGAAGCCTCCGGCGGGGGCTCGGTCAAAGGAAGTCCGCAGTTCAAAAATACAAAGACAACAACACAAAAAAGCGTTTTTCGCTTCCCGCGGTTTTCCCGCATACCGACATGCGGCGGACACGATGCACACAAGGCCGCCCCGGCTTGCGCTCCGCAGAGTTCTCCCCATACATGCGCTGTGACCGCCCGCCCAGCGTTCATATGTCCGCGCCGTCATGCGCGTTATGCCGACCTTGCCTTGCGTCGGATACTGCCCACACGGCTTGCGCATGGCGTTCAGTTTTTTGACGCATACCGTCTCCCCATGTGCCGGATGGTTATCTGGAGCCGTCGATATCCCCACCAGCACCACGCCGGATACAGTCCCGCTCCCCACCCAATACGCACCCGCCGCATTCCCGATGCCCGCATCATGCGTCACCTTTTTTGCACGGATGCCTGTTCATTCGTCCGGCCTTGTCTCCGAAGGCCAGCCTACGTTTCGTCTATACGCTGCGCGTATAGCCTCACGGCTGGCAAGGGGCCATGCCCCTTTGAACCCCGCAAAGGCAAAAGGCAGGAAAGGCAATGAAGCGCGTCAAGCCTGTCCGCACTGCCGCTGTCGTCGTGCGTGTATTCCCGGAGGAGCGCGATATTCTCCGCTTAAACGCCGCGCTGCACGGCATGAGCATGTCAGAGTACATCCGTCAGACCTGCCTTGGCATCCGTCTGCGAAAAACGCCGGAAGAGAAACGGCGGTTGCGGGAACTGGCACGCATCGGCGCGAACATCAATCAGCTTGTGAGATGGGCCAATACCTACAAACGGGCGGCGGAAGCCGTGGAGGTATTGGCGACGCTGGCGGGCATCGAGCGGCGCATTACCGAGTTTGTATCCTGTGCCTCAGCGGAAGATGAACCGGAGGCCGAGCCATGCTGATGAAGGTCTTTCCGCATGGTACAGGAGAAGGCGACAAGCCCAGCCGCTATCTTGTACGCCCGGATTATCCGGGGAGAGACACAGCCCCGCCTCAGGTGCTGCGCGGCGACCCTGCCATGACCCGTGCGCTTATCGACAGCATAGAGCGGCGATGGAAATTCACCTCCGGCGTTCTGGCATGGCACCCGGATGAGAAGATAAGCGAAGAACAGGAAGAGGAAGTCATGAACGCCTTTGAACGCGTGGCTTTCGCCGGGCTGGAAGCGGATCAACGCAATATCCTCTGGGTACGGCATACCCATGCCGGGCATCACGAGCTGCATTTCCTCATTCCGCGACTGGAACTTTCCAGCGGCAAGGATTTCAACGCCTGTCCTCCCGGCTGGCAAAAGGACTTTGACGTATTCCGCGACCTCTTCAACTGGCGCGAAGGATGGGCGCGGCCCGACGACCCGGCGCGGGCAAGGGATGAGCTTCCGAAAAAGGCCGACCTGTTCAAGGCCCGCATGGAAAGATGGGGCAGGGAAATCAGGGAAAGCGACCGCGACCGGGCCAAAGAGGTTATCCATGCTTTCCTCAAGGAAAAAGTGACGCAGGGACTTGTCCGGAACCGGGAAGATATTCTGAGCGCCCTGAAGGAACAGGGGCTGAGCATCAACCGCGAAGGCAGGGACTACATCAGCGTCATTGCCCCGAACAGCGGCATGAAGATGCGCTTCCGAGGAGGTTTCTACGCCAGGGACTGGACGCCCAAAGCCGCCCCGGAGGAAGAGTCCGAGGAAAAGAAAAAGGAAACGGTGCAACGCAACGTGACCCGTCTGCAACAGGATTTTGAGCGCGTCATTGAAAAGCGCACCACCTGCAACATCAAACGCTATCCGGCAAAATGGAAACAGCTCCCTGACGAGGAAGCTCTTCTTTTGCCCCGGATTCAGGAGGATACCCTTCATGACCGAAACCGAACGGATGCTGACACAGAGCCTGAAACGGATGGAGGAGAACTGCAACGCCCGGCTGACGGCCCTCGGCACGAGACTGGATATGCAGGAAGACAAGCAAATGCTGATGCAGACGGAACTGCGCACCTTGAAGCGATTGTTCAACGATGTCAGCGAAGTGTACGGCAGCTTGCAGACCTTGTTGACGACCTTGAAAAACGGCGCATAGCGCGGGAACGGCAGAGCCGACCGCGTATGCGGATACGATAGGGAGCGTCACGCATGGGAAAGTTCAAACGTATTCCGGTGAAAGACATCAATGCCATGCGGAAAATCCTCGATGATTTGCCGGACAAAAATCTCGGCAAGACACGGGAGGAAGCCGCCGAACTGCTCAACGCCAACATCCTGAAAGCGATTGAGAAAGGGTACACGGTGAAGGAACTGGCGGACATCATGGCCCAGGGCAATGTGGTCATTCCCGCTCCCGTCATCCGGGCAAAGGTGCTTCCCCAAAAGGCGGTTCCGCGAAAACGCGAGCCGAAGCCCCGGCCTGAAGCCGTGAAACCCGTCGCGGTTCCTCCCGTCACGCCCCAAACACAAGAAGATATACCGGACTACTACACGCCGGACATACCCGATACGGAGCTTTGATCATGAACATTCAGAACAGCGTGTTCTATGTCGGCGGCAGCAAGGGCGGCGTCGGCAAAAGCCTCTTTTCCTTCGCCCTCGTGGACTATCTGCTCAACAGGAATGCGAATATCCTGCTTGTGGATACCGATACCGACAACCCGGACGTCTTCAAGGCGCACAAGGAGCTTGGCCTGCCGAACCTGCTCTGCCGTCTGAACAGTCTGGACGACGCCGATGGATGGGCCGACCTGCTGGACACTGTGCAGAACTACCCGGATTATGCCGTGGTCATCAATGCCGCCGCCCGCACCAAGACCAGCACGGCCAGCTACGGCGACATCATGAAGGAAGCCTTGCGGGAGATGCGACGGGAATTGGTTGTTTTCTGGATAATCAACCGGCACCGCGATTCCATAGAGCTTTTGCATTCCTTTCAGGAAGTATTCACGGACGCACCTGTCCATGTTTGCCGGAATCTGTATTTCGGCGAAGCGCGGCGCTTTGATATGTATAACAGTTCCAAGGCACGGGAAATGGTTGAGAAGAACGGCATGACGCTGGACTTTCCGGCTGTCGGCAACCGCGTGGCCGACTGGCTGTATTCCAGACGCATGTCCATTCGCGTCGCCCATCCTGAAATGCCCTTCGGCACACGCGCGGAATTGCAGCGTTGGCGGGCGCTCTGCGCGAAGATGTTTGAATCCGTCATGGGGGAAGCATCATGAGCATGGATGATATGATTGACCTCGGCAAGGCTTGCGGCAGGAAATTGTCCGAAGCGGAAGCGGCCCGTCTGCGGGAGGTCGGCAACAGGCTGAATCTTCGGGAGGATGACGCGCTCTGGCCGTTGCTGGCCGCAATGGAATATCAGCGCGTCTATTATGAAGCGTTGCCGAAGGAAATCGCCGCAGCGTCCAAAACCATCATGGACGGCATAGCCGCTGCCGCAGAAAAGGAAACTGCCGCCGCCCAAGCCCGGCTCACCGACAGCGTGGTGAGGGAAGCGCAAAATCTTGCCTCGAAAATTCAATACGACAGGCTGGTGCCGATGGGGTTGCTGGCCCTGATTTGCCTGCTGGCCTACGGAAGCCTGATGCTCTGGGCGGGCTTCCGTATCGACACAGGCAGGAATATTCCTCTGGTGGCAATTCTGCACATGCCCTCAGGCTGGCTCATCAGCGGGCTGTGTCTCGCGGCAGGGTTATTTTGCGGCGTTTTGAGCGCAAAGAGCTTCGTCGAAGAAAAAAAGGGGATATGGAAACAAGGAATCTCGGCACTATTACTTATTTTTACAGGATGCAGCATGTTTGTTTATTTAATAACATATTGAAATAGTATATCTATACCTATATATTCTAAAGCTCCTTTATTTTTACTGCTAGTCATGTTCATAATTCCATATAACACTACGAACATGTTGTTTTTCACCAACCAATTTTTCTTAATGCCTGAACAGTATTCTCTCTGAGCCTTAACTTACATTCTTCAT